>Ga0182027_10004628_pt1 | contig 21241 bp, 20 predicted proteins | sample 712E1DmetaG_FD_121300 | JGI IMG/M metagenome (GOLD analysis project Ga0182027, IMG submission 121300) | Permafrost microbial communities from Stordalen Mire, Sweden - 712E1D metaG (Illumina Assembly) | ecosystem: Environmental > Terrestrial > Soil > Wetlands > Permafrost | place: Sweden...
ACCTTGGCGGGCAGCCCGAGCAGGGCATACGAGGTGCTGTTTGCCCACTGGAACCGCCCTTTCTCGTCGAGGGTAAACAACATTTCGGGAAGCCGGTGCACGAGGTTCTGATACCGCAACTCCGAGGTAATCACCTTGTTGATCGTCGTGTTGTTCTTGCGGGAAATGATGCCCGCTATTGCCGAAACCATCAGGAGCAGCATTACGCGTATTGTCATATCGGAAACCCACGAGTCGTGAGGCATTGCATTGTTATTCAACGCGTACACGTAGTAGGCGGCGTAACAGACTGCCGACATGATGCCGCTGAACAGAGACAGGCTCAGTTTGTTGTGAAGCGCCGTAAAAATAATGGCGATGTAATACATGCCGAACAGCGAGCTTCTGAACGGCATCGACGGCATGCCCATAAACGAATACGACCACAACACGGCTGTCATGACGGCCACATCCAGAGCAACCAGGATAAAAGAGGTATAGGCGTGCAGCCGAGCCCTGCTGTATCTGGTAAGGTAGAATCCGCTGCAGGTGAGCAAAACGAGCACGGCAACCATCTGCACTGCGAACGCGTGCACCGACAGTTCATCGAGGGAATAACAGTAGAAAGCAAGAAACGAATACCCGATTGCTATCCCAAGCCGGATCCACGAGCTCCACCGCTCCGACTCGATCTCGGCCATCAGAATCGTCTGAGTTTTCCCGAGGAAGTTCTTTTGGGTTTCAAAGGCCACTCGTCTACTCCATGTTTGCGCGCTTGCGCCGCTCATGCGAAAACCGGAGCACGGCAATTTTCCGCGCAGCAATTATATTGGCTGTGCTTGCTTGTGCATCCGGCGGTTTTAACGTGAAAAATTATACTATGGACAACCGAAAAGAGCCACACATTTCAGCGGCGGCGGCCGGACAAAGGCCTCCCGACGCAAGCATCGGGGAATGCGCTCGCTGTGGGATTGAAAGACCTCGCAGCAAGCTGCGAGGAATCTTCCATCCCTATGGAATAAAACATACTCATAGTCGCTTAGTCGCTCGCTAACCCCGGAGCAAACTCCGAGGACGCCCTCGCTGTGGGATTCAATATAAATTGCCAGTCGAGCCGCCCCAATCTCTTTTTTTGACGGAAACCCCATGTCGTTTCGCGCACTGGTTGTAAATCCATGGGTCACCGACTTCAAGCTTTACGACGAATGGATGCACCCCGTCGGGCTGTATTTTCTCATCGCAATGCTCAAACAGAACGGGGCACAAGTTCTCTATGTAGACTGTCTCCAGCGCCCGCCCGATGCGTTAGGACGTGCCAACGGCACCGGCGCTTTTCCTCACCGCCCGTTTCCCAAGCCGGCGATCTACGGGACCATGTTGCGCCGCTACAAGCTGTACGGTAGTACGGAAAGCGATCTCTGCACCCGTCTTTCGGGCATACCCGCTCCCGATGCCGTCTTTGTCGGTTCATCCATGACCTACTGGCTGCCCGGACTGCGGGAAACGGTGCGCGTGGTGAGGAGCGTTGTGCCGGGCACGCCGGTGGTAATCGGAGGGACTTCCGCCCAATTGATCCCGTCGGCGGTGCGGGAAGCGTGCCCCGACGCGTTTGTATACGGCGGAACATTGTTCGATCAGACGGCGATCCGCGCATCGAATATTCCGTATCTGTCAAGTCTCAAATCGCTTTCCGCATGCGATTCGCTGCTGCCTGCCCTCGAGGTGCTCTCCCGTGCCTTCCATGGGCCCGCGCTTTCGTCTCTTGGTTGCCCCTTGAGCTGTTCCTATTGCGCCTCGCGATTCCTGCACCCCGGGTATGTTCCGAGGCCCGCCCCGGTTGTGGCGGAAGAACTGGCGTTTCTGCAGAATCGCCTCGGCGTGGGCAACTTCGCCTGGTACGACGACGCGCTGCTGCACAATAACGGCGAACACTTCCTCCTCGTCGCACGCGCGCTTTCCCGCGCAGGCGTCACCGGGGCCTTTCACACTCCCAACGGTCTGCACGTGCGTTGGGCCACGCCCGAGGTACTTGACGGAATGAAATCGGCAGGTTTTGAGACCCTGCGTTTCGGCTACGAGACCGGCGGCGACGCCTTCCTCCGGGACACCGGCGGAAAAACATCGAGGAAGGGGCTTGCCCGCGCCGTATCGGCTGCGAAACAGGCGGGATTCGGCGGCGCGTCGATCGGCGTGTATGTGATGGCCGGGCTTGCCGGCCAGACCCGGGACCAGGTCGAGGATGAAATGGAATTCGTGGCTTCGCTTTCGGTAAAGACGAAGCCGGTATTTGTGTCTCCCGTTCCCCGCACTCCCCTCTTCGAACGCTATGCCGCGGCGTATCCTGTCCTCCGGCAGACGCCGCTGTCCCATAACGACTCTTATTTCATCACCCTGCTTCCCGGCTGGGACGCCCCGGCAGTGCAGCAAGTGATGGACTTGGCAAAAGCGAATAACGCCTCGGTCTCGTGAGGATGCTCTGCCGCGCGGGGAACTATAAAGTATTTTGAGCATACCCATGACTATCCGAACCCCAACCATTTGTGCGCTACTCTGTGCCATCGCGATCGCCGGGGCCGCGGCCCGTCCGCCCGGCCGCCTTGCCGAATTCGACTACGCCTTCGTGGAGAATCAATTGCGGTCCGGATCGGACAACCGCGTGGAATTCCAGCAATTGTCCGACACGCCCGTGGTGTACCGCGCCTGGGGAGTGTGGAGCCTGCCGTATCCGGCACCGCAGGTCGGACGCGTTGCGCTTGACTTGAGCAACTATGAGCACATCTTCCGGAATGTATACCAGTGCCGCCGCATCAACGAGCCGCGCGCCCGGCTCCGGAGAGGTCTAAGCACATGGTATGTTGAAGGACGGGCCGCCATAGCGCGCGTGTGGAGTATCGGCATCGTCGACACCATCTCCTGGACCGATTCCACTCATCTCCGCTTCTTTGCAAGCCAGACCGAGGACCCGGTACTGGAGGCAAAATGGAGCAGCCAGCTGTCGGGCTGGCTCAACTACAGAACACACGGCGTGCGCCTTGCCGCGTTTGTCGTCCCGGCAGGGCGCGACTCGTGCAGGCTGGGCATCGTGGCCCAGGGTTGGGTGTGGCAGCCCATGCCCCAGTGGCTCGTGCGGCTTGCCACCGCCCTCATTCTTCCGCGGCTGCTCTCCGATCTCGACAAAGAGGTTGCGCGGCGAATGGCGGCAACGGCGCCTCCCAATCCGCCGTGGTACAAGTCCTGGTATCATGCGATACGACGGTTCGTGATTTTCTAAGAGGACGAAAGATCCACCACAGAGGCGCAGAGGGCACAGAGAAAAAGGAAACAGGGGGAAGAAAGAATGGAACAAGTCATCAGTGTTTCGCTGCCGGGAGGCACAAAAGTGGAAGCGACGATCCGGGGCTTCACAATTACGACAGATCAACCCGAGGCCGACGGAGGAACCAACGCCGCGCCGTCGCCTTTTGAACTGTTTCTCGCGTCTATTGCCACGTGCGCCGGATACTTCGTGGCATTGTTCTGCCGGGCGCGGTCGATTGCAACCGAAAATATCCGGCTCACGCAGACGGTATTCCGCAATGACGCTACGCACTTCGTGGAACGAATCGATATCGCAATCCTGCTCCCGCCCGATTTTCCCGTAAAGTATAAAGAGGCCGTAGTCCGAGCCGCGGAGTCCTGCACGGTCAAGAAGCACCTGGCGGCGCCTCCAGTCATAGCGGTGAGCGCTGTAACGGCCGGCGAGTAAAGAACCACGGCCACAGGCTTCTCTCTAATGCTTGTTCGCGCTGCACGAAATCACCCGCGCCGTGACTCACGCGCTTCGCGCGCGGTTTTTACATAGCGAGCGCGAACCCGCTGGAGAAATTCGAGAAAGGCCGGCTCGCGGTAATCGGGAAACGTCCAGGAAAAAAACCGGTAGATCCCCTTGCGGTAATGAAGCGTGACCTCGGCGAAAATTCCCTGCGAGAGGTACACGCGGTGATAAAAATCCTTGGTGCTCGCGAGCACGAGCTTGTCGGCTGCAATATACCCCGGATCTATATTGACCGCACGCCTGCCTTTCGCGGCATACCGACATTCCAGGTCGTTGGTGAAGACCTTAACGCCCGACAGCGCTTCGCGTTCCGCGGGAGTTTCAAATGTCAAGTACATTTTCCTGAGGCCCCGCCCCATTTCATCTCCATAGTAGTCGGTAAAATCAAAGGGAACCGGACCATAGGAAAAGTCAACGGAGCCAAAGGAACGCGCCAGAGCCGACGTTACCTCCGCGATGCGCGCCTCCGGCGCGAACGTGATCGCCGCAAACAGTTTGACTTTGTCCGGTATCGTTGCCGCTCCCACAGCCACTCCTCTTTGCGATTGTCTGTGCCCCGGCGGCCATGCAGCACAAAATGAAGATCTAGCTGCGCAACCTGCAATGGAAAAAATCGAAGTCTCCAACTGATGAGAAAATACATGCGGGCGGAATTCGCAATTACCTGCCGATTCTGATTTCCGCTGCGCGGGGCAAATACGATTTTATAGTTGTTTCCTCAAACATAAAGGCTGCCATGCAATTTGTACTTACCCCGGAAAAGAAAAACGACCGTCTCTTTTTCCATCTGAGCGGCGACCTCGATTACGACGGTTCCCGCCAGCTCAAGGTGGCGTTTGGAGAACATCTCAGCCTCGGTGAAAAGGCTTTTGTACTCAATATGAGCGGGCTCAAGATCATTGCAAGCTATTCTTTGTCAACCATTCTCAAGCTGTCGTACCTCGCGAAGAAAAGCGGCGCGACAATGGCGATTATTTGCCCGGCGGGAAACGTGTGGGACGTATTCTATGTCCTTGAAATCGGCAAAGTGATCCCTCTTTTTTCATCAGAAGACGCGTTCTGGAAAGAGGCGGAAAACAACACGCTATAGATCGTCTCGGGCGCACGGCTGCCCGAAGATTTTACCTTGACTTCATGTCGCACCGGACGTACTTTAATTTCACCAAATTTGATAGAGCGTCCGGCATGCGGGCAATGCGCGGAGCACTATCGTTTCTTCTCGCACTTCTCACATCAAAGGACAAAGGTATTGTTCCGGTCACTCGGTTTTCGCGGTGGCATTCACCCTCCCAAGTACAAAAACCCCACGGCAGACTCACCCATAGAAGTGCTGCCGCCGCCCGCCAAAGTCATAATCCCGGTTCTACAGCACACGGGCCCCTGCGCCAGCATCCTTGTGAAACGCGGGGACAGGGTGCGCCTGGGCCAATTGATCGCGGAACCATCGTCTCCTGATTCGGCAGCTGTACATTCGTCGGTATCCGGCGTCGTGCTTTCGGTGGCGAACTTTCCCCACCCGCTGGGCGCGCACGTTCTCGCCGCAGAAATAGAAAATGACGGCCAGGATTTGGCCGTCGAGACGGCCGGCATCGACACCCCCTGGAAAGAGGCCGCTCCACAGGAAATTGTGCGGAAAATCTTTTCCTGTGGAGTTGTGGGAATGGGCGGGACGGGCGTTCCGGCCCAGGTGAATCTCCTTCCGCCGGCGAATAATCCGGTGGACACGGTTATCGTCGATTGCACCGGGTGTGAGCCCTTCGCGGTCGCCGACTTGCGCCTCGTAAAAGAACACACCGACGAAATTCTTACCGGCGCCCTTATCGTCAGGAAGATTCTGGGAGCGAAACGGGCAATCGTTGTAGCGGACAGTTCCGCCGCCGATGTTGCGTCCTCGCTTTCGGACGCGTGCAAGGATGAGAAATTTCACGATCTATCCGTCGCCCTGGTAAGACCGAAATACCCGCAGAGCGACGAGAAGATCCTTGTTCGCACATTGACAAAGAGAGAAATCCCCTCGGGCGGGACTCCGGCGGACGCCGGCTGCGCCGTGCATAACGCCGCCACCATTCTCGCCATCGCGCGGTCCGTGCTGAGCGGCACTCCCCTGTACCAGCGTACCCTCACTGCCGGGGGACCCTGCGTTTCCACACCCAAAAACCTCCTGGTTCGCCTGGGGACGCCGGTAAGAAACGTTCTCGAATTCTGCGGTACGGACCTGCAGCGGACAAAGAAAGTGGTGATGGGCGGTCCCATGCGCGGCAGCGCCCAGGCCGAACTTGACGCGCCGGTGCTCAAAACCACCTACGGCGTCTTCGCCTTTGATACGCTTGTTCCGGGCGTACGGAACTATAACTGCATCGGCTGCGGCAGGTGTACGCGCGCCTGCCCCATGCGCTTGTCTCCGGCCTACCTCATGCGGTTTACTGATAAGAACAACGTAATTGACGCGCAGCACTGGGGCGTTGCGGACTGCATCGAATGCGGTTCCTGCGCGTACGTGTGCCCGGCGAAAATCAATCTGGTTCACTTTATGAAACTGGGGAAATACCGGGTGAAAAACGCCGCAGCGTCCCGCGCGGCGCCGGGAGCAGCGGCATGAACGAACCCGTTTCCGAAAGCCCGCAACCGCTTTTGCACCTTTCCACGCCGCCCCACATCCGGCAGAGCGAAAGCGTGCACACCATTATGCTGTCGGTGATCATCGCGCTCATTCCCGCGTTTGTCGCGTCGATGGTGTTCTTCGGGATGCGCGCACTGGCTCTGACCCTCGTGTGCACGGCCGCCGCCGTCGGTACCGAGGCGCTCCTCTGTATTCTTTTCCGTAAACAACTTTCCACAAGCGATTTGAGCGCGGTGGTTACGGGACTTCTGTTCGCCTTTACCCTGCCGGCGCACCTGCCGTTCTGGATGGGAGCCGCGGGGAGCGTGTTTGCCATTGCTGTTGTCAAGATGGCGTTCGGAGGGCTTGGCAACAACCTGGTAAATCCCGCCCTGGCCGCCCGCGCATTCCTCATGGTGTCCTTCCCCGCCGCCATGACCTCGTTTACCGCTCCCGCGCACGGAACGATGTTCGGCTTGTCCAGAGCGCTCGACGGAGTCACCGAAGCTACCCCGCTTGTTTACTTCAAGAACGCTCTGGCAACCGGCAATTTCCATCCGCTCGACCTCCAGGATGCCATCGGCAGCCTCCTTGTGGGCAATGTCGGCGGAAGCCTCGGAGCCACATCGGGCATTGCAATACTTCTTGGCGCAATCTTCCTTTTGTATAAAGGCATTATCCGCTTCCGCACGCCCTTCTCCTTTATCGGGAGCATTTTCCTGTTGTCTTGGATTTTCAACGGGACCGGCGACGTTTTATCAACGGAAGCGTTCATTGTTCCCCTGTATCAAGTGTTCGGCGGCGGCGTCATGCTCGGGGCTTTCTTCCTGGCGGCCGATCCCGTTACCTCTCCCATGACGCCATGGGGGCGGATTTTGTTCGGCATCGGATGCGGCGTGATCACCTTTCTCATCAGAAAATACGGCGGCTATGCGGACGGGGTGTGTTGGGCCATTCTGTTGATGAATTTCTGCGTGCCGATCCTCGACCGGTACTGCCGGCCCCGGCCGTACGGCGAAAGGAAGAAGCGTGAATGACGTTGTGAAGTCGGCCCTCGCAATGATGGGAGTTGCGGTGTTTGCGGGAATGCTCATCATCTTGACTCATGCGTCGCTCAGTGCAAGCGCACCCGGCGGCGCGGCCTCCTCCGCCTCAAACGGGGTGACTTTGGCAAAAGACAGTGCTGCGTCTCATCCGGCGGAGGTCAAATGACGGCAGGCGAATTCGGACGAGGCATTTTTGCCCAAAACCCGGTGTTCCGGGTTGCCCTTGGCGTGTGCCCGGCCCTTGCCGTGACCGCAACCATGGCCGACGCGCTTGTCATGAGCGGCCTGGTGATGGCCGTTCTTGCGGCATCGAACCTGGCGGTTTCGATTACGCGGAACCTCATTGCGCAGCGGGTGCGGATTCCCTGCCAGATCCTTATCATAACCGCTTTCGCATCCATGGCCAACATGCTGCTTCTAAACAGGTCCCCGCATTTTAGCGCCGCGCTCGGAATCTACGTTCCTCTTATCGCGGTCAATTGTCTCATTCTCAACAGAGCGGACGCCTTTGCGGCCAAGAATAAACCGATTGCCTCCCTGCTCGACGCCATTGTTGTCGGGATCGGATTTACCGTTGCGCTTCTCGCCTGCTCCATGATACGGGAACTGTTCGGTAATTTCAGCCTGATGGGTCAGAAAGTGATTCCGGGCCACCAGCCGTTCCTCGCGCTTACCACCGCGTGCGGCGCGTTTTTCAGCCTTGCGTTTGTGCTTGGACTGTACAATTACTTCATGGCGCAAAAAGGAAAGGAAAAGGCATAATGAACGCCGGTCCGTTGCTCGAACTTTCCGTCGCATCGATCCTCGTGAATAACATCGTGCTGTCGCGCTGCATCGGCGTATGCCCCCTGTGCGGCGCGGCATACAAGCTGCCGGGCGCTCTGGGCATGGGTTTGTCGGCAACGGTGGTGATGGCGATCGCATCGGCCCTTGCGTGGATCATCGACCACGGTATTCTGCTGCCCCTGAGGGCAGAGTACCTGCAGATTTTCGTATTTGTCATGGTCATCGTGTCGCTCACCTTGATCGCTGAAATGGCGCTGCAAAAACTATCTCCGGCCCTGCACGAACGGACCGGGGTCTATCTTCCGATGCTGGCGTCCAATTGCGTTGTTATCGCGGCGGCGCTCATGGCGGTACAGGCAAATCCGATCACCAACCGCCCCATGACGCTGGTGTCTGCATTTGTCAATGGCTGCGCCACGGGCGTGGGTTACACACTTGCGCTCGTGCTGATGGTTGCGATACGGGAACGGCTCGAATACGCCGAATTGCCCCGCCCTCTCCGGGGACTGCCGGCCGCTTTCTTAAGCGCCGGCCTGTTGTCGCTTGCATTCCTGGGATTCAGCGGATTTCACATTCTTAAAGGAATCGGCGGGTAGCCATGGCGATTACACTTCCGCTCCTCTTTCTCGGGATTCTCGGTCTCATTTTCGGCGCCGCGCTCGGAGCCTTGTCGAGAACTTCCTACGCCCATGCCGACGCGAATATTAAAAAGATCATCCTCGCGCTGCCGAACGTCGATTGCGGCGCATGTGGGTATGCCACCTGCGCCGACTTTGCGCGCGCGGTCGCCGAAGGCAAGGCCGAAGCCACAGGCTGCATTCCCGGAGGAGCCAAATCCGCGCATGAAATCGCCGACATCCTGGGGATAGCAATAACGCCGCTGGACCCCGTGATGGCCGTTGTCCACTGCAAGGGCGGCGACAAGGAGGCGGCGCACCGTTGCGTGTACGACGGTATCAAGGATTGCCATGCGGCAATCCTTGCGGGCAACGGCCACAAGACCTGCGCCGATAGCTGCCTTGGCCTTGAAAGCTGCGTTACCGCGTGTCCCTTCGACGCGATTCACGTGAGCGGCAACGGGGTCGCCGTGGTGGACCCGGACGCCTGCACCGGCTGCGGGTTGTGCGTGCGCGCCTGCCCACGAAGCGTCATCGACCTGATTCCAAGGGTGCACAAGATATATCTCTCGTGCGTCAACCACGACCGCGGTACGCGCGTCAAGAAATATTGCGCCGTCGGCTGTACCGCCTGTACTCTGTGCGTCAAGGCAACTCCCTCCGGCGCCATCACCATGGGAAACAACCTTCCCGTGCTTGACTACTCTCTTGGGGAGAACTTCGTCGTAGCCGCACACACCTGTCCGTCCAACTGTTTTGTCGATCTCGTCAAATTCCGCCCGAAGGTGAACATCGACGCCAATTGCACCGGCTGCGGCGACTGCGTGCCTTCGTGCCCCACCGATGCCATCGCCGGAGAAAAGGGACGCCGCCATGTTGTCAACAAGGAAAAGTGCATCGGCTGCGGCCTCTGCCTCAATACCTGCCCCGTCCACGCCATCGCCATGTGGGGCGGTCTGGGATACGTTGAAGACAGCAGGAGAAGGGTGATGAGGGTCTAGTTGGAGCCGGGGCGGGAACTGCTCGCAGGCATTTCGGATTGCCGGCCGGGTGCAGCGTGAAAAATGGAGCGAGAGATCAGACGGAAAGTTTCTCCACCGAGATGACATTTTCCAAAAGGAAAATTGTGTCCCTATCACCAAAATAAATTTGGTCCAAAGATACCTTGCATTTTTCAGCATTAATTATCTCGGGCTCCGGCCTGTCCTTTAGCGTAACCTTGAACGTTTTCACGGATTCTCCTGGTTTAGGCAAGGGATCTGAACCATCAATTCTACAATTGATGTGCAGACAATGCAAGGAATACGCGGCAGGCGCCGGCACAGTGGGAATGCCGGGCAAAACCCTCCCCACAATTGTCAAGTTCAGCTTTGCAAGATAAGATGGTTTATGAAGAGATTGTGCTTGCTTGAATCCTGGAAAACCGCATTCTCGATGGTCATGTAAACAAGGTATTCCCCAAAAATGCCGGCCTGGGTAATGCTTGATCACCCGACCTGCCTTTCGCCAGTATCACTCCGCCACCGCTATCGCCTCCACCGGACAACGCCCCGCGGCATCGGCGCAGCACGGTTCGTGCTCTGCAGGAACGGGCCATGGCGGAGCTTTGGGACAAGGGCCCTCTTCCATTGTAAAGACCAGCGGGCAAATGTCCACGCACAATTCACACCCTGTACATAATGTTTCGTCGATTGAAACCTTCATGGGGAACTCCTTGGTTCCGGGGATATGGTTTTGTTGGGCGGCGCGGCTGACGCATTCATTACGCGCTACCTCGAATTTCCTTTTGTGGCTGTGCCTATGGCGGCGGTCGCTTACTCCGTGATGAGGATCGCTTCCATCGGGCAGTTCTCGTCGGCCAGCCTGCAAATGTCTTCGTGTTCCGGCTTGACGGGCCGCGAGGGGCCCAGAGCAAAACCGTCTTCACCCATCGAAAAAACCGCCGGGCAAATTTGCGAGCATGATTCACACCCGAGGCATCTCTTCCTGTCCACGGCGGCTTCCATTGTTTCTCCTTCTTTCAAGCAACAAACAATTTCTTCCTGCGGCCGACAACGCTCCTATGGAACATCCTTGGGCGGCGCAGCCGGTTCCGCTGAATGTAAGAGCCAGCTATTACCATGCCATTGTTCTCCCGTCTCAAGAAACGGCGCGTGACCCGCCGGTAAAGAACCAGGCTTCCCTCTGATGCTTGTTCGCGCTGGACAAAATCAATGGTGAATCCGGGAATCAATAATCATTCCTGCCAAAAGTCTCGCGCTCCATACGGGAACCGAGCGCACCCCCGTGAACGGCCAACATCACCGTCGTTTCACCCCCCTTTTTCACCCTCGATCTTGAATGGCATCGTAGTTGCTTCCTTATGATCTGTTAATTTGATTTACAACATCTGAAGGCGCGGAAAGGTGTTCCAGGAGAGGATTTTCCTACCTCAAAAAGATGCGAAGGGAGGCACGATGCATATCCGGAACGTTGGAATAATTCTATTGACGGCAACGGTGCTTATTGTCAAGGCCCAACCATTCAGTCAGGGATTGTTTGGCGCGGGAAAAATCCTTTCGGTAAGTTGCGATACGGCCGGGGTTTCGGAAGGCCCTGCCGGCGCCAACGTGACTTGGACGATTCCGTTGACGGTACGCGATACCATAAACTCAGATGCCCAGGCGCTCCCGGCGGCAGGCACTCCCTATTTCTCGAAATTCCCGTCGGCAACCGACGCCCTCCTTTCCCGGGGTACCCTTACCGAGTACACCTATTACCATATTGCCAACGATAGCCTCATGCTTTTGGGGTTTGCCGACAGCCTTCAAACCGTTGTCTATTTCAATCCGGAATTGATGGACTTACGCACACTTGCATTTGGTAATTCATTCACCGACGTCTTCGGGTACCGCGACACCACCCCGGCTTTGAATACGGCACTTGTGTCGAAAATCGACGGGATAAGAACGGTAACGTTCGATGGCACAGGAAAACTCGTGTTGCCCTGGAAGACTTTTTCCCAAGCACTGCGTTTCAAAAGTGTAACTACACAAACCGACTCGACCTGGCTGGGCACGGTGCTCACTTCGGCATATACGATGACTACGACGAATTTCAGTTGGGAAGACACGACTCTGCCGAAGAATACAAGCTTCTCGATATCGAGAATAGCTACCACGGTAGGCGGCATTTCCGTTCTAAACAGTGTGGTTACTTTTCTGGAGCCTGCGCCGTCCGCCGTTATCAGGACCATCGGGAATGGAGCGGGAGAAGCGACAAATCTCACGGTAGTTTCTCAAATTGACAATTCTGTTGCGATAAAGGTCCCCTCGTCCATGACCTTGGAAAAACTTTCGTTCGTTGTCTATGATTTGGACGGAAGAGTCGCCGCTGTCACGTCTTTGCAATCCGGCCCCGCCGGTCTTGCGCACGGGCATATCATGGAGCGTTTGTCAAAAGGCATTTACCTATTTGCTATCAAGGGAGGCAAGGGGATTTTGGGCGCGGGAAAAATGGTTGTCCGCTGACAGAAGTCCGTGAATCCGGGATACGATTTGGGATTGCTGAGCGCGTGCAGGGCGGGCACGCCTGCCGCAACAAGTAGGTGAGGAGTTGGGCATCGGGCCGATTGTAACACGCCCTTGCTATCGGGCGTTTCTCCAATAACTTCCACTGTCGACTTTGAACTGCCCACCCCTTTCAGGGGTGAAATAATGCCACGGTCTCTGGCCGTGGTTGTTTACTCCACAGCCGCACCGCAAAGACATCACCTTTTTTGGCTCAAGCCGTTGTTCTTGAGAAACACAAAGATCCGGGGAGGCCGCATATATATTGTTGTAAAGGGGAAAATCATGAACCTTGGAACTCCACCCGTAACGTTTGCCCCCGAGGCGGCTGTTACTTTTCGCGAAAGCCCGGTTCCTTTTGATCAAATAATCATGGACTGGCTTCGCGACAACCCTAAGTATCAAGAAGTGTCGAGGGACCGGTCGCTAAGGCTGGTCACTTTCAAAAACCCCGGCAACCGCGACACCGGCACCAGCCCATGCCCCGAACTGTTGGAAGCTGTCGCCGAGAACAGGCTTAAATGCCCGAAATGCGGCCGTCAGGTTCGAACCGCGGAAAATTACAAAGCAAAATTTACCGATAAAATTCTGGCCGGGGGACAACCAACAAGGCAGTTTCTGGGCGAAGAAGTGACTCTGATTTGTTACAAATGCGGTGCGGAGACCAGAGTCGATAATTGGAGAGATTTTCTGGCGGCGTGACGAGCCGGCCCCGTACCCTCACACGCTGGCAGATTCTTCATTTCCTCACCTCAAAATGACAAGAACAGATTGTTCCAGCATCCTCTCCTGTTGACTAAATACCTTGTCTTTTTTAACAAGCCGTGTTACAATCGTATTCTGTTACAGCCCGAGGTCTTACTCCAGAGAAAAATCGGCATTTACGTACAGATACCTTCCCAAAAGGGTTTTGTCATGATGGAAACACTGCGTTTGCATTTTTCCCGGGCTCCCGTGCGCCTGAAATCATCTTTCCTTTACAACGGTCTTCTTCTTCTGAACCTTTTTGCATTGGGGGCTTCATCGCAAACCAAGACGAACATTGCGGTTTCCGATCTCGTCGGCCGGGGCGTGGACCAGGAATCGGCTGCCATCGTGAGCGACCGGCTGCGCACCAATCTGTTCAAGGCCGGCACGTTCAATGTTCTCGAACGTCAATCAATGCAGGACATTCTCAAGGAACAGGGCTTTCAGCACGCCGGCTGCACCTCCGACCAATGCCTGGTGGAGATAGGCCAGGTTCTCGGCGTTTCACAGATCGTTGCCGGCACCGTGGGCAAACTCGGAAGCATGTATACGCTCGATATCCGCATCATAGACGTACGGACCGCCCAGATCATCTACACAACCAGCGTCGATTGCCGGTGCTCCATCGAAGACGTTCTCACGAAGTCCGTTCCTTCGATTGCCGAAAAGATAGCCGCGAGCACGGGCAAAAGCGGCGCAGTGGCTTCAATGGCGCCTCCGGAAGCCCCGTCCCCGGCCCCAGGCTCCCTGCGCGTCCGGACCGTTCCTCCCGGAGCGAGGATCTTTGTGGACAAGGTTGACAATGGTGTGACACCGTACTCCAGGGACACGCTGGACGCCGGCAGCCATTCCCTCGCCATCCAGCTTGACGGATACAATGGGCTCGATACGGTCGTTTCCGTTTCTTCCGGTGAGCAGGTGGCCGACACGTTCAACCTGAACCATACAAAAGTCTGGAAGGATTCCGTCGAATCCGCCGGCAGGACGGCGGCTGAGGCTGCAAAGCCCGCACCGGTGAAGACCGTAGCGGCGAAGGGCTCAGGCGAACCGCGCAAAAAGCACAGCGTTGCCCCAAAGATTGTTTTCGGCCTGCTAGCCGCCGGGTCAGCGGTCGCGGGCGTGGTGTTCAACTCCATGGAACAGGATAGAATCAACCATGACGCGGATTTGAAAAAGCAGTACGTGAATTCCGGCTATTCCAATACGAGTGATTATCAGGGCCAACTCAACACGAACGCCGCAGATGCGCGGAATTTCAACACAATCAGAAATGTGTGTTATATCGCCGCCGGCGTATTCGCGGCCGGATTTGCAATCAGTTTCGCATTTTGACAAAGGGACTGTAGCCAAAGGATACTTTCATGACACGATCGTCCTGCGTTCCGTGGCTCTTGTTGTTGTTCCCGTTGTTTTTCGGATGCGCAAAACTGCCGGGAGATCTGGGCGTGCTGCCGACGCCGGCTCCCGCAATTACCGGCGTGACGCCGGGAGACGGCACCGCCACCGTATTCTGGACTACGGTTGACGGAGCGTCCTCGTATGACCTGTATTATAATGCGGGAACAACCATTGATATCGCGAGCGCAATTAAGCTTTCGGGAGTGAATTCTCCAAAGCTGGTGATTGGATTGACAAACGGCACGACGTATGCGTTCGCGGTGTCCACGGTGAACGGCGCCGGCGAGTCGAAATTGAGCGTGGTGCAGACCACGATTCCGCAGGCGGCATTGGTCATTCCTTCCGCTCCCGCAATTTCAAACGCAACGGCAGGAGACGGCAGCGTGACGGTGAGTTGGAACACCGTAAGCGGCGCATCTTCATACAATCTTTATTACGCCGCCGGAACAACCGTTCCCCTAACAACCGCTACGAAGCTCGCGGGAGTGACCTCTCCAAAGCAAGTGACAGGATTGACAAACGGCACACAGTACGCGTTCGCGGTTTCGGCGGTGAATGCGTCGGGAGAATCGGTATTGAGTGCGGTGCTGACCGCGACGCCCCAGGCGGGAGGCGACACCGGTACGGTCACCGATACCGATGGAAATGTGTATCAAACCGTTACTATCGGAACGCAAATATGGATGAAAGAGAACTTGAAAACTACGAGATATAATGACGGTTCACCAATACCGTTGGTAACTGCCAATGTCGCGTGGAGCAATCTTGCGGCGGGCGGATATTGCTGGTATGACGATTCGGCAACATATGGAAATTCTTTCGGCGCATTATACAATGGCTATGTCGTTCAAACAGGAAAGCTTGCTCCCAAAGGCTGGCACGTGCCCACGGATTCAGAATGGCTCGTATTGACCGCTTTCGTTGGCGGCCTGAACGCAGCCGGAGGGCCGCTCAAAGAAACCGGTACGGCGCATTGGGCTCCTCCCAATATAGCTGCCAGCAATACCAGCGGCTTTTCGGCGCTTGGGGGCGGTTATCGTTTCGGCAACGGCAGCTTCAGCAACGTTGATTCCGGCGGCTACTGGTGGTCTTCAGCGCGGAACAGTACATCGGGCTTGTGGAGGCTTGTTGTGAGCTACATATTTGAGTATGTATTGAATGACTCTGTCCCCACAGCCTACTACACCTGGGGTTATAGTGTCCGATGCGTCAAGAATACCAATCCCACTTCCCCCTCCGCGCCCGTGATGGATTCCGCGGTCGCCGCCGGCGCCGGTGTGACCATAAGCTGGAACACGGTAAGCGGCGCGACATCGTACAATCTGTACTACAAGGCAGGGACAACGGTAGACAAGACGACCGGGACGAAAGTGACCGGAGTGACGTCACCCAAACAGGTGACGACTTTGACAAATGGCACACAGTACGCGTTCGCGGTTTCGGCGGTGAACGCGGCGGGGGAATCGGGATTGAGCGCGGTGGCTACCGCGACGCCGCAAGCAACAGCAACGGCGCCGACAATCACTCTGCAACCGCAATCACAGGCCGTACCGGCCGGCAGGAGCATGACACTAAGCGTGACGGCGACGGGCGCTTCTCCCCTTTCCTATCAATGGTTCCTGGGGGGTAACGCAATTTCCGGAGCGACTTCATCGAGCTATTCGATACTAAGCGTCCAGACAACCAATGCGGGAACATATACGGTGAGGGTATCGAACGGTAATTTACCGAATGCAACAAGCAACGGCGCGCTGGTCACCGTCATTTCCACCGGCGCGGTAACCGATACGGACGGGAACGTGTACGACGCTGTTACCATAGGGACGCAGGTTTGGACGGTGCAGAATCTTAAGACCAGAAAATACAACGATGGGGCTCCAATACCGTTGGTAACGGACAACGCTGCCTGGGCCGCATTAACAACGCCGGGGTATTGCTGGTACGAGAATGAGACGCCAGCAGGCCTTTCAAAAAGGACCCAGATCCCCACCAATATTTATGGAGCGTTATACAATGGGTATGCCGTAAGCACCGGCAAACTTGCCCCAAAAGGCTGGCATGTGCCCACCGACTCCGATTGGATCACGCTCACAACATTCCTTGGCGGGGAGAGTGTGGCCGGCGGCCCGCTCAAAGAAGCCGGTACGGCGGATTTTGCCTCCCCGAACGTCGGCGCCACGAATTCAACCGGTTTTACGGCGCTTCCCTGCGGTACCCGCAGCATCGACGGGACATACTACGGCGTTTACAACGACGGAGATTGGTGGTCGTCAACGGTGTATAATATAACCAGCCCATGGAGCTGCAACATGAACTGCAGGTCCGCGGCAGCAACCCGCAACGCCAGCAACTTTATTGACGGGTACAGTGTCCGATGCGTCAAGAATACCAATGCCAATCCGCCAGCGCTGTCCGGGCTGCAAAGGCCAATTGTAATGAAGAATATCCCGGCCGGCATGTTTGTCATGGGATCAGACAGTTCCGACGATTATGAGGCGGCACCGCCGCATCAGGTCACTTTGAGTGCTTTTGCAATGCAGGAGACGGATGTAACGCAAGAACAGTACCAGGCGGTGATGGGAACGAATCCGGCATATTACACAGGCAACCTTCTAAAGCCGGTTGAGCAGGTAACCTGGTACGACGCAATTCAATTCTGCAATGCCTTAAGTAAACTTACTGGTTTGGATACCGTTTACAATACCAACACAGGGGCGGCCGATTTTACCAAAGACGGATACCGTTTGCCAACCGAGGCCCAATGGGAATACGCCTGTCGCGCAGGCTCCGCCACAGAGTATTGGTGGGGACCCGACACCACCGGCATAGACGCCCGCGCATGGACGTATTCCAATAGCCCCAACCTTACTCAGCCGGTCGCGACAAAACTGGCAAATGCATGGGGGCTTTACGACATGACCGGTGATGTCTGGCAGTGGTGCAACGACTGGCTCGGGCCTTATGCCGCACCGCCGGCAACCAATCCGACGGGGGCGACTTCGGGAAGCTCCCGTATTGTGCGTGGAGGCTCGTGGTTTGATGACAAAGTCGGCTTCGTTATCTACCGTTCAGCGTTCCGCGGCGTCGACACCCCGACCAAGAGGACCTACGACTACGGGTTTCGTGTCGTTTTGCCCCGGTAAACGCCGCCGCGGACTCGGCCCCATCTTTATTCCACCGCTTACAGGGGTGATACAAAGCCTTGTCCCCTGGTTCGTTTTGCTCGCAATGACAAAACGCGTTTTTGAACATTTAGAGGTCCCCTCAATCTCTATTCATATCCCGGATGTATTCCCCCGAATTTACCATCCTACTTGTAAATTATCACTTCATTCCTGCATTCTATCACCTTATTCTCTACAAGCGCCTGTATAATCGCATCCGCCTCAGATTCGCTTATCTTTCTTTTGCAAATGCTGATGATCTGGTTCCGCAGGGTTTTCTTGTTCTTGGGTTTGTGGCCTCTTGCATTGGTCAATTTTCCTTTGACCAGCGCATACCAGTCCTCACCCGACTTTGCCACGACGGGCCTGGGCGCAGGCGAAACCGGTTTCGCCGCGGGCGCAGCCGGCTTGAGAAGCGGAATGTCTGCAATGGACGGCACTACCCTACAGGGGGTGCCTTGCACCTGATTCAAAAAATCCGCCAGTACCTTGAACCCCGTGTCTCTTGAAATTATGTGGAAGAGCGAATCCGGGATCTCTTTTGAAAGCTTCCCGATAAAGTACGCGATGTGAAAATCGGCCGCGTTCTTGCCCTGCCCCTTGATTCCAACCAGCTCAAATTTCTCCTTGCCGAATTCCAGGGCAAGCCTGGTAAACTCACTCGTGAACTTCTGGTTTTCGCTGTGAAAAACCTTTATCAGAACGTCTTGATCGAGCAGCGGCCTCAGATCGTGCTTCTGAACATTCTCATAATCGATCAGGATGATATTCTTCTTCATAAGATCCTTTCCATCAGGAACAGAGTTGGTTGACGCCTCGCCGCACTTCTAACCGTTTGCGACAAAGCCATTTGTATGGGTTGGTTGTGCGAAGGCCGGGATTTGCGCAGGGAGGAATTCGAACAACATCGCAGTCTAAATATATCCTTCCATACTCTTCAAGTCAACAGACTGTTACATTTGTCTTTGCCACAATTTTGTTAGCCATTTGTTTTGGGCGCCCCGCGCTAGTATTAAGTGGAAGACATGGGCGCCCCGCTGCAATATCAAGTGGAAGACGTGGGCGCCCCGCTGCTGCGCGGCGGCGGCTCTCCCTATAGGCTCGGCCTAGGACCTCGGTGCCGGACCGCCCTCTGCGCCTATGGCGCGGGTCGGCCGGCCCTGCGCTCTGGCGCACCTGCCGGTCCAGCCTGGCGCGGCGCAAAAGTGTGTTTGCCATTCGTCAATCATGGCTTTCGCGGGTTCGTTCTTATGTTTTCTTTTGTCTACCGCCATCAGCGACGGCCCAACAGCCTCCGGATTGGCCGCTTGTGCTGTCCGAGCCCGGCATCTTGTTCAGATTTTGCGATTGTCCTGCCGGGTGAGTTCACAAGCGGCCCGGAGGCTGTTGGACAAGCCGGCACTGCAGGCGCGGCGCGGAGGTCCAGGGGGGCCTCGCTGCAGAGGCCTCCCTGGTCGGGGGTGCCGGGGGGCGACCCTCCTGACTCTGAACATGCGGAGGCCTGCTCCCATGATGGCAGTTGAGTCCGTAAACAACGGTCAACCGCACTGCCGGGGCGGCAGTGGCACACTGCGGACATTGGCCACAACAAATGCGGAAACACCGCATGTCGTATCGGTAGTATATTCGTATGATTATGGTTTCATACTACTCAGAAGCTTCACGCACGTGAAAAGCAGAAACAAAGGGCAGTTCAGTAACGATGCAGGCTTTTCCGACCGCAGCCACAAAGTCGATGAAGGCCTTTTCCTGGTTTCTCCATGAACATTCTCGCGCAGACATTCCCGGACTTTTCCGCTTCAGTCAAGATGCAGCATGGAACCGGTTCAGCCGCGGCCCTGTACCGCAACTTCTTCAAGAACGGAACCGTTCCTGAAGCCCTGCCCGACCTGCAACTGCCCGACTGCAAAATAGTCGCGCAAGAAGATGCCGACGTGCTTAAATTTGCCTCCCGCCTTGCCGACGGCACTATCATTGAATCGGTGATAATTCCGGGTAAAGGCCGGACAACGTTGTGCGTTTCGTCTCAAGTCGGCTGCAGGATGGGGTGTGCGTTCTGCGCAACCGGCGTTGGCGGATTCGTGCGCAACTGCACCGCCGAAGAAATCGTGTGGCAGGCGTTTGCCGCCCGTTTTGAACTGCGGCACGCAATCGACAACATCGTATTCATGGGCATGGGCGAGCCGCTTGACAATTTCGACAATGTGATCCAGGCGGTGCGGGTCCTCTGCGACCAGCGCGGACTCAACATCCCCCAGAGCCGCATAACCATTTCCACTGCCGGCCATGTTGAAGGGATCAACAGGCTTGCCGCCCCGGGAATGCCGAAGGTGCGTCTGGCGCTTTCGCTCAACGCCCCGACCGACGCAGTCCGCAGCGAAATTATGCCCCTCAACAGGAAATACCCGCTACGGGCTCTCCGAAAAGCCTTACAATCTTTTCCTCTCGGCAAAGGCGGTCTGTTCTTTGTGGAATATGTTCTTATCGCAGGAGTCAATGATTCCGTGGAAATGGCCGCTTCCCTTGCGGAGTTTCTGGCCGGACTCCCGGTCCGCGTGAATCTCATCGCCTGCAACGGGAACGATTCGCTGCCCTTTGGCCCGCCGGAAATGGATCAGGTGAAGCGCTTCCGCGACCGGCTCGTGAGGGAAAAACTGTTTGTGCGTGTGCGTCAATCTCAAGGACTCGGCATACGGGCAGCCTGCGGGCAACTGCGGGCATCACTGCGCGCGTAACGGCTTTCCGGTCCCCTCGCACTTCCGCAGCAGATCTCCCGCCGCCAGCTCCGTCCCCTCCTCCGCATCCACAATCACGATTCTGTTGGTGAGCGCCCGTTCTACAGGGCGCCCCTGCGTGTCCCGTATTTCCCGGATTGTCGCCTCGTAGGGCATTCTTTCCTTCCGAACGGGCAGCACATTGAGCCGATCCCCTTTGTTAAAGGGATTCCTGACGTCGACAACCGCGGTCCTCCCGGCGACAATTTCCCGCACGAGGCCCACAATCCGCACGGCGGGCAGGGGCCGGCTGTCCTCCACATCCTGCAGCAGGTACTCGCCCGCGTAAAAACCGGTGGTGTAGGGCCGGTGATCGAGCCTGTCGAGTTCCTCCCGCCATTCCTGTTTCACCGCATACTCGCCGCCCTGCGCAAGGCTGTCGAGCGCCGCCCGGTACACCTTGACAACAGACGAAACATAATGCATGCTCCGGTTGCGGCCTTCAATCTTTACAGACGCAACGCCGGCGCGAACGATGCGGTCGAGAATGGGCAAACAGCACAGGTCTTTGGAGTTGAACACAAACGCCCGCACCGGCGTGCCGGACTCGGCCTCGTCTTCCTCGACGGTGTACCATTCCCCGCTTTCGGTCTCGTTGTCGTACAGAGGCGACACGCGGTAGCGCAAGCGGCACGGCTGAGGGCAGTCGCCCTGGTTGGGATGCCGTTTCGCCGTGTAAACGCCGAGCAGGCATCTGCCGGAGATCGACACGCACATGGCGCCGTGAACAAACACTTCCATTTCCGTTTGTGAACCGCTGCACAGCGCC
>Ga0182027_10004629_pt1 | contig 21240 bp, 23 predicted proteins | sample 712E1DmetaG_FD_121300 | JGI IMG/M metagenome (GOLD analysis project Ga0182027, IMG submission 121300) | Permafrost microbial communities from Stordalen Mire, Sweden - 712E1D metaG (Illumina Assembly) | ecosystem: Environmental > Terrestrial > Soil > Wetlands > Permafrost | place: Sweden...
AGGGCGAGATGTGCCAGACCGGCGGCGACCACACCCAGACTCAAGGCCCACAGCAGGACCGAATGGTGCGTGGTGTCCATATCCAGAAAACCGACCGTCATCACGCTCAGACCGGAAGTGAAAGCCAGCAATGCACGACTGGCACGCAGGTCACGACGCAACGTGTAAGTCCAGAGACCGATGATGAGGAAAGCAAGGCCGACAACGTAAGGAACGATGAAGTATGTGAATAAATCGGCGAAAGGAGGATGGGGGAGAGGAACGATGGTAAGCTCGAATGTCCCCCCAGCCCGATTCGAAAATAAAGCCTGGACCGGCTTAGTCCCGTTCTGCTGCATGAACTTGATCGCCATATCCGCCCCGGATATCGGCTGCCCGTTCAAAGCCAGAAGCCGGTCACCGAAGGCCACACCCTGATTACGCGCCGGCCATGAGGATTCCTTGATTTGGCTTACAACGTTATTCGGCTCCTGCAGCATACCCAGGAACGGAGTACGATACCATTTCGCAGCCCAGAACGGAGTAAGGGCGAGCATGAACACGGCTGTACCGGCCAACAGGAGCGTCAGGATATGAATAAACCAATGATCTTCATTGTTTCCAGCATTAATCTGTGAGTTTGAAACCATAGTCATCAGGATAAAACTGAAAATGTAGTTGGATCATTTGCACTGCACAGCGGGACTGGAGTTCGCATCTCTCTCATTTGTGATTATTATATGATGGCAATCGGTTATTCGAGATAAACATTTTAAGAATGAAGGGCACTCACCCTCCATGAAGGCATAGCGTACACGAAGTACCATCGCTCACCCACCCGGATTTGAAGCATTTATATCCCAAAGTCAACCTTAGTCAGGTAAGATTATAATCGAGGCATGTCTTTTTACACGCGCAAAGGGGATGATGGGACAACCGGCCTGCTGGGCAAGGGCCGGATTGCCAAGCACCATTTACGGATGGAGACCATTGGGACGCTCGACGAATCTTCGGCAAGCCTGGGCCTGGCGCGTGCGGCAGCTCTCGATGCACAGTGCAGGTCGCTGTTGCTCGAAACGCAGCGTGACTTATACCGTCTGATGTCCGAGGTAGCCGCCACGACGGAAAACGTAAACCAATTCCATTTCGACCCCCGGCGTGTGGATTGGCTGGAAGAGCAGATCGACGCCTTAAGCAAGACAGTGGAGATGCCAAAAGAATTCATCGTGCCGGGCGCTTCGGCAGCAGGCGCGGCATTATCGCTGGCACGCACAATTGTGCGGCGGGCCGAACGGCGCGTGGTGGAACTATTCGATAAAAAAGAGATCACCAACCCGGCTTTACAGCAGTATCTCAACCGATTGTCGTCGCTGTTGTTCGCGCTGGAACTGCTTGAGAACCAGGCGGCAGGGAAAGAAACCACCAGAGCCAGGAAAACTGATTAAACACGAGAGAATGGATAAAATCCAATAAACAGGCTGATCGAAAAATCGCCATGAAGTCAACCATACTCAAATTCACAAGGCCTGTTCTAATAATGTCTTAGTGTCTTTACACGTCCAAATTAAACCCAAGCCAAACCGCTGAATATCGCCGGTGCAATAGAGAAATTATTTCGCTTCAACGTCGACGACTTACAAAGCCTCAAGAAGAGCGTCCCCCAAGGGTAGGACAATAACCTACACTTTTGAAATGAACCTTGGACATGCTTTATTCAAAAATCAACAGGAGTCAAAAGTGACCGGTACCCTACTCAACATTGCCACAGTGCTCATCGGTGGAACGCTCGGTTTATTATTCGGGGCGCGCGTACCGGAACGATTAAAAGCCACGGTCGTTGCAGGGATGGGATTGTTTACCATGGCGATCGGTATTCAAATGTTCCTCAAGACAGAAAACTCATTGATAGTTCTCGGATCGCTTTTAATCGGCGTACTTCTGGGTGAATGGTGGTGCATCGAGGACGGTCTCCAAGCCCTTGGTCAAATCCTTGAAAAACGATTTTCGAAAAACGGCGAGTCCAGCGAAGGCGCTTCGAGTAAATTTGTGCGCGGCTTCCTAACATCTTCCCTGCTCTTTTGCGTCGGTCCATTGGCCATCCTGGGCTCCATCCAAGATGGCCTGACCGGTAATTACAACCTACTGGCGGTCAAGTCGGTGTTGGACGGATTCGCCTCGCTGGCATTTGCATCCTCGCTGGGACCGGGGGTTTTATTTTCGGCGTTAGTGGTCCTGGTGTATCAGGGTGGTATCAGCCTCCTGGCAGCACAATTGAACGCGATCGTGACCCCATCCATGATGAACGAGATGACGGCCGCAGGAGGCGTGATCCTGATGGGATTGGCAATCAGCAGTCTGCTTGAGATCAAGAAGATCCGCACAGGCAATTTCCTTCCAGCACTCGCGATCGCGCCGTTGATCGTGTGGCTATTGTCAATATTTGGAAAATAGCGCGGACCTATGATTTAAAATAATACGGTCGCAGATTAATCTGCGACCGTATTAACTCCGGTAAGTTCAAGCCCTCCCCCTCATGATACTCTATTTAGCTCCCGCGGCGGCAAGTGCTGCATCCAGCGTCTGCTGAAAGACCGAGAAAGGTTGTGCACCGTCGATCGTCTGTGTTTTTGGCTGGCCATTAGCAGTATAGCTGAACACAAAGAAAGGTGTGCCGGTAAGCCCGGCTTTGACGGCATCCTGCAAGTCCTGATTCGCCTGGTTCTCATATTTTGAACTGGAAAAACAGGAATTGTAGGCATTCATGTCCAAGCCGATGCTTTGCGCGATCGCCTGCAAACGTCGAGGGGTAAAGGAAATACCGTCGACCTCTCCTAAAACATTGGTATACAACGCATCATTCATTTCCCAAAACTTATTCTGGTCGGCTGCGCACAGGGCTGCCTCCGCGGAATCTCGTGATTCGGTATCAGACCCACCTGATGCACTGTTGGCATTATCGCTCGTAAAATTGCCTGCCGAGCGAGCGGTGAAGAGGACTTTGCCCGGTTTTACATAAGCATCAATAATCTGGGCTTCGGTGTCATGCCAAAATAACTTACAGTAGGGACACTGATAATCAGAAAATTCAACCAGCTTGACGGGAGCGTTCGGATCACCAATGCTATTTCGATTTACATTTTGGCGCGCGATCGGTGCGACCGGCTGAATGGCAGCCAGGGGCTTAAGCTGCGGATAAATCAAAAAAAATGCAACCACCAACGCGAACAAGATTATTGATCCAATCCAGATCCAACGATTACGCTGTTCGGCGCGGCGGCGTTTTTCACGGAACTCTTCGCGCTTGCTGATCCCTTCTCTTTCCTTCTTGCTCATTCAATCACCTCATCATTTAAGTATTAGCCCGAAATTTTCTCATGGTCATGACGATTTGTCCAGCACCGACAGAAAAGACTTATTTCCTTTTCAGGCGCTTTTCCATCCAGTCTATCATCACTTTAAACACTTTTGCCTTTTCAGGCTCGTTATGAATCTCATGATACCAGCCATCCCAGGCGCGCCAGGTGGCTTTTTTCCCTGCACGCTCGGCAAATTCACGGCTGGCCTGCATGGATGTCAGACGATCACCGGTACCATGCATGAGCAGAAGCGGAACGGGAAATTCAGGCGCATGCTCGATCGCCCATCGTCCGGACTCGTATATACCCACAAAAAAACGCGCTGAAATCTTTTCATGTACGAGCGGATCATTGATGTAGGCTTTCACAATCTCAGGATCACGCGAAATTGCGGCGGTCTCCAATCCCGAGTTTTGAGTAAATCCGGGGGCGATCTTATCCATCACCCTTACCAGAACGAGTCGGCCGGCGGGAATATCAAAGGCCAGTTTGAGCCAGGGGTCCGTTGCAATGACGCCAACCACATCCGGCTTTCGGCGCAACGTAAAATTCAAAACCAGGTTGCCCCCCGTGCTGTGACCATACAAGAAAACAGGAAGCTTCGGAAAACGGGCTGCAACCAGTGCCAGGAAGTCTGCAATATCGTCCATCAAGGCTTCGTAACTTGGTGAGTGGCCGCGCGGCCCGCCCGACCTTCCGTGTCCGCGCAGATCAAAGGCAGTCAGAGCATAGCCTGCTTTGGTAAAAGCCTCGCCCACATGAGCATAACGTCCAATATGTTCGCCATGCCCGTGGACCAAAGCCACAACAGCCTTCGGCTTTTTATCCGGCACCCAGCTGCGAACATAAAACTTTAAGCCCTCTTTGTTTTCCCAACCCGACTCATATGTCTTCATCATGCACCTCCGGCAGCGATCTTGATTTCACAATCCTCTTCACCTTAAACCTTTTCGAGAAAACAAGTATCAGCGCGTGCCGCCCCTGCCTGGTACCGACCGCCAGGATGGTGTCACGAAGCAGACCTGCCTGGCATGCCTTCGATAAGTAAGCTGCTTCGGTCAGACCATAAAACGCCAGCTCTCGCCACCGACGATGGGGGCATGTTAAGGGCTTACTTGATAGGTATAAACTGGAAACTGTTCACCGGTATGACGAAAGCCAAGTTTGTGATACAAAGCGAGGGACGCTGCATTATTCGCCTGGGTATTAACTGTCAGGCGCGAGCCTCCACTATTTAGTATACGATCAATGAGATCGCAGACCAGCGCCGCACCGATACCGCGTCCCTGTACATCAGGTCGGACAGCCAACCGGGCAAGGTGAGCTCCAAGGGGGGATCCGGTGGAAAGCTGATACCCTAGCATATCCGAGCCATTTTCGATAATGAAAGCGTGTGAAGCTTGTGAGTAAGCCTTGCTCAAGGCGGGTAGCGAGTTGCGCCAGAGCGGTTCAAATGCAGCATTGTCCACTTCAACAACGCACGGCAGATCATCGAAGGTCATGGCGCGTAGGTTGGTATTCAATGGAAGGGGAGTGTGTATCGGGGGTTGGTAGTTCCATTCGAGCAGGGTAATGTGTCCGTTGAGATCGAATCCGCTTTCGATCAGGATCGAATCAAACCACCGTTGGGTTGCGATGACGGCAACCGTCGCGCCGCCGGTCTCGGCCAGTTGAACGCGTGCTGCTTTCCAAAGGGGTGACCAGACTGACAGTCCGGCAGGGTGGGAGGTAAAAACAAACAGACGAATCCAGGCGATCAAGTCCGGATCGGGCGGGCATGCCAGCGCGCCCAGGAGGCGACCACCTTCTTCCAATACCCAGTACGGCGGGAAGCCGATCCAGTCGAGCGGGGTTCGCCAATCAAGGTGACGGTGGACATGCGCCTCAAATAAGATAAGATCGGCAATCTTCTCCTGATCTGAAGTAACCGCCGGGCGGACCTTCAAACCATCCCTTATGGATGTCGAAGGATTGCCCACGATCAACGCTGTAAAAAACGGAGAAAGTACTTGAGAATGCGCTCAAAAATGGACGGCTTTTCCTTGGCTTCGAGCGAGCCAATCATTTTGATCGCCGAATCCGTGAGCTTGCCGCGTTTTAGTTTGATCCCCGCCGCAGCTTTGAGCACCATCGAACGTAAATCCCCCTCGCCTGCGTCGGCAAATATTCCGGCAGATTCTTCGTAGGCCGCAAAGGCTTCATCGTAACGTTTGAGGGCTTCCAGCGCGGCAGCTTGATTGCCGACGGCCATGCCCTGACGTTTGAGGTCGCCTGCGTGAGCGAAAATCTCCTGGGTACCGAGCACAACGTCAAGTGCTTCCTGGGCCCTGCCCATTTTTAAGAGAGCGACGCTCCTATTGTTCTTCAATTCGGCTGCATTGACTTGATCGTCCAGAGCGGTATAGCCTTGAGCGGCGTTTTCGAACATGGTGGCGGCGGACTCATAATTGCCAGCTTCAAAGGCCAGCTTACCGTCCTCTGTTAATTTCTGAAGTTCAGATTCAGTTGCCATATCTAATTAATTATCCCTCCACTCGAGAAGTTTAGAGCGTGATGTCGAGCAGGCCTTCGGCCACCGAGCGTAATTTATCGGTGGACATGGAGCTCAGTTTCATCGCCAGTTCAAGATAGGGACGATTCACCGGCTGGCAGACAAAAGCCTGCAGTTCTTTAGGCAGGTCAAGGAACTGTTGCATGGATTTCTGGTCCGTCATCCATTGACCGATCGGCCCGCTCTGGTCAAAGAAGGTTTCGATGCGGCCTCCGAGCGCTGTGAGCAAAGCTTCCAATTCAGGCAAGGGGATGGTGCGCTCGCCTAGTTCATAAGCCTTGATACGTCCGGCCGGAATACCGGTCTCCTGGGTCAAAGCTTTGATCGAAAGGCTCGCTGTGTTGCGTTCCTGACGAAGCAAAGCACCGATCATGCGCTGCCGCAATTCCATTAGTTGCGGCAATTCAAGAGGTTCCATGGCGGGAAGATCGTTAGAAATGGCAGCCTTGCCCCAGAAATGGTCGATGGGCAACTTGAGGTAATAGACCAAGATCTCAAGTTCCGGAAGGGAGGGAGCACGTCGTCCCTCTTCATACGCACGAAAGACGCCCTTGGTCACTCCGACGGCTCTGGCACATTCATCGATGTTACGGCGCGCAGCCAGGCGCACATCACGAATTAAAACGCCTAATTTTTTGGTACGGAGAGTTGTCTGGGAATGAATGTCCATTCGAAAGGCTAATTAGAACTTTTCTTGAACTGCAGGAGACGCAGATTTTTCCCTAAAATCAACCTGCAGTCGACGATTTCAAGATCTCCGGAATAATTTCTATAATATCTATTATAGCAGAGAACTTTTCAACATCCGATCAACGCCGCTGCCGGCTGGTGAGCAGATCGGCAATCGAAGTTCCGTAGATATCGCCACTCAGCTTGAAGCCGGCTGCTTCCAGCCTCGGCGAGAATTGCGGACGGATGCCTGTGGCTTTTAACTCGCCAAGTATCTTACCGTCTTCACCGATGCCGGTTGGCTCAAACTTAAAAATATCCGTGAGAACGATGATATCACCCTCCATGCCAGCGACCTCGGTGATGGCTATGACTTTCCGATTCCCATCTTTCAAGCGCGATTGCTGGATAATAAGATCCACAGCGGATGAGACTTGCTGGCGAATGACTTTCAAAGGCAATTCTACGCCAGCCATGAGCACCATCGTTTCGAGCCGCGAGAGGGCATCACGGGGAGAATTGGCATGCAGTGTAGTGAGCGAACCATCGTGACCGGTATTCATAGCCTGCAACATATCCAAAGCTTCACCGCCGCGACACTCGCCTACCACAATGCGGTCCGGGCGCATGCGCAATGAATTTCGGACCAGATCGCGTACCGTTGTTTCACCACTGCCGTCGACATTTGCTGATTTGGTCTCCAGCCTAAGCACATGCTGCTGCTGAAGCTGCAACTCCGCCGCATCTTCAATCGTAAGGATACGTTCATTCTCGGGAATAAATCCTGATAACGCGTTCAGCAACGTAGTTTTGCCTGAACCGGTGCCGCCTGAAATGATGATATTCAAACGCGCAACCACACAGGCCCTTAAAAATTCGACTGTTCCGCTGGTAAGAGTGCCATACCCCACGAGTTGTTCGGGCGTAAGTTTATCTTTAAGGAATTTACGGATCGTGATGGAAGGGCCATCGAGCGCCACCGGTGGGACCACGGCGTTGACGCGGGAACCATCCGGGAGACGAGCGTCTACGGTGGGGCTGTCGGGGTCCACCCGCCGTCCAAGTGGCAGAATGATACGTTCTATGATCCGCATGACGTGCGCATCGTCGTCGAACGTTACATCGGTGCGAACCAGTTGTCCATGCTTTTCGACATAAATATTCTTCGGGCCATTAACCATGACTTCGCTGACCTCAGGATCATCCAGGAAAGGTTGGATCGGCCCGAAGCCCGTCATGTCGTTCAGCACATCTTGAAATATCAGGTGCTGAATATCCTCTGATAAGTTAAGATGCGCCTGGTCATAAACGTCTTTCAAGTGCTGTTGTATAAATTCCGAGCGGTGCTCGTACAAGATATCTTCACTCTCGATTCCACGCGAAAGAGAATCAATTAAATACCGCTTGAGTTTTGCCAGGTCAGCGGCAGACAACCGTGAAGTATTGGATAAGGTGGGTTGAGTCATAAAGTATGGTCCATTCCTGCTCGTCGAATAAAATCGCTGAACATTCCGGCCCGTTCTTTCCGGTGAAAACCAGATGGCCGGTCATGGTATTTCCGGAGAGTCTTGTGAATCTTCCTGATCTGGCAGCACCCACACAATTTGCGAACGTCTCACAGCCAAAAAAGGAGCCTGGAATAATACCTGCCCATCCACTCCAATGACGGTTGCATCGGTTACAGCAAGGAAAAGGTCATTCCGATCCAGCTCGTCCTTCAAACGTTCCCCCTGCCTTACATGGACCTTGCCGCGTATCAACTGATTGATAGTCTGAATTACGGAATGCACGGGAATCTTTGGAACAATATCAGTAAAGAATTTTCCCTTTTCATCGAATTCGATAGTCATGACAATTCTCCAGGAGCAGTCGAGGGAGGCGGATAGATATTGAATTTATGTTCGAAGGTTGTGGCAAATTTATTATTATTCAACCCGCGAGCTTGAGCATGAGATGCCGGAAGGTATCTTAATTATTAACTGGGGCGCAAACTTTTCGCAAGACTCACCATTTGCCGCGCCGCTTCCCTCAAGACAATTGAAGCCGTGTCTCTCGGGAATTTGACGGAATATGGCTGGTGCTGATCGTTTGCCATTGCTAAGTTTGCTCCCAGAAAAGGTAAAACCGATTTGATCGGCAGTCCGATAATTTTTTCCGCCTCCGGTTTGGTCAGCCCCTCAAAACCGATCGATCGATTCAAGAAAGCGTAAACGGAGGCAGCTTGCACATCCCTGGCCTGCAGATAATCCCATACGATTTTTGAGAGATTGACGGAGCTCAGGTCGGATCCGACGATCATGGCAATCAAATCAGCATGTTCGATCAATGGCAGGCTGATACGCGAAAGCCCGCGGCCCAGGTCAAGCAGGACGAAATCATAGGTTGATTTAAGTATAGATACGATATCACCGATCCGCCCTATAACAAGCTCATTACTTTGATCAGGATCGGTGGATCCCGCCAAGAGATGAAAACGCCAGACATCAATCTCTTTGAGCGCATTACGAAAATATTCAGGTGTCGTCTCGGCAGCAGGCTGTTCTGAAATCGTAACAAGGTTTTGATCACTCACATATCCGACGATACCTGCAATCGAACCGATCGGAAGCACCATGTCCACCACGACGACTTGCGTTTCGGGCTGGGCATCTGCGATATTCATGGCAATATTCGCACACAAAGACGATGTGCCTGTACCGCCTTTAGCGCTCAGAAAGACCATTGAATAGCCCCCCTCTTTCGCAACGACTACAGGCCCCCCCAGGAGGCGGTTTACCGTTTCAATGAGAGACGGGAGGACCTGCGCGTTCTTGACCAAATACGCATTGAACCCCGCATCCTTGCATGATCGGGCACGTCCGGGATTCGTATCGCTGCTCAACGCAATCAAAGGGACTTTAGTGGTGCGCGCATCTGAACGCAGGCGGCCAGCCAATTGCTCTGCCGTTAAATCGGCCATAAGCGGATCAGCAATAATTAGATCAGGGCGGTCGCGCCATGCTGAGATCAGCCCTTCCTTGCCGGAGGAAGCCTGCAAAATATGATGCCCCTCCTTCTGCAAAGCCAAGGCGAGGTAATTGCGGCTAGCGAAATCCCCATCGATCACAAGGATATTGCTTCCGGCCATGATTACTCCTTACGGCTCGATGGGCGGCATGAAATACCCCAAGCCTGAGCGGGTGACGATATGTCGAGGAGCGTGAGCGTCATCTTCCAACTTCTGTCGTAGACGGGCAATACTAACCCACAGGATCTCTTTATCTGTTTTATATTCAGGCCCCCAAACGCTGGTCAGCAAGTCTTCGGATGTGAGGATCTTGCCAATGTTGTGGGCAAATTGAAGCAACAAGCGGTATTCCGTCGCGGAAAGAGAGACGGGCTGGTCATCACGCCAAACTTCGGCGCGGGCAAAATCTATCTTCAGATTCTCATGAGTGAAGAATCGTTCCTGGCCATGTTCGGTAGGAAGCTGGGCGCGGCGCAGGACAGCTCGTACGCGCGCAAGAAGTTCAGTGGCCGAAAAGGGTTTGACCAGATAGTCGTCTGCCCCGAGGTCCAGGCCCTTGACCCGGTCTTGTTCTTCGCCTTTGGCAGTGAGCATAATGATCGGCACATTGGAGAACTCCCGGATACGCTGACAGGTGGCAAACCCATCCAGGCGCGGCATCATTATATCGAGAAGGATCAAGTCAACAGCTTGAGCCGAAAAGACGTCAATCGCCTGCAGGCCGTCTGCAGCAGTGACAACGGTATAGCCTTCTGTTTTCAGATTGACTTCCAGCAGACGCAGGTAGCGAGGCTCATCATCCACAATCAGGATGCATTTGGACATTTGTTCCTCCTTAGGTAACAGAACGCGTGACCTGTCGATTTATCGGATTCAGACGAAAACCCGATTAAGATTTTCTTCGTAAAAATCCGTCCGGTTACTTGGATTTCACGTTCTTTTTTTGACAAAATCGCAAATACTGAGAGCAATTTTGTATTTTCAAAGATTTTCTCCGTGATTAACAATATGGTATTTGCTTATAAGACCAGATCATACCTCTGAGCCAACCGGCACTTCTATGAAGAAGGTGGTTCCTTCATCCAGGACAGACTCTGCCCAAATCTTACCATGATGCGCCAAAATTATCTGTTTGCATATATAGAGACCGAGGCCCGTACCTGTCACCGTCCTTTCGCCAGGAACCCTATAAAACCGTTCGAATATGAAAGGCAGATATTCGTCGGGAATGCCAGAGCCATGATCCGCAAAACTGACCTGCAAATACTTATCAATCTGGTGCATGCCGATCGTTATTGGAGAACCTGGCGCATATTTTATGGTATTTCCGAACAGATTTTCGAAGACTTGCGAAAGCTGTACACTATCTCCAAGAATGGGCGGAACAACATCAAAATTAAGTTCAACCAATAGACCCGGATTATGGGCGCGGACATGCGTGGTCACATCTCGAACAAGAGCATCCAGCCGCAGCGGCTGGAATTTGAATTTAACGGTCCTGCTGTGCAAACGCGCTGATGCGAGCATATTCTCAATCAGCTGGGTCAGGCGATCGGTCTCTTCATCAATAATGGACAGGAATTCACGTTGGGTTTTCTCGTCCCAATGCGTGTCCTGGCGCAGCAAGCTGGTACTATAACCTTTGATGAAACCCAGCGGGGTTCGAAGTTCATGTGAGATCGTTGAGACAAAATCATCCTGCAAGCGCATTTGGCGCTGAACGGATTCAAGGCTGGCGCGCGCCTCCTTAAGAGCCTTCGATTCAAGCAGGGAGGCCGCCACCATGGAGATCAGCTTTGCATTACGGAGATGAGCCTGCGAATAGGCAGGCCCACCGAAGCGGACAAAGAGCAGTGCGCCACCCAGCCGACCTGCCATAAAAAGCGGCAACCCAAGCAAATAGGGCAGATCGAGGCGATCTTTACGAGGACGAAGGCTGGGCTCCTGAACAATCATATCTTTCTTGGCGATCACTTTTCCGGCAATCCCCTCTCCCCAGCTGACATCCGCCTCGGCCAGCTTGCCTCGACCCACCGCACGCGCAAAACCCACATCGAGGCTTTTGCCTTCAGAATCGAGTAGATATACAGCCACGTTATCATAAACAAACTCCTTACGCATGGAGGTAAGGAGGGTATCGAACGCGGTTTTCCAATCTGCATTGAGACTCATGGCCTGCAGAATGGAATATATATATTCTAAAGTCTGGGGATCAACAGGCATAAGTTATGCGCGGTGTTTTTTCTTACTATCCTCTGAAACAACGAGCAGAGGAAACTTGAAGGTGGTTCCTTTACCTTCCACTGAATTTACGTCCAACAATGAGCCATGCGCCTCCACAATCTGACGGACAAGCGAGAGACCCAAGCCTGTGCCTCCCGCTTTGCGCGTCGAAGAGGCATCGAGTTGAGTGAAGGGCTCGAAGATCTCCTTTAAGCGATTAGCGGGGATACCTATACCTGTATCCGTAATGGAAACCATAACCAGATTAGTGCTCTCTTCCTTCAGGCTCACCACCACCCGCCCACCGGAGGGTGTGAATTTGACCGCGTTATCCAGCAATTGATTTAAAACCCACATAATCTTTTCCGAATCGCCCTGGACAGAGGGCATATGCTCTTTAGCCATGATGTTCACAGCCACGCCACGTTCCTCCGCCTTCTGGCTTGCATTCTTGGTTGCCAGATTTGCCATACGTCGAATATCCACAGGTTCCTGCTTAACACTCATTTCACCGCGTGAAGCAAGCGAGAACATGATCAGATCTTCAACCAGGTTTTCCAGCCGCTCCGAGGCCTTTTGGCTGACCTGCAGGGCATGCCGCTGTTCTTCCGTGAGCGGGCCAAGTGAATCGGTCACCATCAATTCCAGATAACCTTTAATATGGGTCAAGGGCGTGCGCAACTCGTGTGAAATGTTAGCTACAAAATTAGCCTTCATTTGGCTCAGTTCTGATAGCCGTTCAAGAGCCTGTTGCAACTCCTCAGTCCGTTCAATAACCCGCTGCTCCAGAGTCCGGTTTGCGGCTTGCAACGCCGAGCGTAATTGAATGATCTGCTCAGTCACTGCTTGATCAAGCGAAGCTTGATCAATTAAACGCAAATCCAAAAGGGCCTGGCCCAACAGAATGGTCCTGCCTCCCGCGATCTGCTCTTGCTGATAAGCCAGGGCTTTTTTTAAATCCAACTCAGTGATATGTTCGGACCGAACAAGTGCCTCCCCCAATCTAGGCACGAGCATTTCAGGCGTTAGTTGAGATTTTTCGTTTGCCATAACCACCTTCTTGAAATAGATGGGGCGTCGAAAGGTTACGCCGGGGACACCGGAAGTCTACATTATTTCGCCAAGAAACAGTAGCTTCCCAAACAGTTTTGGAAGTCAATCCTGCAAATTTACCCTTCCAGGACCCATTCACCTGCAACCATTGTAGCAGAAGATTGTAGATCCTTCACATCTTCAGGATTGCAGGTGAATGGGTCGTTTTTCAAGACGATCAAGTCGGCGAGCATGCCTGTGGCCAGTCTACCCTGGCGGTTTTCAGCGTAAGCCGCATAAGCTGCACCGGTGGTGAAACCTTCGATCGCCTGCTGTATGCTCAATCTTTGTTCGGGATGCCAGCCTGCCGGACCCGGAGAGCCATCTGCTCGTCGCCGTGTAATAGCTGCGTGGATACCGCGGAAGGGATTCGGCGACTCGACCGGCGCGTCCGAGCCAAAGGCTAAATGCGCGCCTGCATCGAGCTGAGTCTTTAGAGCATAGGCTAGAGCGGTACGTTCACCCCAATATTTATCAGCCATCAACATATCAGATGTAGCATGTATCGGTTGCATAGAGGCGATAACGTTCAATTTTGCAAGCCGGGGCGCATCGTCAGGATGAAGAACCTGCACATGCTCGATGCGATGGCGCAGATGAGGCAAGCCCTTTTCAGCCTCATAGGCCCGTAGTTGTTCATAAGCGTTCAGCACTTCATGGTTCGCCCGATCCCCGATCGCGTGAACGGTCATCCCGAGACCGACATCGGCGGCCCGGCGGGCAAACTCAAAAAGTTGCTCGCCGTCCATAACCAGGTTTCCCTTGTTTTCCGATTCGCCGACATAAGGTTGGAACATGGACGCCGTACGCGGACCGAGGGCCCCATCCATGAATGCTTTTACCGATCCTATGCGCAGCCAATCATCGCCGAAACCGGTACGCAGTCCAAGTTCATAGGCATGGTCAAGCGACTCAACAGGAATATTTTTCGTAACGCGCAATTTCAATAGGCGTTCGGCATGCAGTTGCTGTAATGCTAGGAAACAATCTCTTCTGTCAAAATCATGGACACCTGTCAGGCCCATTTTCCAAAAGATCGGTTGAGCCGTTTCTATCGCCTTGGCAAGAGCAGCGATACCCGGTTCGGGGACCAGATCACTTATTAACAAAACGGCATTCTCCAACAGTATGCCTGTCGGTTCGCCTCGAGACTTCCGCTGAATCTGCCCGTCCTTCGGATCGGGCGTCCCCGCGGAAACGCCGGCGAGTTTCAATGCCGCGCTATTCGCCCAGGCTGCGTGCAGCGACTTCGCCGTCAGATAGACAGGATTGTTCGGCGCGATCTGGTCGAGGTCGGATGCGCTGGGCCAGCCTCCCCAACTATTTTGATTCCAACCGTGGCCTAAAATCCATTCACCCGCTTTGGATCTCTGTACCTTTTCTTTTATCCTCTGCAAGCATTCTTCAAGTCTCTCCGTCTCGCAATCGATCTTCTGCAGCGACAGCGCGTAATACTGCAGATGCAAATGCGCATCGGTCAACCCGGGTAGAGCCGTATAGCCCTGCAAATCCTGTTTATCGGCCCGGTCAAAGGCATTCAGAAGATCGTCACCGCCGACCGCAACAATCTCCCCATGATCAATTGCAATTACCGAGGCAAGCGGCTCGGCTTTATCCATGGTGTGGAAGCGGGCATTATACAGGACCTTCATAAAAGCTTTTCTAACAAAGCATCCAGTTCTTCATCGGAATAATAGTGGATCGTAAGTGCACCGCCTTTCTTGCCGTGCTTGAGCGAAACTTTTGTCCCGAGGCTGGCGCGCAAACGTTTCTCGATGTCGCTAACATCCGGGTTTCGGACGGGCTTCTTTTTGGATGGCGGTTTGTGGCCCGCGAGTTTACGTGCCAGCAACTCGGTCTGTCTGACACTTAAATCGAGATTTACCACCCTGTGCAGTGCCATTTCCTGTGCCCTGGCCGAGGTCAGAGCCATTAAGCCACGGGCGTGGCCTTCCGTGATCTTACCGTCCACCAAAGCCTGCTTAACTGCAGCGCCAGCATCCAGCAGGCGAAGCGTATTGGTCACAGCCACGCGGCTCTTCCCTACACGCTGTGCGATAGCCTCATGAGAAAGTCCAAATTCCTTGACAAGATGCTGAAAGGCATCCGCTTCTTCAATGGGATCCAAGTCTGCGCGCTGAATATTTTCGATCAACGCCAACTCGAGCAATTGCTGGTCACTGGCATTGCGAAAGACGACCGGGACCGTCCTCAGTCCCGCCCGGCGCGCAGCCTGCCAGCGGCGTTCACCGGCAATGAGAATATACGTTCCTCCGGAAGCCGGCGAAACGATCAGCGGCTGGATCACTCCATACTCACGAATGGAGGCTGCCAGTTCCTCAAGCTCGGCTTCTTTAAAAGTATGACGCGGCTGGCGCGGGTTACGTGCAATGGCATCAATCGATACCTGCGATGAACCTCCCTCGCCCACAGCAGATGAACTGCCGGGAATGAGGGCATCGAGTCCTTTGCCGAGGCCAGAGCGTTGAGGCATGGTTGCTCCTTTAATTATTCGTCATTGAGAACGCAAAATCTTTAGACTGCAATGAACATCCGGAAAAGAACCTTTTTATATTTCTACATTTCCACTGACCTGTACGATAAACATCTAAACCGAGACCTTTATGCCATCGGCTTTAAGCAATTCCCTTGTCACGGCTTCATAAGCCTGTGCGCCATTGGAAGTAGGTGCATAGGCCAAAATAGGAAGTCCGTAGGAAGGTGCTTCGGCCAGACGGACACTGCGGGGTATGATCGCTTTGAACACCTGCCCGGGAAAATGACGATTGACTTCCTTAACGACATCGGTGGAGAGATTCGTGCGAGGGTCGAACATGGTCAAGACCACACCCCGCACCTTCAGGTCGGGGAACAGGGCCGAGCGCACACGTTGAACCGTCTGAGTCAGTTGACCCAAACCCTCCAGCGCAAGATATTCGCATTGCACGGGAACCAATACACCATCTTTCGCGGCGACCAAACCATTGATGGTCAGGAGACCCAGTGAAGGTGGACAATCCACGAGAATATAGTCATAACGACCGACAAGCGGCTCGAGAGCTTTCTTCAAACGCGTCTCGCGGGCCAGTTCTTCCACCAATTCCACTTCCGCGCCGGCCAGGGCAGGCGAGGAAGGCAGAAGGGCAAGCTTGAGACGTTCGTTCAACAGGATGAAAGGCGCCGCGGCGCTGCCCAACAAGGATTCATAAGTGCCGCCTTTGACCGTGGCCTTATCCACGCCCAGGCAGGAAGTGGCATTCGCCTGCGGATCGAGGTCCACGACCAGAACATGTTGGCCGAAATGCGCCATGTAAGCGCCCAGGTTGATGGCAGTGGTCGTTTTACCCACACCCCCTTTTTGATTGACGAGCGTATAAATTCGAGCCACTAGAAAACCTCCATCAGACATTCCTGGATTTCAGCTTGTGTAGGAATTGCTCCCAGACCCGGACGGGTAACCGAGCGCGCAGCAAGCTGAGTGGCAAAGCGGGCGGCAGCCCATGGATCGCGCGTGGCATACAAACGGACGAAAAAGGCCGCCGCAAAAATGTCGCCCGCACCGGTGGCATCCACCTCCTCGACTTCAGGTGCGCGGAAACGGCGCCGGTCGCCGTTCCAATAAAGCACCGAGCCAGCCGAGCCTTCGGTGACCGCCAGGATACGCGTTTGGTGAGCCATTGATTCGATCAGTTCATCGTCTCCAAGCACATCTTCACGGCTGATGACAATCGCACCCGCCTGGGGCAAATACGCATCAGCCGAATCCCATTTGCAAGGCAGAACCCGACCATCTTCCTTCCAACTGCGCATCCAGCCTTGAGGAGTGATACCTATTAATGATGTGGAAAAATGGCTGGCTACAACTTCCGACCAGTCTGCACCGAGTTCCCGGGCTACCGGGCCAAGATGGACAATGGAAGCAGAACGCCAAATATCCGGTACGTTTTCCAAAGGTATGGGCGCGGCGTGATGATGCAGGATCTGGTCCCGTCCTTCCCCGCGATATATATTTTCAAAAGTAGTATTATGGGTCGAAGGGATTTTAACGACAAGTATGCCATCCAGGGCCTTAAGCGAAGTCCCTTCGCTCAGAGCACTGACGATACCCACACGCAAACCAAGAGAACGAGCGGTAAGCGCGGAAAACGCAGCTGTTCCTCCCAGACGCGGACCCGATTTAGTCAGGTCCTCGGTGAGATGACCGATCACCAGATAGTCCACCGGTTCAAGAGGGACAAGCTCAAACATAAATAGATTATAAACGAGGAAAGGGTGACTCCTGGTTATGAGGGAACAGGGAGGATCAAAGGGTAAATCGGGAAAATGATAATTTCGGAATTGGAATCATTCACACGCCCCAAGAGTATATTGACTGGGACAAGAAGCTAAACAACAATCCAGGGAAGCTCCTTGTGGGTAACCCCTATGGATTAAACAAACCTCCGACGTCATCAAAACATCGGAGGTTTGTGATCATTCTTTCAACAAAATCGTGACCTTGCGATGGGGTTCCTCGCCCATACTCTCCGTGGTTACCGCGGGATGATCGCGCAGCTCCATATGGATGACACGACGTTCAGAGGCAGTCATCGGTTCGAGAGTAAGCTTGCGGCCTGATTTGATCACCTGCTCCGCCATGCGCTGCGCCAACTGCCGTAACTGCCGCTCGCGACGATCGCGATGGCCTTCCACATCCACGATCAAGTGCACAAATTGGTCAGTCTCTTTTCCCACCATCAAAGAGGCAATATACTGAAAGGCAGCCAGCGTTTCGCTGCGACGACCAATCAATACTCCCAAATCGCTGCCGCGAATATCAACCATGATAGGGCGACGATCTTCACGGGCCTCACCGTAATGTGCCGAGATCTGGGCCTGCAACCCCATGTGATAAAGCAATTTGGAGATGGTCGCTTCGGTCTTGTCTAGGACAGGATCATGACCATCTGCCTCATGCTCGACCATCCTGGCCTCGGTCCTGGCGGGACGCTCACCGGCTGCTTTTACTTCAGGCTCGGCTTTTGTCCCTGCGGGAGGAACGTCAGCGGTTGACTGGCGGTTGGCTGACGGCTGTTTTTTAAGCCGCGGAGCCGATGCTTTCTCCGTACTGGAAACAGCCGGCTTGGCTGGTTCCTGGCCGGGGAGATTCACCGTTAGCCGAACCCGCACCTGACGTCCACCTAATCCGAACAGACCTTTATTACCCGAGTCAAGAACCTCCACAGAGACCGCACTGGCGGGCAGGCCCAGTTGGGCTAGTCCCTGCGATAGGGCTTCTTCCACAGTCGGAGCAATGATTTCCAATGTCGTACGTTCAGTCATATTGACCTCCCTTAATTTATTTCTTATAACTTGGTTTTGCGGGCGGGGTCTTATCTCCGCCCGGCAAAAGGTTGCGCCAGTTGACGCGGCCCATCGAGGCATACTGGACAATACCCAGCACATTGCTGGTGACGAAATAGACCGCCAGACCAGATGCAAAATTGAGAGCGAAATAACCCAACAGGAGGGGCATGTAAACGCTCATCATGCTGTTCATGGCAGCTGACTGATCATTGGGTCCACCGCCCCCGGAAGGCGGCAAGGTCAGTTTGGTCTGGAGATAGGTCGTGGCCGCTACGATAAGGGCCAGTGTAGGGAAACCGTATGGAAGGAAGGGAAGCGAAAAACCAGCGGGAAAGGGTATGCCTTCGGGCCGGCCAAGATCCATCCAAAGGAATCTGCTGTTGAGAGGAATGAGAAGCGCGCCGTTCAGGAAGGAAGGATAGATACTGCTCGCCAATTGAAGCAGTCCCAGCGGAGTAGCTGCCAGGGCACGCGTGATGCTTTGATAAAGACCAATGATGATCGGGAACTGAATGAGAGTCGGGAGGCAGGATGCAAACGGGTTTATGCCTCGTTCTTTATAGAGCCGCATCTGTTCCGACGCCAGCTTCTCGCGGTCTTTAGCATATTTCTTTTGAATGTCCAGCCATTCCTTGTCCTTCTGCAAATCCTGCATAACCTTGGCACCCTTCAACTGCTGGGCGTTGAGCGGCCAGGTGATCGCGCGGATTAGAATGGTGAACAATATGATCGCAACGCCAAAGTTGTGACCGATGATATTGTAGATAAACAACAATACATTGGTAAAGGGATTAAGAATGAATTGATCCCACATAGTACTACCTTCCTTTTATTTGCCAGTAAACTTCCAAACGAGCTTGCCATCCTTGCTGATCGCCGCGAGCAAAAAATCGGTGTTCAAGGGTGCGACCATAATGAGGCCGCTGGCAGGGTCACCGGCAGCAACCGGCGAGGTGTATATCTTTCCACCAGGGGCATCGTCCCACATTTTGACACCGCTGGTGTCAAAGGCAAAGAGCGAGCCGGATTCGGTTGCCACCACCATGCTGCCATCTGCAAGAATCAGCGGGCTTCCGGTTATCGGCCCATCGGGCTGCAGAACAGGCCAGGCATTCTTACCGTTCGGTGCCCCGAATGAATAAATATTTCCACTAATGTCGGTGGCAAAAAGACTATCGCCGCCCAAAGCAGGAGTGCTCCAGACCCAATCTTTCGTTTCCGCAGTCCAACGCACCGAGCCGGTAGCTATATCAACCGCGAACACCTTCTTCGCGAACGATCCAATGTAAAGGGTTTTTCCGTCGCTACTGACCGCAGCCGAACCAGGCGCAGAACCGCCAAGGTTGACCTTCCATACGATCTTTTGCGCCTGAGGATCAACAGCATAAAGGAAGTGGTCGAGCGATGTGACAAAGATCAGCTTACCATCCGTCACCGGCGCGCCCCATAGCTCCTGGCTAATGTGCAATGACCACACCTTTTCGCCAGTGGCGAGTTTGAGCACATAAAGCGTGCCATCATTGTTGGCCGCATAAACGGTATCGCTCACGACCAAAGGCGCAGCCACCCATCGATCGGTGGCGACAAAAGGCGAAGCCCACTTCTGTTGACCGGTGGCAACGTCGAGGCTGGTCAGTTCATAATCCCGACCGGCACTTCCAACCAGCACCTGTCCGTCGGTGGTAAGCACGGGGTTGGCGTAGAAAAGCTGTGTGCCGGCCTTATCGGGATACTGCCAGGACTTGGTACCATCACTCAGACGCACCGCATATACATAAGTGCCATCAGCGAGATATGCCATTTTATTGTCTGCGGCCAGGCCGGGCCAGGTCGTGGCGCTGGTTCCAGCAGAGCAGGCACTGAGCAGGATGGCTGCAAGCACAACAAGAGTTATCAGAGTTAATCGTTTCATTAGAAAAAATAATTCTCCTACAGAACGGGGTCATACCCCCCGGGATTAAACGGATTACAGCGGAGCACGCGCCAAACCGCCATTAACGACCCTTTCAGCGCGCCGTATTTATAAATCGCCTGATAACCGTAATGGGAGCAGGACGGATAAAAGCGGCAGGTTCCCTCCGGCATGCCACGCGAGAGGGTCATTTGATATAAACGGACCAATCCCAGCAGCGGTATGCGTGCCCAATTATGAGGCGTGTGCGGTAAATCCCGCAGACGCGGCTCATTAGGATAATCATGAGGCAGATAAAATTCAGGCTGCATCAGAAAGGGAGATCAATTTGGAGCGTTGCAAAAGAGATAACAAGGCCTGGCGGGTTTCAATTAAAGTGGAAGAGGCAAGCGCGGGTCGGGCAATCAGGACCAAATCCCAACCGGGAGCAAGTGTGGGAAGCAGCGTCTGCATGGCAGCACGTAAAAGGCGTTTCGCGCGGTTCCGTTTTACAGCATTACCTACTGTACGGCCGGCAGCCACACCCACGCGCACATTAGCCGGATGGGTGTCTAACCCTTTGGCTTCGTCATTGGCCTGCACTACCAACACCATAAGCGGGTGAGCATACGATTTGCCTAATCGTCGCACCCGCTTGAAGTCCTCCGACCGGGTCAGGCGGAATTTGCGCTGCACCCGTACCTCGTTGAGCAAGAAACTCTGCGTATCTTGTCACGCCGTTGGGGATCTACCAATGATTCCGCTTGACGTGCTCATTCGCGCTGACGGTGAGTTTGTAGCGTCCGCGCAGACGGCGGCGCTTGAGCACAGCACGCCCATCGGCCGAAGCCATGCGCTGGCGAAAACCATGCACGCGCATACGGCGGCGGATTTTGGGTTGATATGTTCGCTTAGGCATTTTGTACGTTCCTCACTTACTTATAGAAAATGATTGCAAGTCCCATTAACTAATGGGTTCCAAAGGGGATACGACCGTCCATTCAGAGAAGCAGGGTATTATACCTTGAAGATTCGGATTCGGTCAATTTAGGATCTACCCGGCGGGGTTCTCGCTTTTGGTTCAACCCACCTCGCTCCTGATAAGGCCGAATAAACAATCCCATCA
>Ga0182027_10004631_pt1 | contig 21237 bp, 13 predicted proteins | sample 712E1DmetaG_FD_121300 | JGI IMG/M metagenome (GOLD analysis project Ga0182027, IMG submission 121300) | Permafrost microbial communities from Stordalen Mire, Sweden - 712E1D metaG (Illumina Assembly) | ecosystem: Environmental > Terrestrial > Soil > Wetlands > Permafrost | place: Sweden...
ACCATGCGCGCAAACAAGAAGTGCTGCCACTCGGCCCGGATGGAACCGAATTGCCGCTGGATGAAGGTTGAACTCCATCAACTATCGGCTTTTCAATGCAAGCAACCGATCCGTTGTTCTTCGGGCGTCGTCGGGATGGAGGTAAGTGATCTCAACAATTCCGCCAAGTCACTCCATGGACCCTGATCTTGCTTCGCTCCCTGCCGGGTAGTGCCGAAGAGGTCGCCCGAATCGTCGAAGTGTGCGAAGTCTCGGCGTCAAAAACAGAGATCCGCGCTCGATCCTGACATGACTCCAGCGAGTCCCTTCTATGTGCATCCCTAGTGAGCTACGAATACCCGTTTGATCCGGATATCGATCGGGTGTCCGTCAGAGATCGCACGGTAGACGACCTCCGGCATATTGACGGCCCCTCTAATTACCGCCATTTCGCTTTCGGGCTGGCTTGCTTCCTGCGTTTCAGTGGAAATGGGGCCGTTTTCCTCGGCTGCCATGAAAATCGGAATCCTGATCATCGGTTCGCTTTGGTGGAGGAACAGTGGTCGTGAAGCCCCCTGACGACAATTAGAACCCAGCCCGCCGGGGGCCTGTCTTTTGGAGTCCGGCTGTCGTTGACGGTACACGTTAGAAACCGGCGAACCCCGGTGCGGCTCTTCCAGTCATTGACGGTAGAGCTGGTAGCGCCCAATTGCCCGCGGCGGAGCTGCCCGTTATTTTCGGCGCCAGTATTGTGCGCCTCGCCAGACGATGAATCGACCTCTGCCCACCGGATTCGTGGATGAGCTGACGGCGAGGGTCGACGAGATCGCAAAGAAGAAGCGCGCAGATCACCCGATCACCCTGAGCGACCCAACACAGTTCCGGCCCCAGAGCCCGACATCGAAGAGGGCTGGAACCGTGGGTTGTTCGCTAACGCTTCCCCACCACCTGCAATCAGGTCACAGCACGGTTCCCGTCATGCGCTTGACCAGCGTAGGTCTGGTGCTGATAGCCAGACTTGATTTCCTCAGTGGTAAGCTTGTGAGCGATTAACCAAGCGTTGATCGCATTCTCCTCAAGGCTGTCAAACGTGTGTGCCTTGAACTCCACAAAAAAACCAAGGACGGCCCTGCACAGCCGACCCAATTCGGTTTTGCGGACAATGCCCACCTCGTCATTGAAGAACGCGCCTTGCCCTAACTTGTATGTCGGAATGAACATGAGTCGCGTGCATCTACTTCCGGGGTATTCATTGTGGAACCACCCCACCGCGTTGTTCATCTGCCCTGTCTCGGTCTTGTATATTTCAGCCCGACCTTCGGTTACCTCACTCTTGCACTCCATGACCATGTAATCGTTTGCCACAAGGCACCAGAGATTGTCTGGACCGGCCTTCCACTCCTTGTCTGGCCGCTCGGAACTATATCCAAGTGCGGAGCCCAATTCGTGCACGGCCCGCTCGAATTCCTCCGCAGCGACGCCGAATCTCAGGCGTTGGCAAATGTCATCAATCGCGATCTTGAGTTGATCATATGAACCGAAGTCTCTGACCCAGCGCATAATATTCGCGATCCTGGCCCCAGGAAGCGGTTCGAGCTTAGCAACCTCCGAGCCCGTTCTTGGGAGCAGCAGGTAGCGATTCTTCGTATGCGCTGAAACCTGGAGCCTGTTCGATTCCACCCGCTTCGATTCATACAGGTATCGGGCCATCTCCTGAAGGTAATACCCACGCTCGGCATCTGACAGCGCGACGTCGTCCAAATAGTCCTGCAGGAGTTTCACCGCACCGTCTGGACTATGCCTCTGGCAATACAGAGTCTCCGCTTTGAGCTCGGTCTCAAAAAGATCTAGGCCCTTTGCTTCAGCCGGCGCCGGCATCAGGGCGTTCATTTGCTCTACGTAGTAATTCTTCCAATCCTGATCGCGCTTGAGGCACTGATTGATCAGCCTTTGAAAAGCCTGCATTGCCGACGCGCCCTCCTTAACCTCATCTTCTGCCATCTGGGAGATCGTATGCCCAATCTCCACCTGTTTGCGCGTTTGCTCGGAGAGAAAGCCACGAGTATTAGGTTGCCGCAAAAAGCGAACCAGTTCAGGGCCGACAACGATGATGACGCAGTAGTCTTTCTCCCCGCGGACGCTCCGCCCGAGACCCTGTTCAATCGATCGCGCAAGTCGCAGATTCAATAAGTCGCTTCCAGGGCGCGTAAGCTCCACGTACTTATCGGACAGATTCTCGCCTTGCGGCAAAGAATCGAATATGAGAATGCGACAGGATTGGTCCGGGAGGTCGATGCCGTCATATCGATTTACCAGGACGACGACCCTATCCCACGCGCCAATTCGCAAATTGCGGACCACGACGTCGATCGTCGCTCTATCCGCGACCTGGGCACCGATTTTGTTCCAGTCAATAGTGCGTACAAAGCTCGGCGCAAGGACGACAACGCCGAATTTCCGACCGACCGTTGCTGGCGCAAAGGCGTTTACAATCTCAGTCCTGTCCAGTGCATCGTCTATGAGCGACGGGATCAGAATCATCTTCTCTCCAGACCATTTCTCGTCAGGGTAAACGAGAGGATGTAGAATGGCATCTTTGTCCAGCCGCAATCCCTTCACAAGAAACGCGTCGTTTGTGACGGTCGCGGACATGAACACGCGATGCTTAGCGTCCCAGTAGGTGCCAAAAAGATCAAGCGGAGCCAAATACGGGACGATCTCAATGCTCTTGCCTGAAACATAGCACGCACATTCGCCAATCCGGTCTTTGAGGATCGGCCAGACAAATTTCAGGGCATCGGACTCCGAGTACTTAGCCAACTCGGCTACGACCTCCGTCGTACGCTCTTTCCAAGCCCAATAGGGAACGGCAAGCAACGCGTCATGCTTGCTCGCCTTGATGTCCTCAAATGAACCGACGCCCTGCAACTCAAGATCAGAGGAGAACAAACCGACCAATGCCTTATAGACCGGATGCTCGTCATCGACCTTAATCGACACGGCGTCGCGAATGGAATCCACACAGGCGTGGCAGTCATCCATGAGAATCACGCCAGCAGCTTGCGAACGTGGCCCTAATTTGAACTTCGTTCTCCCATTAAATAGCTTGTTGAGCGTCGTGACGAGAATCGCGGTACCCTCAAAAAATTCGCTCGGGATATCGTCCTCAGCAGTGACGGCCTTGATTCCAAATTGCCTGGCCTGTTCACAGGTTTGTTCCACCAAAAGTTTGTTCGGGGAAAGGTACAGCGCCGGGCCAGCACCCTCGTTCAGTTTTGCTTGGAGTATCAGTAAGCCGATCAGGGTTTTCCCCTGTCCGGTATGAAGCTTGATTATTACGTCCCGCTTTTTCCGGTGCTCCTTGAACCAATGTTCAAGGATATATTCTTGGGGTTTTCGCAGCGGGCCTTTGTCGCTAGCGCGGTCCAATCCCTCATAGAGCGCCAGAGGCTCAGTCTGCTTCGCAATGGCCTTCTTTCCTAGGTGCTTCTTGAAATCGACCATGATTCCCTATTTTTCTCTTTTTGCATACAAATGCAAGGGAGTTCAAAGCGGAAACACCGAAGCCTAATTTCCAGTGCTCGATCTGATGATGCGGTTCAGTCGCACCTCTAGCCGCACTTCCTTTCGACTGCCTTGACGCCAGCCGTTTCGACCACCGCTCCGCCAACTGCTCGATCGTCGTTCCTGGGAGCGGCAGGGCAAAGACCTGTTCGGATACCATCAGCTCGCAAAACCTGCATCTCACGAGTACCGCGACAAACAACCCAATTCTGTCGCACCTTCGTAGTCGACAATTTCTTAATCGAGAATTACGACCTAAGCTATGTGGTCTGACAATGAGACGGCGGACGACCTATTTGGATTCCGAGTTCACGCAGATCTGATCCGTGAGCTTATAAGGGACCCGTCGGTGCTGCCGGCAACCATCGGTGTTTTTGGCGATTGGGGAGGTGGAAAGTCCAGCATCATGAAGATGCTAAAAGAGGGTTTTGAAAAGACCGATGACGAAGATCCTGCCGCCGAGGAGAACAAGGGTGTGGCAGTTCTCTATTTCAACGGGTGGCTCTTCGAGGGATACGATGATGCGAAAGCGGCCTTGTTGAGCTCGATTCTGACTGAGCTCCGTGAGAACAAGAGGTTCGGCCCGGCGCTGAAAGACAAGATATCCGGCCTGCTCAAACGGGTGGATTACATGCGAGGGGCGCGCATGCTGTTCAAGGGTGCCCTGGTTGGTGGGGCGGCTGCCGCAACGGGCGGACTTGGACTGGCGGCTCTTGCGCCATTGATTGGGGTCGGTGCGCTGGCGGGGTTAAGAAACGTTGCTCCTGATACCGTGAAGGTTGTGGCCAAGGATGCGCTAGAAAAAGAGCCTGAAAAGGAGGCGGATGAGGCGCTATCCAACATCCGGCAATTCCGAGAAGAATTCGCCGAAATGCTGGCAAAGAGTGACATCAAGACTTTGGTGGTGCTGATCGATGACCTAGACCGCTGCTCCCCGGAGCGAATCATCGAGAATTTGGAGGCAATCAAACTTTTCCTGAACGTGCCTCAGACCGCGTTTGTTATCGGTGCGGATCGCCGGGTGATACGGCAAGCCGTTGCCTGGAGGTATCGCGAAGCGCTTAGCGCAGGCGAGGCTGGGGGCGAAGACGGTCATGCTGATCGCTTGGTAGACGACTACCTGGAGAAGCTCATCCAGATCCCCTATCGCCTCCCGCGGCTGTCGCCGTCCGAAATTGAGTCCTACCTCACACTCCTTTTCTGCAAACGACATCTGAGTGCGACCGCCTACGGGAAGGTCTGCGCGGCGGCGCACAAGCAGCGCACGGGGGACCGCTACACCACATTTGGGCGCGCGCATGCGCTTGCGGCACTAAAGAGCGAGAATGAGGCGTGCCCTTCCGGGCTCTCCGAAGCCCTCAGCATTGGATCGTCGGTCGCATCGCAAATCACGGATGTGCTCCAGGGCAATCCGAGGCAGGTAAAGCGATTTTTGAACGCGTTCTTCCTACGGAAGAAACTGGCGTCCGTCGCGAAGCTGGATGGCGTAGAGGATGAGGTTTTAGTGAAGCTCATGCTGCTGGAATACGCTAAGCCGAAACTATTCGAGAAGCTTTTCGCCGGCATGGACGGCGGCACCGGCCTGGTCGGGGTCCTCACCAGTCTGGAGCCGAAAGCCGGGCAGCCCGCGAAAGAAGTTCCTCCGGAGTGGGCGGAAATGAATAGATGGCTGGAGATGGCCCCTTTGCTCGTGGAGGTCGATCTGCGCGACTACATGTGGGTGACGAGGGATAGGCTCGGGTCAACCATGAGCGGTACAATAATGGTTCCACCCGTTGTCAGATCGCTGCTCAAGCGCTTGCAGAGCAAGATGGGAGACGCTGCTGCAAGAAAGGAAATCCCAGCCCTGCAACCGGCGGAGCGCGCCCTACTTGCCGAGATGTTGTTTGCCGAGGCCCAGAAGAAACCGGGCGAGACAAGGGCTTTCACTTCGTTGATGGAGATGGCCGAAACCGACCCTGCGATTGGGGAGACGCTCCAGAACACTATTATCAAAATGCCGAAGGACGGCCTAGCTCCCGGCCTTGCCGTTCTAATCGTAACGCGTGCCGGCAAACCGGGCGATTTCGGGCTGAAGTGTCAGAAAATCATTTCGGCTCTCCCTGCCGGAGATTCGCCGTTTGAGAAATCCATTAGGCAAAAGAGGAGGTAGCGATGGGGACATCGACCAACTATGCTGGGTCGCCCAACTGGGCCGCTGCAAAAACGGAAACGACCAAGGCCAGTGGGGACGGTTTTGTTACCCCCGAGAAGGCCAATGCGATTGTAAGCGGGTTTGTGGAGCAAATGACGCAGGCTTCACAACTGGGGTTTGGGCCGGCGCTTTCCACTGGCGCATTTAACGCAGGAGCGGGCGGAGGGGGCGCCGCAAGAATTGGCAGCGGGAGCGGAGGAGGCGGTGGGGGTGGCTCAGGCGGCCGAAGTGCCGGCACAAGGACGTCCGGTGGTTCCGCCAGGACAATCGCGCGCGGACTCGGCAGTTTCCTTGCTACTGTCGCGGAAAAGGGTTTCGCCGATGCACTCGCTGAGATCGGGCTGACCAACATAGCCGGGAAATCCCCCGATGAGGTCGCTCTGGCGCTTGCAGACCTCTTAGGGGGAGAAGCAAGCTTGATCGAAGAAGCCGCGTTACGGGAAGCCTTGTTGAATCTCACCCTTGAGTGGGCCGAAGGTGTCGATGCGATGCAGGAGTTTGAAGCCGTCGTGACGTCCGTGGCCAATGACATCGAGTCGGTGCTTCATCAGTTTCTTGGACACTACATATTTGAGGTTTTTAAGACCGTCGGCTATCAAGGTGTTCTCGATAAGCATGGCTTCGAGCAAGCCGAAAGAATGGCGGATCAGATCCGCGAGTTCATCAACGCCAAGGTGGCGGGAGTTGCTTCAGACAGGAAGCTCTCGACCTTGGACTGGAACGGCGCGGAAGGCGCAACTGTCGTCGATGGCATTGTTGCGGATACCATCGCTATATTTGGGGAGCCCAAGAAATGAGGCATGAAATTACGGTCTCAATCGCCCCGACGGCGGACACCCGCAAGGAGTCTGCCTCGCTCGCTCTGCATTTCCCCGGTCAGTCCGCTGAAGTAAATCTTGACGTCGATGGCAACGCACTACTCCGAGTTTCTCGAACTGTCCCCGATATTGCCCAGGACTTCTTAACCATTGCTTCTTGTATTTACGCCGCCGACAAGGCTGTGCCGCGAGCGTCCGAAGACGATAGGTGGACCCGCCACATGGCTATCGAGATCCCAGTGGAGCACGTGGTCACCTGGGGAGCCGTGGCCGCCGACATCGAGGAATGCATCGGCTTTCTCACCGGCGACCGCTGGGAGATTTCATTTCGGCACAGCGAAATGCGGCTGATTCAAAAGAAGGCACGAAAGTACTGGGTTCGCGAAAGGCCGCCCAAGGGAGCTGCCGTCAGTCTCCTCTCTGGCGGACTGGATTCGTTCATCGGGGCGGTCGACTGGCTTACTAGCAACCCTGGCGCCCCCCTACTATTGGTGGCGCACTACGATGGTGACGTTGGCGGTCCCGGACAGGATCAGCGTTCAGTCGGCGAAAGTTGCCTCAGGAGATTTGGAGACCAATTCGAGATGGCGCAGACCAGAATCGGGTTGGCGACGGGCAGCACTGACACCAGCTTTCGTAGCCGTTCACTGCTCTTTATAGCGCTGGGCTGCTATTTCGCCGAAATCCTCGGCGCTAACACGCCGGTGTTGATTCCGGAGAACGGGCCTATCGCGCTGAATTACCCGCTCACCCCTGCGCGGCGTGGATCATGCAGCACCAGAACGGTACATCCGCACTTCATAGCGGGCATCAACCGGGTGCTTGCAAGAGTTGGGAGCCTGAGTCCTGTTCAGAATCCCTATGAGCTCAAGACCAAGGGAGAGATGGTGAGCGGATGCCTGGATCAGGATTTTCTGGAAGGCACTTTTGTCCTCACGAGATCATGCGCTAAATTTGGGCACCGGAGACACTGGGTGGATCGGACTGCGCGCTCTTGTGGCATTTGCATTCCGTGCCTGTTCCGCCGGGCATCACTGCATGCCAGCGGGCGCGACACAGAGAGATATGGAGTGAAGATAGAATCATTTGCCACGAACAGCGACACGCCATCTGACCTCCGGGCACTCGTGACGTTTCTGAAGAAGAATCCATCTGATCGAGACATTGCGCGCACTCTTCTAGGAAACGGGCCGTTCCAGTCCGATCAAATGGTACCCTACGTGGACCTGATAAAGCGCATGCGAGCAGAGGTCTTGGTCTGGCTTCGTGCGCGAGGTTCGCCTTACTTGATAGGCGAGGTGGCTGGATGTTGATCGACACACATTGCCACGTTGATCAATTCCCGCGCCCCGAAGAGATAGTTCGGGACTGCGAGGCGGCTTCGATTCGTGTCGTGGCGGTGACAAACCTCGCTTCGCATTTTGCGATCGCCGCAGAACGCCTGAAGGGGCTCAGGATGGTTACCGCCGCCCTTGGTGCACATCCGTTGGCCGCTAGAGAAGCATTACGGGAGATGGATACATTCAGACGCTTGGCCCCTAATGCGAACTTCATCGGCGAAATTGGCCTCGATTTTTCAAAGCATGGAGCAGCGACCAGGGGAATTCAGGAGCGCGTATTCGATGAAGTGCTTGCTGCGATTAAGAACCGCCAACGGTTTATCACACTTCATAGCCGAGGTGCAGAAAAGGAGGTGCTGGACGGGCTCCGCCGTCACGGCATTGGTTCTGCCGTATTCCATTGGTATTCGGGCCCCGAGAGCCTCCTCGACGAGGTGTTCTCCGACGGCCACTACCTGTCCTTTAACCCATCCATGCTCGAAAGTGCGAAGGGCCAGAGATTGATGGCGCGAACGCCGAAGGATCGAATTCTCGCCGAGACCGACGGGCCTTTCGTGAAGGTTGCGGGCGTAGTGGCCAGGCCGTCGGACATTGCGCTTGTGTATCGCGCCATGGCCGGCCTGTGGCGGGTTGAACCAAAGGAGGCTAACGCGAGAGCGGCAGAGAACTTTGAGCGAATTGCCGGAGCTACGCGGTGAACTCTGCGACCGCGTCGGACGCCGCATCGTACTACGTCACCGTCTCCAATTCGAGCGGAAGCGCCACAAGCAGCGTCGCCTCGGTGACCGTCAACCAAGTTGTCACGCCACCAGGGTCTGACCGTCTAAACTACGGCTTCGGGGACATTGGGTGTTCCCCTAGGTTACCTGGAAACTCTTCCAATAGCTCTTTCTGCCGGAACGCCAGCTCAATTTCACCGGTGGTCTTACGCTCTGTCCAGTAAGTGCCTTTCAGCTTAGTCACCGGTGTGCCGATTATCTCAAACACCGCCGTTCCGCTGTGCGGCGGGCTTCTGTCAACCACCGTGGGCTTAGGTTGATTTTGATAAGAGTAACTGAGTTTCCGGACTTGGTTACTGGCATCCAACCAGAAGTCGGCTATGAAGCTGTGGCTGGAGGATTCGGCAGTCCGTACAACGCAACTCAGGTGAACGAAGGTCTGCCGAATTGTCACGATGATCGGAATCGGGGCGACACGCTGTTGTGTCTGGGGGTTAATCCAAGTGCTATGAAGTAGCCCTTGCCATGTGCCGTTTAGGTCGGGAAATGGCACCAGCCAACCTCGGAAGCATCGCCATTTCCAAGCGTAACTGACGAAGAGACCGACCAAGATGAGCAAAAACGGGATGCTCTCATAGCCGATCTTCGCCATAGCCCACAAATCAGCGGGTGATTTTCCCTTGCACAGCGCCAGTGCGGAAAAGCAAACGATGTATATAGCAAATATTACGAGCGCGAAGGTTTTCTTATTGAGGTTGTTCACGTGTATCCCATGTAGTCCCAAGCCGCATTGAGAAATTGATTGGCTTGTATTTTTGTCCAAGGCTGAGTGCTGTGGAAAAGAGATTTAATGTCGTCCACCTGCTTCCAGTGAGAGCAATCCACTGAATCACGGGTATCATTGCAGACATTGGCCAAAACCGAGCGAAGAATGTCTGTCCAGGTTGAGTGTTCGAACGAGGTAACCGGGGCGTTCCAAACCAGCGATTCAATTAGAAAGGACGCCACATTCGCGGCTCCAGGAACATTTTCATCCTGCATCTTATTACGCATTCTCTTCAATATGCGGATCACTCTTTTGTAGGAGCGGCTTGTGGCGTCGTTGCGTGCGACGCCATTGTCGTAGGTTTGCTGGGGAAAGTTCTGAATGAACCTGCCGCTGTCGGTATTAAATCCAACCCCAGCGATGTAGGTGTATGAGCCGTCAGCATGCTTAGTGTAGATCCGACGCTCAAATGTGGCCACCACATCGGCAACCAGGCGATAGGAATTCTCATTGACGGTGAATGCCTTATCGCCGCGTTTTATTTCCAGAGCTCCAAAATATTCTCGCAGGGCATGCTCTACCTTATTTTTGAAACCCGTATAAGACATCGAACTGTCGCTGTGGCCTAGGTCCCGGTCCGTCGTGCCCTCCGGATACCTCGCGAAAAAGGCATCGTTATAGCGCACACAAACATCGACATCGCTATCTTGCCTAATGTTTGTGCGCACACGATATGAGCCGGTGGCGAAGATGGAGACATCCAGCAGCTTCATCTCCTCATCCGCGTCGAATGCCTTGCGAATACCCCGCTCGGCGTTCTCGCATTTGTCGGTTTCCGTCTGGCTAGGCCCTTTTGACCAAGCTGCCAGGGTATCTTCAGGGATATTCACAGGAGCGAGTCTATAGGTCTGGAAATTCTGGCGCAAGGAAACTACATCTGGGTGGAGCAGGCAGAAATTGGGGTGGCGATGCGGTTTATCGAAACCTACCAGTCCTGGGATAGCTAAGTGGCGACCTGGTCAAGTTTGTCTGACACACAATGAGACCTTTGGTCGCGTAGCTATCGGGGGAGAAGCATCTGGGGTTTCTCCAGGTTCTCGACGTTGGTGTCCCAACGGCTGGCCGTCACACTTTGTGCCGAACAAGAAGCTCGCCTCAATGGCTCCGAGGCAACAAGCTACTGATGTGCGTTGGTCCGCCCCGATGAGTACCCTTCAACCTTTCTCGCTGTGCATTTTTGTCTCCGACGGAGTCCCGGATGGATTTTTTCATCGCGGCGCACGATGAATTCCGAGAGGTGTGCTCACCAGGACTCCGAGAGTTTCTCCACCACGTCTTTCCGAGCGAGAACTCGCGAGCATAGCTCCCAGCGGTTCTTGTCAGGGTCGATAGTCTCCTTGTAGCGGAGCTCAAACACGTCACGGGCTTTTTGGCGGAGGTGAATGTATTCGTTCATCATCGCCTCCATACGCTCCTCGGACTCGATCCAGCCATCCTCGATGATATCGGGCAGGCCGCCGAAGATGTCGAACTTGTCCTTCAAGCGGCGCGACAGGACTCCATAAACCTTTTCATCTTGGGTGTCGTGATAGACGAGGTTGAGCATGTCCACCACGCGGCGCGCCTGACCAATTCGTTTGATACGACCGAGACGTTGCTGAAGGCGCGAAGGGTTCCATGGGAGGTCCACGTTGATAAGCGTGCCGAGGGTTTGCAGGTTCAATCCCTCGCATGCTGCGTCGGTGGCGACCACTAAGCGCACGTTGCGTTTTTTGACGGCCGTTTTTATCTCATCGCGTTCGATGGATGCGAACTCGTCGCCACGGAACATGCCGCTTTTGCCGGTGCCTGCATAGACCGCTACCGGTTCGACGGGCAGCGTCTTGGCCAGTTCGGAAGCGATCCAGTGCGCGGTGTCGTAATACTGGCTGAAGACAATGCAGCCGTGTTCAAGCCACGTCTTCCCCTCAGTCCGATGTTCTGTCAGGAAGTAGCGGACGGCTGCGAGTTTGGGGTCGTGCGCCTCCGGTCGTGATAATTCTTCGATGATGGTGAGGAGGTGACCGGCTTCGCTAGGGGTGAGGGAACTGAGTGGCTCCAGCAGCAAGGCGGCGTCTTCTTCATCTTCAAGCAACTCCCGTCGCAACATCCTGGTGGCCGTGCTGCGACCGGAGGCGAAGCTGGAACAGATGCGCTGCAGCAGGAGCGACTTCATGAAGCCGGCGGCCTTGGTGCGCTGTTGCAGAGCGGCGGTGAAATCTTCGGCGGCTTTGTAGGCGAGGTCGAACGGATGGTTCGTGAGCAAACCGAGCCCGTCAAATTGCACGCCGGGATAGGCGGTTGAGGGGGCATCAGGCACGGGATGCACTTCTACTGCGACGCGTTCGAGCAAGCCCGCCTCTTCCAAGGTCTGTCGCCGACGCAGAACGGTATGGCGGACGACGGGATTGTGTTGCTGATAGAAGCCGGGCGACAACGTCTGGAGGATCGATTGCTGGGCGAAGAATTCGAGCGAGCCAAAGCCTTTGTCGGTGAAAAAGGCGTTGTCGGGAATACCTAGCTGCATGCGCAAGTTGGCGACCAGCGGTTCCTCGTCGCCGGGCGGGAGTGGGTTACGCAGCCATTCCCATGCGTCGCGCTCGTCGACAGGGATCTCGTCGCCTTTCACGACCGGCAAAGCCCGTCGCAGGTTCACCCACATGCTCATTTCCTCGCGGCCCAGGACGAAATCCGCGCCGGCATTCAGGATACGCATCAAATCCCAGATCTCGTGGACTTCGGTCTGGATAGGCGTGGCGGTGCCGAGCAGGAGATTCCTGGTGCGCGGCCCGATACCCAGCATGAAGTCGAGCAGGTTGTTCGACTCATCCTTATTTTCGCCGAGGCCGCCGCGACGGCGGGCTTTGTGGGCTTCATCCAGAATAACGGTGCCGAATCTACGTTCCAAGAGCAGTCGTCGCTCTTCGGAGGCCTGGAAAACCAGGCCGGTGGAGACGATGGCAATGCGGAAAGGGCAACGGGTGATGTCCTCAGCCCCACGGGTCTTGATAATGTGGCCCTGGGGGTCGATCCAAACCTTCTTCCCGGATGACCAGACGGCGCTGGGGATACCGAGGCGGTCTTTCAGCTCGACTTGCCACTGCAGGGTCAGGGTCGAGGGGCAAAGGATGAGAACTGGGCCGTCATCGAGCAGCGCGGAGATCATGGCGCTTGCGGCGAGCGACAAGGTCTTGCCGAGGCCGACTTCATCAGCGAGCAGGAGGCGGGCTTTGCCGTAGGTCTCGCGATGCTTGAGGAACATGGTGACAAACGCGCGCTGCCAAGGCTGGAGTTGCTCGCCTCCGCGGTAGATAGGGGTCTCGGCGAGAGCTGCGCCCGGCAATCCATCGGCAGAGACATCGGCGAAGTGAATCTCGACGCGATCGGCGACACGCTTGATTTCCTCGACGATGGCGTCGGGCAGTGGGTATGAATCTTTCCAGAGCGCATCGAACTCCTCCTCGACCCACGCGACGCCTTCGGGCGACGGGTCTTCCCAGAGGATCTCGTAGTTCTGGGCAAAGGCGCTCTTGGTCTCATTGATGGAGCCAAGGAAGCATGTCTTGGTGCCATCCGCCGCCTCGATGACGCCCGCCTTACCGTGGATAAAGACGCGGTCCTTGGGAACGACACGGATTTCGACCCGACCGCTGGTCAGCAAATCGTGTAGGTTTCGGTAGCGATCCTTGTGAAGAAGTGCTTCGACCTCGGCGGGGGCTTCGTTCCAACGCTCCTTGAGGGCCGTTTCTCGGACGTGCTTGGAGACCGCTACGTCGGCGGCATCCAGCTCGCTGTTGCAGACGATCTGGACTTTTGGGATGCCGGCGATCTCCTCCCCGACGAGCTCGAAGATGGAGCTGCGGAAGTAGCCCGCAATGCGCCGGTAAGATTTGGCACCCGCGAGCTTCTTGGACAGAAACGCGTGATCGAGCCGCTGGCGGCGGGAGGAGAAGCGGTTGATCTCATTCATACGTGACCGAATGTGTGCCAGTCCTCGGGTGGGAGAGCGCGGATGAACTGGTCCACCGTCGCTAACGCCCCATGCGATGCGGCGTATTCGATGTGTTCGCGCAGGCGGAGAAGCTTTTCCAGTCCGCTGGTATGATCCCAAGCGGCAAGGATCAGGGGCAGTCGTGGAACCCAACCGGCTCCCACTTGACGCCTATCAGGAAGCAATTCCCATAACTGATGCCAACGTCCAGGGTTGGGGCAGATGCGTTTCTCAGCCTGGACGTATTCGAGAAGGTCAGCCAGCTGTAGATCGTGCGTCGTCATGGCTCATCCCAGCCGCTGGTTTTTCACCATCTCGCGGAGGACACGGGCGGCGCTGGCTTCGTCGGGGCGGAGGGTTTCGAGTTTCTTGGCGAGGTAGTCGGCGAGTTCAACGACACGCTCGCGCTGGGTTTGGTTCGAGTAGTAGTTCGGGACGTTGAGGGTGAGATGGGCAAGGACGTCGTTGCCATCCATGTTGGCCGCCAGTTCCATGATTGCGTAGAGGACGGCGCGGAGGACGGACTGGTGGAGTTCCGAGCCTTCGCTCATCTCGTTCTTGCCGAACTCTACGGCGCTGCGAAGCCGCGCCTGGTTGGCTTTCTGACTACCCATGAGGGCTCGAAAATCGCGAACTTTGAACGCCTTGGCGAAGTTCTGATAGTTATCCAGCGTCTTGAGGCCTTTCGCTTCGAGGTCGAGCAGTTTGAGGTAGAACCGCTCCGCGCCGGTGAATTCCTTCCAGTGGCGGTCCGGGATGCCCTGCGGGACGAGGCATTGGTTAGCAGTGTCCACGGCAAAGGCGATTAGGCCGTCCACGAAGGTGGTCTCGCCCTTGACGCGCGGACGGATGGCTTCTGCGGTCATGTCGCGGCCGTCGATGACGGCGTAGCGGGTAAGGACGCGGAGGGCGGCGGCGTAGCCGGCCATCTGGATGTCGGCGTCCTCGAAGACGTTCTCATCTCGGTAAAGACCTTTGGCTTCCTGGTTAAGGCCGGTGAGATCGCGGATTTGCTTTTCGACTTCCTCCTGGATTTCCCAAGCGAGGTCGTCACGAGTAGTCTTTTGCATGCCTTGACGCTTGCGCAGAACTAGCAGGACCGTTCCCTTCACGTTCGTTCCTGCGCGTAAGGCACTGTCCGTTTCAGTCACGATATACCACGCGGCGGTGACCTGGAGGCCGGAGGCCCAAACGATGTTCGCCATGTCCGCCCATATGCTTTCAGATTGGTGGGTGAACATGATAACCTGGATGCCATTGTCCGGCATGCACTCCGACATGCGCCTGTATGCGGCAACCATAGAACGCCGAAAATCCTCACCCTCTCCTTTGATCGCAATTGATCGCCGACTATCCCAAACCCAATCGGCAAACTCCCGGGGTGGGTTCTTCCGAAGCCAAGCGATGAAGAAATCAAGTATCTCTTCATATTTCACCGCATCCCCGTAGGGCGGATCTGTGACGAAAATGTCTGTGGACGCGGTGAAATCACTGGCTGGCAAATTGAGAATAGTCTTTTGGACGAAGCTGCAGTCAAACTGCTTGTAGTTCATTGTCAGCAGGTCGCCGGCAAAATGCGAACTTCTGCAACCATGATTGAAGATCGTATTCAGCGCTTGATTATCAAAAGTACCTTTGACCTGCCCAACGCTGTCAGGAAGCCAACGACTAAGCTTCGAATTGCTATTCAAAACTTGCGTTAGCCCGAATTTCAACCCGGCATCGGTAAACTGATTTACCAACCCCGCAATCATGAGCTGACGCGGTGCAAATACATGATGCCAATGCGTCCAGCCCCTTGCGCGAATAAGGTCGAGCCCCTGATACCGAGGTGGTCCACCGACTTCAATTCTCATATCAGGAACCCACCCTTTTGCTTGCCATTTCGTAAGCCTCGAACGGAGGAAATCCTCAACGACTTTCTCACGTGCGATGTCCTCCTGACCGACTCCGCGGAACTCGTAATTAACACCCTTCCCCGTCGGCTTTTGACGCATCCACTGGACGCAATATAGACGTTCCTGAAGAATGTCCTCAGACCGTGGAATGAAATCTGATCTCTCCCACATTCGGAGGCGGTTGCCGATACTGCCATCCGGTTTTTCGTAATCACCGCGAAGGGTAGAAATCTTCGTTTTGTACATTGTGCGAGCCACGCTGTGAATCAAGAATGCCTCGCCGTACTTTCCGTCTCGGCTAACAGTGCCAGTCTCTGCGACCCGCAATTCGTCGTCACTGACGGCACGGCGAATGACGATGTTGTATCGCTTGCTTCGAGAATCAGGCACCAAATCCGCAATGATGCGGGAGCCGTAGCTTATCACACGTGACGGAAGAAATGGCACTAACCAGCCGCTCTTAGGGCAACGGCCTTCTACGCAGTAAAGAAAGACTTTAGCGCGCCATCCTTTTCCGTCAGTTTCGACGCCCAGATGTTCAATCTCGCCTTGGACCTTTTCCACCAATTGCCGCTGTTTGCATTCTAACTCAACATGATTGTCGTGCGAGCCGCCAACGATGTGGAAGGCGCCCCACGTTAACATACACGCGATGGGATTCAGATCGGAGGCAAGAACATCGCAGCCAAGGCGAGCAGCCTCGAACGGAATCTGGCCGGACCCACAAAATGTATCGGCGACGCGAGGTCGATGACCAAAGCGCATGATCCCAAGTTGCTCGACCAGATCCGGGAACGAATGTGCATTCGTGCCGAGGTGGGTGTTGACTGTCTCCCAGATGTGGATGTGGACGGTATCAACGACTTCCTCGGGGCGTTTTGCCTCATCAACGCGCCCACGATAACTCACCTTGGGGAGCATTTGCGCTTCAATTTGTCGCCGTTCCAGCTCAGAAATGTCATCGCGCCAGCGAACCTCCACATCTTTCAATTCCGGCTTGGACCAATCCACGGGCGCCGACTGGGGCAGGAGCATGGGCGGGTCAGATACGAAGTAGTCGGCAACGCGAGCAATGGAGAGTGCGGCGAGAATCTCGTAGGGCCTATGGCGACGGGGCCATCGAGCGACAAAAGATTCGTCATCCATCGCCATGAGCTTCTCGAAGATTTCAAGGTCGCGCCTCGCGTTAGTTGTGGCCGGAAGAAGGCAGCCAAGGACGCATGCTTTGTTCAGAATTAGCGGCTTGCGTCCTTTCCAGTATGAACCCAGCGCAGTGAGTGTTTTTCCGTGCACCGCCATCTGTTCCTTGTAAGCCTCGGCAGAGAGCTTTTGGACGGGCAGAAGGTGCTCGATGAGCGCGGGAGCGTCCTTGAGGGTAAGGGGTTCGACGGAATTACTCATTCGGAGGCTTTGAACAGAGGCAGGCTGAAGAGATCGGTTTCGGTTGGGCGGCGGCGTTTGCGGCCGGCGGGCGGCTTCTCGCCGTCGGAAAGCGCAAAATACAGGGCGCGTCGCCAGCCGCGCTGGGTGTCCTCCGGCAGACCGGCCTCAGCGACCGTCATGGAAAAAAGCCACCAGCGTTCTTCGGGACGAAGCGCTGCCCATTTGCTGCAAACGATGGGAAGCTGCTCGGCGTTCGCTGGATCGGCGCCCCAGGCGAGTACGCAGAGTTCCTTGCCGAGAAGGCGATCCACCAAGTTGGTGCCGGTGTGCCAACGACCGGTGGTCACCTTGGCCGCCTTGAGCCGATCGTTGAACTCGCGCCGGGCGATGTCCGCAATGCCGGACCAGACCGTGCGGGTGAGGATGATGCGTTCTTCGTCGCGGGGGATGCCGCCTTCGAGGCCGCGATAGCCGTAATCCTCCACGATTCGGACGGGTTCAGTGCGGATGGCTGGGATCTCGACACGGAAGAGATGCGCCCCGAATTTGTCGGGGGCGCCGAAGTCCACAAACTGGAGCTTTTCGCTCATTGCTCAACGTCGCCAGGGTTAAGTTCGAAGTCGAGTTTCTCGGCAAAGTCCTTGAGGTCGTGGCCGGAATTGAAGTGTGCCTTGCGGAAGGTCATTGTGACCGGCGTATCCGGCGCGAACTTCTCTAGCGTGGTCTTGAGGATAGCCTCGATGAAGGCAACGTTCACCGGGATTTCGCCGACGAAGAACGTGGCGACCTGGGTGCCGTTGCCGACGGTGACGGTGACGTTCTCGAACGTGACAGATTTTTCGGCAGCCTGTTTGAGGCCCGCGAAGGTTTTAGTGCGGGAGTCGAGCCTGCGCCCGGTGCGGGATACGAGGCAGCCAGGCTTCACCTCGTCCACCTGCACGCCTTTCTTGCCCTTTGCCGGGTAGCGAAACTCGGCCTTGGTTTCGAGCCCGCTGGCTTCGGCGAACACGCGGACGAGAACCTCGCCGTCGCCGATTTCAAACGGCTTGTCATAAAGAGCTCCTTCGCGGGGTTCCTCGCCGCGTAGCGTGTAGCGAATCTTACCGGCGGGGGCGACCAGGAGTTCGACGGTGCGCTTGCTGCCGGTTTCCTTGAGGTTGTTCCGGAGGACGAGCTTGTTCGACCAGGTGACGACGTCGCCGGTTTCGTATTGGCCGGACGGGTCCTCCACAAGGAAGTTCACCCGGAGCGCCTTGGTGGTGTAGAGCTGGTCCTTGAGCTGGGGACTCTTCCCGGTGACGGGTGTGTTCTCAGCGAAATGGATGCGCGGTGCCGGGCCGGCATTCTGGGCATTTACGCGGAGGCGGACCTTGCCCTCATCGTCCGGCTCGGACTCGGCAATGACCTGGACGGAGGTGCGCTTCTTCTTCGGTTTCTTGGTGACATAGCCGTTGCCTAGGTCTTCCCAAAGACCGCGGTTACAGGCGATGGATTTTAGGGTGTCGAGGCCTTTGGGCGGCAGCCATGGCATGCCAGCCTGTTCGCTGTAGCGGTCGGCCACGTCGGACCAGCGGGCCTCGTCCTGATTCTCCGGCCAGAGAAGATCCTGCGCTTTGTCGCGGACGGGGTCGAAATCCCTTTCAACGTCGAGATAGAGTTTGATGGGGTTAGACGTGAGCGTTTTTTCGACCTGTGCCTCACCATCGAAGGGCTTGGTAGCGTCCCGGGTCATATCGAGCGCCTTGGGGGCGAGTTGGGATGGTTTGCCGGTGCGCTGGATCGGGAACAGAACCTTGTCGAACAGGTTCAGGACGGTGGAATTGAAGTCCTGTTCGTAGGCTTGCTGCTTCTTTTCCAACTCGTCGCGTTGCGGGTGGCCCTTGGGGATGCGGCCATCGGCCTTTTGCGCAGCGAAAACCTGGCGCGCGGCCTTTTCGACGCTGCCCATGGCAGTCTTGTCGCCCGTTAGGACGCAAAGGTTGTTCTTCTGGCTGAGGCCGTCGAAAAACTTCTGAACTTCTTCGGGCGGGATTTTCGAGTCCGGGCTGACAATGAGGAGGACGCGGTTCCTGCGGACCTTGTCGGCGACTTCTCCCAGCTTCGGGAGCGGCAGCACTTCTTCGTATGCGGATTTGCGCGTGGGCTTGAACATGTCGCGCAAGCGATGGCGGATGAGGTCGTCCACCTGGTTCTCCGGGGCATCGTGGGCGAGGCTTTGGAGCAGCTTGGTGAGGTTCTCCTGCCGATCGAAATAAAACCGGCCCTCGGGTGTGTGGTGGACATACCAAGCGGACTCTTCGAGTTGCTGGAACGCTTCGAGGAACTCGGAAGGCTCCCGCAACGGAGACACGAGACATTCAACCATCTCGGCGGTCGTGAGGCCCTTTACCGCGTTGACGGCGGTGGATAGACTGGCGGTGAGCAGGAGTGAGCCGACCTGGGTGGCGGCCTCCTTACCGGTGCTGAGGTCAATGACCTGCGCGTGGGCGGACTGCTGGGCATCCCAGAGATCCTTGGCGATCACGTCGCGCATCCCGGAGATTTCGGTGAGTTTGTCGCGCACCTCGGTGATGGACAGGTCGAAGTGCTGCGGGCCGATGAGGAAAACGTCGTTTGACTGGCGATCCCAGACGGAGCGCAAGAGGCGTGAGACGAGTTCGATGAGGCCGCGGGTCTGCTTGAACTGCTCGTTTTCTTTGAAGAGCGCGATGACGTTTTTCAGGCGCGGGTGGAACGGGTAGGTCGCAGCGATCTCGTCGGCGATCGCCTCTGCGCCACGGTTGGCGACCTTGGATTTGGAGGCTTCCTCCAGCTTCTTCCCGTAGGCATCGGCGATATCGTCAATCTGGGCTTGGTCGGGCAGCGATTTGAATAGGCGCTTGCGAAGGATGTCGTAGATTTCGTTGGCGGCGAGGTCGACGGGCGTGATGTTGCGCTCGGTGCGGCCGAGTTCTTGGCGGGCATTGTCGAGGGCGCGAGTGATGAGCGCTCCGCCGGATTGGTAGGCGGCGAAAAGATCGGAGATGACAACGCAGACGTTGGCCTTCTTGCCAGCGGCAGTTAGGAGGTTGGCGAACGCGCGGGTGGCGATGTCAGCCACGGTGCCCGCCCCGACCGGGCGGGTGGCGAGGTCTTCGAAATAGGGCGGCATTTCATCCAGCAGGATTAGGATGGGGTCTTGGCCGTCGAACAGCTTGAGCCACGCCTTCTCGTCTGGCGCCTTCGGACCAGAGGCCCAGAACTCCTGGAAAACGTCGGCCCGATTGAGTTGCTGGGCGATTTCGCCCCAGAAGAAATGCGGCGGGCTGTTGCGGCCATTGAAAGCGGCCACGCGAGCGATGCCGAACATCTGCGAATTGGCATCGCCACCGCAGTGTTTTTTGCGGAGGGCGGGATGTTTGGCGAGCAAGCCGAAGCCGACGAGCAAATGGGTTTTTCCGCCACCCATGGCCTGCTTGAGATGGAACACAGCCTGAGTCGAGACGCCGGCGAGACGGGCGACGCCCTCGGTAATGAGGTCCTGCATGCCCTGCGTGATGAAGGTCTTCTCGAAAAACGCGGTACCGTCGCCCTCGGCATGGATCAGCTCGTCAAGCTGCTCGATCTGGTCGCTAAGCTTGATGGTCAGCGCGTTGGGCTGGAGTTTGCAGGCATCGCGGACTGTTTTCATTTAATTATCGTTTAAAGGGGTAGGGGCCTTCGCTCTGAGCTAGTCATGATATCGACATGGGCGTCGTTATTCAGAGGGCTGCACTGGCATCGGGGCGAAAAGATTCATTCGTGGGAGGCCATCTCCTCCCGTAGGGATTTGAATCAGTGATAGCGGAAACGGCAAGATTTTCACAAACGCCGCGCGTCAACCGATCTTCCCATTGTTGAGGAAGCGCATAGGCCCCTTAACGCAAAAATGTCCGTGACTGAGAGGCCAACCGCGCACCACCGATGCAGGCAATGTCCTCTTCGAGTTCCTCGGGTTCCCTGTATGACTTTAGCGGTGCAGTCGTGCCAGCCGCAGGGCCGCTGCCCGGACGTTCTTGCGGAGTTCGGCGGGCGCCAACGCCTCGGCATGAGATCCCCAGCTCAGCACCCAGGCAGTGATTTCCTCCAGGTCCCCAAGATGCAGTGACAGTTCCAGACCGCTGCCGGGCAGTTCCTTGGCCTCCTGAGACTCATGCCAGAAGCGTTCCCGGACGCGGCCGGCTGCTTCAGCATCGAAGCGGATGCGAATGGCGTAATCCCCAACGCCGACAAAGGCCCCAAAGGTTTTCCCGAAGTACCGGTCCGGCGAGAAATCGGCCGGCCGGGTGAACTTCTGCTCTGTGACGACGGCGTTTGTCATGCGGGGCAGGGCAAAGCTCCGGATCGCCTGGCGCGCCAGATCGTACCCAACGAGGTACCAGAGATTCTCCCGGTTCGCTAGATGGTAGGGTCGGATCCGGCGTCGCTCGGGGGCAGACGACTGGGGTTTCTGGTAGTCGAATTCAAGCTCCAGTTCCTTGAGCACCGCCCGGCTTAACAACTCGAAGACTTTCAGGTCGGTCTTGCC
>Ga0182027_10004632_pt1 | contig 21232 bp, 13 predicted proteins | sample 712E1DmetaG_FD_121300 | JGI IMG/M metagenome (GOLD analysis project Ga0182027, IMG submission 121300) | Permafrost microbial communities from Stordalen Mire, Sweden - 712E1D metaG (Illumina Assembly) | ecosystem: Environmental > Terrestrial > Soil > Wetlands > Permafrost | place: Sweden...
TCGGTGATCCAGATCGCGCGCGGCACTTGGGCATACACCAGCCCCTGGAAATTGTTCGGGGCGATATTGTGCCCGGCCGCGTTGTTCAACTCATCGGCCACATAGAACATGTTGTAGTCCCGGAAGTAAAATCCGGGCGGGGGGAGCGTCGAACCCTTGATGCCTTCAATGCCGACAGGGTAATGGGCGTCGTTCTGGGCTTGGATGGCGCCGGGAACGGCCGCCAGCGCGACGGCGAGGAGACTGCGAATGATTTGATTTTTCATTGTTTTGTGTTGTTATTGACTGTTATTTGGTTTAGACATCCTGGATATTGCCGAGCAGGTAGGTTTCGTAGGCGCTCAGGTCGAGCAACCCGTGCCCCGAAAGATTGAACAGGATCACACGCTTCTTTCCCGCCTCGCGCGCCTGCTCCGCCTCAGTGATCACCGCCGCGATGGCATGGGCCGATTCCGGCGCGGGCACGACCCCTTCCGTGCGCGCGAAGAGCAATCCGGCCTCAAACACCTTGGTCTGGTGAATCGCCTGCGCTTCGATCAGCCCCAGCTTGAAGGCGTGGCTGACCATCGGCGACATGCCGTGATAGCGCAGGCCGCCCGCGTGAATCGGCGGCGGCATGAACTGGTGCCCCAGCGTGTACATCATGAGCAGCGGAGTCATCTCCGCCGTGTCGCCAAAATCGTAGCGCAACTCCCCCTTCGTCAACGACGGGCAGGCGGAGGGTTCCACGGCCACGATGCGGTAATTCTTCTTGTCCTTGATTTTCTTTTGCAGGAACGGGAAGGCCAGTCCCGAAAAATTGCTGCCGCCGCCCGCGCAGGCATAAATGGAGTCCGGCTCCTCGCCCGCCATTTCCATCTGCCGGATCGCTTCCTGGCCGATCACCGTCTGGTGCAGGCAAACGTGGTTGAGCACGCTGCCCAGCGAATACTTGGTGTCCGGATGCGTCACGGTGTCCTCGATGGCTTCGCTGATGGCAATGCCCAGGCTGCCGGGGCATTGCGGGTCTTCGGCCAGCATTTTGCGGCCGAATTGGGTCTGGTCGCTGGGACTGGGATGAACCGTCGCGCCCCAGGTGTGCATCAGCATCCGCCGATACGGCTTCTGCTGATAGCTCACCTTGACCATATACACGTTGCACTCCAGTCCAAAAAACTGGCAGGCCAGCGCCAGCGACGATCCCCATTGGCCCGCCCCGGTTTCCGTCGCCAGCCTCTTGGTGCCCGCCACCTTGTTGAAGTAGGCCTGCGGCACCGAGGTATTGACCTTGTGGCTGCCCGCCGGGCTGGTGCCCTCATACTTGTAGTAGATGTGCGCCGGCGTCTTCAGCGCCCGCTCCAGCCGCACCGCCCGCAGCAGCGGCGTCGGCCGCCACAGCGCATAAATCTCGCGCACCGGTTCCGGGATTTCGACCCACCGGTCCGGGCACATTTCCTGCCGCACGAGGTTCTCCGGGAAGATCTTCGTCATCATCTCCAGCGATACCGGCTCGCGCGTGCCGGGATGCAGCGGCGGCGGCAGCGGCTGGGGAAAATCGGCCAGCAGATTGTACCATTGCTTGGGAATATCCGCCTGTGACAACACGAATCGAGTGGTTTGGCTCATAGTATCATGGGCGTGCGTTATGCATTAGTCCGGACCATTTCGTCAACTTCTTTGTGAACATTTTGGCGAGATTACCGTTTCCGCCCCGCGGGAGGCTTCTCATATCTTGCTAATTATTGAGCCGGAATTGCGGTGAATGGGGCCGTTCTCCCGCCGGTTCCGGGCGGCTTTTTTCCACTTTTTCTGCTGGCATTGGCGCCGGGAACCGGCCAAACTGTGCCGATATGAAATCCAAACTATTCATTCTAAATGACATGAACATCCATGCCCGTGCCCTCGCGTTTCTGGCTGTCCTGGCCATGACTTCCTATTCCTCGCCCGCCCAGGCCCCCCCGGCTGCCGGCGCCCCTGCTGCCGCGGGCGCCGCCGCTCCGGCAGAACGAATTGAAGGCTTCAAAGAGCACCTGATTGCTCCGGGCAGCAAATGGTACCAGCATGACCCCGACCGGCCGCAGCCGGACGTCGTCACCCCAGGGGCCATCTTTAGCCAGTCCGCGCCGCCGCCCTCGGATGCCGAAGTGCTGTTTGATGGCAAGGACCTCTCCAAATGGCAAAACACCCGCGGACAGGCCGCGAACTGGAAGGTTCAGGACGGTTATATGGAAGTCACGCCACCAAACGGCAATGACATCCGCACCATGGGCAAGTGGTCTGATTTCCAGTTGCATCTGGAGTTTTCGGAGCCAAATCCGCCCGGCAACCTGCACGGGCAGAGCCGCGGCAACAGTGGCATTCTCATCAACAATATGTACGAGGTCCAGGTCCTCGATTCCTACCACGACAAGACTTATGCCGACGGCCAAGCGGGTGCGCTTTACGGCCAGATGCCCCCGTTGGTCAACGCCTCCAAGCCGCCGGGCGAATGGCAGACTTACGATATCATTTTTGAAGCACCGCGCTGGAACGCCCAGAATGAACTCGTCCAAAAAGCCTGCATCACCGTTCTGCACAACGGGGTGGTGATCCAGCACCGGACAGAGTATATCGGCAGCACCGACGGCATCGGCGGCGGCGTGCCCTATCGGGGCACCACAAAGTACGTGCAGCATGCTCCGGAGGTCTTTGTGCAATTGCAGAACCACAACGCCAACCCAGTGCGTTACCGCAACATCTGGATCCGCGACCTCCATGTGGCCGAGCGGCAGTAGGTTCTTTTAACCCTACTCGGTTGCCGGCGGCGCGAAGATCTCCGTCCCGTTCTTTTCGGGCGGTGGAAACGGCGATTGGCAATGCTCGCACAATTCGCGGTCCACGGCGCGGAGTTTCTTGCAGTTGGGACAAGGCTCGCGCGCCGGCCATTCCTGCACACACAACAACGTGAGCAGCCCGGCCATTCCGAGCAGAAGCACGAACAGCGTCCAGCCGAGGCCCGCCGCGACGGAAGAATTGTGGCGCCGCGCCAGCCACCAGGCGATCCCCGCGCTGAGGGCAGCCAGGACGAAACTGAGCACATTCCACGGACTATAAACGTTCTTGTCAAACGCCAGATGCGCCGGCGGCGGCAGCAGCGCCAGCGCCAGTTCATTCGGCCAGGATGTGTTGACCGACGGGCGCAAGACGGGCAAATCGGCGCTCTTGGCCACGGTTTGCCCCGGCCCCATCCAGAGAATATGAATCGGCATTTTCCAGCCTGATTTCAGGTTCCTCTCCTCTTCCGGGAAAAACCATACTGCGAAACTGGGCGTCGAATCGTTTGTCGCTCGAAGAAACGAGATTTGAACCTGCGGGTACTCAACCGAGCCGGGGTGAGGCACGGCAAAGACGGACCGGCCCTCGGAGTCCAACAAGCGGACCGTCTTTTGCGTCGTGAGGAAAAGCGATTTCAATTGGTCGTTTTCGTCGCCACGAAACCTCGGGCCTGCGTATCCGCAGAATGCGCAAATCTGGTCATCGTTCGTCAGCGAGAACACCGCCTTGAGCGCGCGGGTTTTGAAATCCGCTTGGTAGAGGATTCTGGCGGTCGCAACCAACTTCCGGTCGGGGGAATTGTCATAGTTGCCATAATCGGGCAGCCGCAGAAATGGCTCGGTACTCGAACTGCCGTCATGGCCTTGCGGATTCAAACTGCCGGTGTATTTCCGCGTCCGGGCGTCGTAACCGCCTAATTTTCCGTGGCGATCCAAATACCAGAGTGTTTTGTCCGTGGTGCTCCAGAGGGCGAAGAAGCGCTCCGCATTCAGAAAGCGATCTTGGTTATCGAGTTTGGCGGCAATGTTCGCGCCGACCGCAAGGTGCTTTTGAAATTCTTCCCGCTCCATTTTCCGGCCGGTCTTGGGATCGAGCAGGAGATGCCCATCCAAATCCACTATCTCCACCGACACTTGTGGATTCGCTCGCTGCGTCACCTTGTAAAGGCTTCCATCCTGGGTCATTTGATAATTGCTAACGACATAAGAAAGATCCGACCACGGTTCCAAAACCAAGTTGAACAACAAGCCTGCGCCTGCAAACAAGGCGCCCCCGCAGCCCGCCGTCATCGCAATAATCAGCGCCAGCCTGCCGCTCACCGGCTGGCCGCGATCATAACCGCCGCTCTGGTACGCGCCCCAAACCGCCGTCCCCAAGATCACGACCACCACCGCGGTCAAGAGCAGCGCCTGCCAGAATTCAGGCACGTTAAAGACACACAACGAGGGGAGCAGGGCCAGAACGAGACCAAAGCCGCGGCTCGCATACCAGCGCGCCTGCCTCAGCCCGGTCAGCAATCCCGCGAAATACCAGGGCACACCCGTCAGAAAAATGGCCGCCAGCGGCAGAACCATCGCCCATTCAAAGGGCGCGGCGATATGACCGGGCCACCGCACCGCCGCCAGCAAAACTGCCAAAGGCAGTCCCGCCCCGAAAACATAAAGGCACAACCCGGCGATGGTTTTGCCCCGGAAAATCTCCGTGCGCGTGACCGGGCGATGGATCAAAAACGCCCAAAGATCCCGATGCGCTTCATTGCGGCTCTGCAGCCACCCCAGCGCGACACCGAAAATGGCGCAGAAGTAAGCCGCCTCCGCCAGCAAACTCGGCGACAGCAAAGGCTGGAGGGCGCTGAAGTCCCCCGTCCCGGATCCCTCGACCAGATGGGTTAGCGTTGCAATGCCCGACAGGTAAGTCGCGAGCAACAGCAGGGAAAAAATCAGCAGCCCGAGCCAGGCCACTTTCTGATTTTCCCGCAGGTCCTTTTCAATCAGTGCTTTCATGGTTGCGCCTCCAGTTCCGACAGAATAAATGATTTCTCGCCGCGCTCTCCCAGGTAGCTGATGAACGCGTCCTCCAGCCCCAGCGGCACGGTTTCCATCTCCACCGGCGAAAGCGCGCGGAGAATTCTTTCCGTCTCGCCGTTGTATTGCGCACATGTCACGCGAAGTTCGTTTTCCGTGCGGATGGCCTGAAGCAAGCCCGGAATTGCCGGCAAGGCCGGCGGCGCGCCGGAAAACCGCAGCCGCACTTGCCGCACGCTTTCCTGGAATTTCTCCAGCGGACAGCACGCGCGCAAGACGCTCTGATCCAAAACGGCCATGTAATCCGCCACCCGCTCGACATCGGACAGTTGGTGCGAGGAGAAGAAGATCGTCCGGTCGGATTTGCGCGTCAGATAGATCATGGATTCCACCAGCGCCCGGCGCGCCACGGGGTCCAATCCCAATCCCGGATCATCCAGCAGCAACAATTCCGGCTCCGGCGCCAGCGTCAGCGCCAGGCAAAGCCCCGCGCGTTCGCCGCGCGACAAATCCTTCACCCGCGCCGCCGGTTTTAACCCGAAATGGCCGGTGATGCCGCGAAAGATCCGCTCGTTCCACCTGGCGAAAAACTTCGATTGAAACTCGCCGCATTCCTTCACGCTCATCCAACCGTAGAGCTGGTGTTCCTCCGTCAGATACCCGATGCGCGCGCGAATGGCCGGCGTCAGCGCCCGGATGTCGCAGCCGAGGATGCTCCCCGTGCCGCGCGTCGGCTGCTCCAGCCCCGCCAGCATCCGGATGGTCGTCGTCTTGCCCGAACCGTTGCGGCCCAGGAAGGCGAAAACGCAGCCTCGCGGCACGTCCAGATGGAGTTCATAGACGGCGGGCTTGCCGCCAAAATACTTGGTCAAACCGCGCGTCTGGATGACAGCTTGTTCATTCATCGTTCCGGTCGCCTCCTTTGGGTTGTTTCCATTGGCCCAGTTTTTCCTCAAACGCCTTGCGCAATTCCTCGCGCGTGAAATCCAGCACCATCGCCTCGCCGATTAGCGCGTCCAGCCGCGGCTCCAGCCGCCGCCAGCCTTCCGCGCGCGAATAAATCTTCCGTTTGCGCGTGATGAAAACGCCCCGCCCCGCGCGCGCTTCGAGCAGCCCCTCGCGGATCAGGTCGGCGTAAGCGCGCGCCACCGTGTTGGGGTTGACCACCAACTCCTCCGCCAGCGCCCGGACGCTGGGAAGGTGGTCCCCCGGGGCCAGCCGCCCGGCGGCCACCGCCAGCCGCGCCTGCTCGGCGATCTGCTGGTAGATCGGCGTGTTCGAGCCGGTATGGATACTGAAGGTCACAGGCATAATCTAGTGTATGAATACAACTAGAACACCAGGACGGATTTGTCAAGCGGCTTTTTTCAACTTTTTTCAACTATCTCGACATTGTGCTTGCGAACAGGAGCGTCCTGGGGAGCACATGCGCCCTCGCATGTGCTGACCGGCGCCCTCGCCGGCCAGTTCTCCTTTCATGCCCTCCGGCCGCGCCGCCTCCATGCGGAAATTTGGCCGGCGAGGGCGCCGGCCACTGCACGCGAGGGCGCGTGCGCTCCCCAAAAAGCAAGGAAAGCGTCGCGATGCCCCCCTCCTGCCCCTAAAATGATCTCGTCAATTAGGCATCCTTGCTCTATCCTCGGTGGCAGATGATGAAGTTTTGGGCCATCGCAATCTGTTGCTGCCTCGCCGCAGGCCGGGCCGGCGCCCAGCCGGAGGAGGACTTCGTGACCGCCTGGAGCGCTTCGGGCCAGTTCGTGGCTCTGGCCCCGAGGAGGCCGGGCTTGCCCATCGCCATTTCGCAGCCGTCCGGCGTTCCGGGCCAGTTCATCCTCCGTTCCACCCTCCCGCCCAACAACGATTCCAAACTGCCGCTGGACCCGTCCCTATTGGTGTTTTCCTGCGAGAGGATCAAGGAATCGCTCCTGCTGACCCTGGGCCGGCGCGACCAATGGCGCGGCCGGATCACTCTGCTCATCAACCCCAGCCTGCCGGAGGATCAAAGCCCGGTCCTGGAGGGCGTCTATAATCCGAAAGGCTGGAACTATCGCCTGACCCTCCCCTCGCCCATCGAACCCAAGCTCCTCTTTCGAGCCATTGTCAACGCGCTCCTCATGGAGACGGCCAACCGCCAAGCCGGCACTCAATCCGCCGAAGTCCCCCTCTGGCTCGTCACCGGCCTGAGCGCGCGGATGCAGGCGGGCAACCTCCCCACCTTCCTTTTCCGGCCCCAGACCCAACTCATCGGAGACCGGGTCATGGATCCCAGGGTGGATCCCGTCCGCGACCAACTGCGCCAGCAGTCTCCCCTCACCTTTCAGGAACTGTGCTGGCCGGACCCGGAAGAACTGGCCGGCCAGAACTACGAACTCTATTCCGCTTGCGCCCAACTTTTCGTGGACAAACTGCTGCGGTTCCCGGATGGCAACCGCTGTCTGGGAGTTATGGTTGACAGGCTTTCGCAAAATCTCAACTGGCAGACCTCTTTTCTGGTGGCCTTCTCGCCGCATTTTGCCCGGTTGCTGGATGTGGAAAAATGGTGGACGCTCGCCTGTGTCCATTTCACCGATGTGGATTTTGCCTCCCGCTTCAGCCCGTTGGACAGTTGGCACAGACTCCAGGAAGCCCTGGATGTCCCGGTGGAAGTGCATTTCAGCCCCGACCGCCTCCCGGCCCAGGCGGAAATCACCCTCCAGGAAGTCCTCAACACCTGGCCACCGGACCGGGCCGCGGACGCCATGCAACGGGTCGCCGACAAGCTGGCAGTGTTGCGCCTGAGAATCGCTCCTGGTTTGCGCCCATTGCTCGAACGCTATCTCTCCACCGTGCAGGATTACCTGGGCGAATCCCGTCCCAACCGCGTCGTCTGGATGGGCAAAGAGGCCCAGCCGCAAGTGGCGGGCGGGCGCAGCGCCGCCTGCAAGACGCTGGACGCCCTGGACGCCCAACGGGCCGCTTTGCGCCCCCAATATATCTCCCAGCCGGCCCAAACCCCATTCAACGACCGCGGCAGTCCGCCCGGGCAGCCCGGCGCCGTTCAACCCCAAAATCCGCAGCCATGAAGAAATGCGCAGCCCCATTATCGGCGGCGCTTTCAACTTGCCCCGGCCACCAGACGCGGGCAGATTGGGCGGCGGATGATCGCAACGCTCAGAGCATTTCTGCTGCTGGCCGTCTGGGCCGGACCGGCCCTGGCCGGCGTCAACGGCTTGGAACGCCTTCCCGTCGCCGGGTCGGATTATGTGCGGCTGGGCGAATGGGCGGAGAAAAACGACTTCACGCTGGTCTGGCGCAAAAAGGACGACCCCATTGTCGTGACCAATCCAGCCGCCACCCTCAGGTTCGCGCTCGAATCCGTCAAAGCGCAAATTAACGGGGTCAATGTCTCCCTCTGCCTGCCGGTCGTCAACCGCAACGGCGTCCCCTGGATTTCCCTGGCCGACGCGCAGAAGACCTTGCAGCCGATCCTGTTCCCGCAGAAATCCCGCGCGCGGGTACAAACGATCTTCCTGGATCCAGGGCACGGCGGCTCGGACACCGGCACTTCCAGCGGGGGCCATCTCGAAAAAACCTATACTTTGCTGCTCGCGCAGGCGGTGGAGAAATTATTGCGCGAGGCGGGGTTCAAGGTCGTTATGACCCGGAACAGCGATGAAACCGTCCGGGTGGAAGAGCGGCCCGGGTTGGCCGCGCGCGCCAACGCGGATTTGTTTGTCAGCCTTCACTATAACTCCGCCCATGACGTCCGCGGAGTGGAAGTCCACTGCATGGCTCCCGCCGGCATGAAATCCAGCAACGGCGGGTCCGGCGCCGGCAATGACGACGCCGTTGCCGGAAACGCCTGCGACGACCGCAACATTCTTCTGGCTTACCAGGTGCTCAAGTCCATCACCGCCGCCCTGCCGGTGGAGGTCATCAGCGTGAAGCGCTCGCATTTGTTCGTCCTCAAAGAAGCGCGCATGCCGGCCATCCTCATCGAGGGCGGCTTTATGAGCGACACCCAGGACGCCCAACGGATTTACGACGACGGGTTCCGCCAGCGCATGGCCCGGTCCATTGTGGATGGAATTCTGGCCTACAGGAAAGCCGTGGAGGACATCAGCCCGTCCGCCGTTCCGGGAAGTTTGCAGGTCAAATCGCCGGGCCGCCCCTCCCCGGCGCGCGGCCGCAATTAACAAAATCACGGAGGAAAAACGGTCTGATAGACGGCCCGGATGGCGGCGCGGATTTGCTTCAGCTCATTCATAAACTCCGCCGCGCTGTCAAAACCACAGCGCACGGCGACACGGTAGAGCGGCGCGTCCTCATCGGGCAATTCAGTTTCCGGCTCGAAGCTCCAGAGGCGGAGGATGCCCTCGAAGCGGCGCAGCCGGGCGTAGTTCTGGAGCAGGGACTGGCCGCCGGCGGGCGGCAGCAGGCCCTCCTCCACGGCGCGGCGCAAGGCCCGCATGGTGTTCGGCTCCAGCCAGCCCGCAGTCAAACAAAATGTCTGCGCCAAAAACTCCGCGTCCATCAGCCCGCCCACGCCCGTTTTGATGGCCAGGGGGTCCCGGCCCGGCCCCGTGCGCTCCTGGATGGTGCGCGCGCGCATCCGGGCGATTTCCGTTTTCCACGCGGGGGTGAAGGCGGCCAGGCCCGACTGCGGTTTGGTGGCGGTGGAGGAAGGAAGAACAAAACCGGCGGCGACATTTCGCGGGGTGAAGTTGGCCAGCGCGGCCGCCAGTTGCTGAAATTGCGCGCCCAGGGTCATGTCGCCGGCGATGGGGCGGACGCGCGTCAGGGCCTGGATTTCCCACAGGGCGGCGCGCCGGCGGTAGTAATCCTCACAGGCGTCCAGGGTGTTGACCAGCAGGCCCTTTTCGCCGTCGGGACGCAGCCGTGTGTCAATTCGAAAAACAATCCCCTCCCCGGATGGGCGCGACAGCAAATCCATCACCCCGGCCGCCAGGGGCTGGCAGGCGGGGAGGTTCCTCGCGCCGGGGGGGGCCACAAAAATCACATCCAGGTCCGAGCCGTAGCCCACCTCGTCTCCGCCCAGCTTGCCCAGGCCCATAATGCAGAACGGGGCCGCCGCCAGGCGTTGCTCGCGGCAAACCACGTCCAGCGCATATTGCAGGCACGCGGCGGCCAGCGCGGACAGTTCCAGGAGGTTTTGCTCGAAATCGGCCAGGCCCAAAATGTCCCGCAGGCCGATCCGCATCAATTCGGCTTCGTGATAGCGGCGCAACCAGCCGAATTGATCCTTATCCTCCAGGCCGTAGCGCAGGTCATGGAGGGTTTCCCCGGTGGTTTTCCGGCGGCGCAACCGGCCGCTGGCTTCCAACTCGTCCACCAGGTCGGGGGTGCGGATCGCTCGTTCGGCCAGAAATTCGGAACGATCAAACAGGAGCAGCAGCAGTTCAAAAAGGGACGGCTTCTGCGTCCACAGTTCGCACAACATCGCCCGCGCTCCGTAAGCCTCCACAAAGCTCTGTAGCCGCACCATCACCCGGTCGGGATCGGACAGCCGTCGCCGGGTGGCGGAAGCGGGGCCGGGTTCCGGCAGGCACAACGCGAAGAACTTCGGGAGCAGCCCGCGGGCCAGCTCGGCCGTGCGGGCGGAAACGTGAATGTAGCCCGGCCCGTTGACGAACATTTCCACCATGTGCAAGGCCTGGTCCACATCGCGGAAACGGTGCCGCGCCAGCCATTCCTTCCAGGCCGCCTCATCCTTGAAGTCCCCGGGCAGCGCCGACAACTTGACAGGTTCCCCGCCGCCCAGAACTTTCTCGTAGAGGCGGCGGATGAGCCGGGAATGGGCCTGGCGGGCGGACTCAAAAGTGGCCAGGGACTCAAACCCCATCAAACGGGCCAGGCGTTCCCGGGCATGGCGCGCGGTGGGCAGGGTGTGGGTTTGCTGGCCGGCCTCCATCTGTAGGCGGTGCTCCACGTCGCGCAAAAACAGGTAGTCCTCGGCCAATTGCTTGGCGTCCTCGGGGGAAAGGAGATGGTAGGCGGCCAGTTTTTCCAGAGTGGGAACAGTGGCGGCGCCCTGGAGAAAAGGCATGCGTCCGGCGTGGAGGAGTTGCAAAGTCTGCGCGATGAACTCCACTTCCCGGATTCCGCCGCGGCCCAATTTGACGTTGCGATCCAGTTCGCCCGCCTTGACGACTTCGTTCTCCAGGCGGGATTTCATGGAGGTGACATCGCGGAACGTCCCCTCCCCCAGCGAGCGGGAATAGCGAAAGGGCTGGATCATTTCCAGAAATTCCGCGCCCAATTCCGCGTCGCCGGCGACGGGGCGCGCCTTGATCAGCATCATCCGCTCCCAAGTCTGGCCCCATTGCGCGTAAAAAGTCTCGAAGCTGCCGAGCGAGCGGACCAGCGGGCCGGCCGGGCCTTCCGGCCGCAGGCGCAAATCCACGCGGTAGAGCGCGCCCTGCGCCGTCAGCCGGCTCACTTCGGCGATCATGCTTTCGGCCAGCCGTGTGAAGAACACATGGCTGGCCATGCTCTTGCCGGCCTGTTCGCGGGGACGCGGCCGCGTTTTGAAAACATTCCCCTCCTCACTGTACACAAACATCACGTCCACGTCGGAACTGTAATTCAGTTCCTGCCCGCCCAGTTTGCCCAGGCCCAGGACGCAAAACTGCGTGGGCTGCCAGCGGCCGTCGGGGGCGGCATAGAACGGCTGGCCCAGACGCCGGGTAAGAGGTTGCAGGCACAGGCGAAAGACCGCGTCCAGACAAGCATCGGCCACATCGGAGATTTCGCGCGTAATTTCCAGGGTCCCGCCGAGACGGGCCAGGTCGCGCGCGGCGATGCGCAACATTTCGCGCTGCTTGAACTCGCGCAGCTTGACGAAAGCTGGTTGGATTTCGTCACGGTCCAGCGATGGCTTGAGCCATTGCTCGATTTCCCGGCGAAAACCCTGCTCGCGGCGGGGATGTTGGAGCGCGCCGGGTTCCAGAAGCGGCGCCAGCCATTCCGGATGCGCCGCCAGCAGCTCGCCCGCCATTTGGGAGCCGGCCAGCAGCGCCGCCAGGATGCGCGCCTGTTCGGCGGCAGGCTTCTTGAGAATTCGGGCGGCCTCGGTATCCCGCAGGCGGGCGAGGCAGGCGCCGGCCCGTTGCGGGTCCGCGCATGCTTCGATTGCTTTGGCCAGCGTTTGCGACTGCATCCCTGCAATGTAAGGTTTCGCCCCAAAACTGCAATCCAACCCTTCCTGTAGCGGCGGTCTACGACCGTCGCCGTCTGTAGCAGCAGTCTATGACCGTCGCATTTTGTCCCCCTTTCCGGGGAACTCGCGCGCCCGCGGCAACTTTCGGCACAAAGCCGCCAATTGCCGATGTCTCCCGCATCCTGGGCCTCAGCGGCGGGACGCCGCTGCCACAATCCACGGCCTGCATCCCCCACCCCGTCAAATCCAACAAAACAGGCATTAACTTACTTTTATAAATGTGTAAGCCGCCAAAAAGATGGCCTACGCCGACTACTTCGCCGCCGCCCTAGCCAAGCTTAGAAACGTGGAAGTCGTCACCGGCGACCCGGAGTTCCAGCAAGTCGAGCCTCAAGTCAAGGTGGCGTGGTTGAAGGCCCGTTGACCAAGCGGTATTTAGCCCGCATATTTCATGCCCCGCACGAAATGCCAACAGTCCGGAGCGCCGACTTGTAGTCGGCTTTGTGGCCGCGAAGACGTTGAAAGCCGATTGAAAATCGGCGCTCCGAACCCGGAAGTATGAAACATCCAGGTTAGGAGGCGGTAATAAATTAAGTTGGCAAGATGACGCAGGGATTTTGGCGGCTGACAAGGCGCGAGCGAAAAGCATACTTTGAACGCATGTACAGGATTGCCTTTTGCCGTGGAAACGGATAGGCTGTTTCCATGAAATTGACGGCCATAATGTATCCCGATTCAGAAACAGACTGGCTCGTTGCCGAGTGTCCCGAAATCGGCACAGCCAGCCAGGGCCACACCGAGGAAGAGGCTCTGGCAAATTTGCAAGAGGCCACCGACCTTTATCTCGAATCTTTCCCGCAAACCCTCAAGAAGCCAGCGGCCATCCGCACGTTTGAATTGGCACATGCCTAAACTGCCCATCGTGTCCGGCACGGAGGCGGTCAGGCCGCTACAACGACTCGGATTTTTCGTGGATCGCCAGCGCGGCAGCCATGCCGTCCTCAAGTAAGCCACGCCGCAAGGCGAGCGCGGTTGCGTCATCCCCATGCACCGGGAGGTTGGGGGCTTGGGGGTTTCTTGACACTACCACCACGCGATTTGCGAAATCCCGAGGCCCAATAGTCAGGTCCGAATTATGGGGAGCGCGCGCGCCCTCGCGTGCGGGGTTCAGCGCCCCCGCTGAACCCACTGCCGGATGTCGGCGACGAAGGCGTCGCCGACCACATGCGGGGGCGCGTGTGCTCCCCAAACATTTTGCCAATGGTGGCTGTATCAGGATGCGCTCTGCCGAGCGCCGCTACGCCCTTCGTTTCCCCCGTCCGCCGTAGGCCCCCAGCGAAGGCGAATTCGCGGCCTTCTGTCGAATATCCATCCCCGACGCTCACAGAGCGCCGCTACAGGTTCTGCCCCCATCACTCCACCACTCCACCACTCCACCACTCCCGATTCTTCCAAAAAGGGCTTGACAAAAATTAGAACCTATGGTTTGATTGCCGGCGTGAGAAACAGAGGAATGGAAATGGAAACCAGGATCGAGGATGGAGGCTGGAGGATGGAGGATGGAGGAATGAAAACGAGGATCGAGGATCGAGGAATGGAAACGAGGATGGAAGGTCGAGCATGGAGGATGGAGGATGGATGGCGGCATTCGTGCTGAACGACCACATACATTTCAATCTCTACTGAATGGGTATAGTTTATGATCACGAACTGCAATATGGCTTTTTCCGCGCGTTTCGAGGCTTTTTTCGGAAAATCGTCTCAAGTGCCTTTCTATGAATACTTTACGAACACAACGGGGCTTTTTGAATCAAGGCTGATCAAGGCTAATCAAGGCTAATCAAGGCTAATCAAGGTATTTTTTAAACCAGAATGGCCGCCAATCCAGCACCCCAATACTCTACCAATTCAGTCATGTATTCGACTTTCGCGATGCAAAACGATCCGCAATTTGCCGGGGCCTTCATGAATTGGCCACGCCAAGCGCCCGGCGTGGTGGGTCGTGTCTTGAATTGGTGTAGCGTCGAGCCTGCGGCTCGACATCGGCGCACAGCGCCGACACTACAACAATTGAATTAATGCACTTTCCAACCCAACGTGGAGGAACCTTAGAACTTCTCGGAGGCTTCCATGCCGACCAGGCAGACGTCGTCGGTGAATTCATGGCCTTCGGCGAATTGCGGGATTTCCTTCAACAACTCGTTGAAAAGTTCTTCGCAATGCAGATGGGCGTGCTTGCGCACCGCTTCCAGGAGCAGTTCCTGGCTGTACGGCTCCTGGCCAGGGCCTTCCACCTCATACAGGCCGTCGGTGAAGAGCATGACCAGGTCGCCGCCGGCCAGGGGACGGGACGCGGCGGGGTAGGCGCTGTTCTCGAACAGGCCCAGGGCGGGGCGGGCCTTGCCATCGTCGTATTTGAGAATCTCCACTTCGCCGCGGGCGCGGTGGACGAGGAAGGGCCGGGGATGGCCGGCATTGGCATAGGTGATCTGGCGCGTTTCCAGGTCGGCCACGAGGTAAAACGCGGTGGTGAACAGCGGGGTGCCGGATTGCTGCAAGATGGCGCGGATGTCGCGGTTGATTCTTGTCAACAATAATCCCGGCTCCGCCGCGATGGAGCGCAATTCCTCCACCAGCGCCCGGACCATGGCGGTGACCAGGGCCGAGCGGACGCCGTGGCCCATGACGTCGCAGATAAACAGGCCGGCCTTGTTGGGGGCCAGCGGCAGGATGTTGAAGAAGTCGCCGCCGACCTGGCCGGTGGGATGATAGCGGTGGCGGAATTGCAGCAGGCTTTCCGAAGGCGGCGCGCCGAGCGGAAAACAGGGATACTGCTGCGGCAGCATGGCGAGTTGGATCTCGCGGGCCATTTTGAGGTCCTCCTCCATGATCTCGTTCTTTCTCTGCAATTCGGCCTGGCTGCGGGCCAGTTCGGCGTTCATGCGATGCTCGCGTTCCTCGGCCTGCTTGCGCACGGTGATGTCGCGGAAGACGGTCAGCAGCGCCGGCCGGCCCTCCTCCAAGTCGAGGAAGGTGTTGGACAATTCGATGTCCACCGCCTTGCCGGAGCGGAAAGTGAAGTGGCGCTCCAGTTGCGTGTCAATCATTCGATCTGCGAATTGTTCCTGGTAAGTGCGGGTCATGGCGGCCCAATCCTCGCTTTCGGAGTAAGCGGCCGTAAAGGAGCGCCCCACCAATTGTTCGGAGGGCAGGCCGGCCATGTTGCAATAGGAGCGGTTGACGGCCAGGACGATCCCCTGCTCGTTGGTGAGCCGCATGCCGTCGGTGGAATTCTGCCAGACCGAGCGGAAGCGGGTTTCGGAAAAACGCAGCTTTTCCTCCGCCTCCTTGCGGGCCGTAATGTCCTCCACCATGCCTTCGTAGTACTCGATTTGCCCTTCCCGGTTGCGCACCGCCCGGGCGTTTTCCGAAATCCAGATGACCGTTCCGTCCTTGCGATAGATTTGCGATTCGAAGTTCTTCACCACCCCTTGCTCCTGCATGAGGCGCACGAACTCCGCCCGCCGGTTCGGATCCACGTAGAGCAGCCGGGCAATGTCGCTGATGCACGACATCAATTCCTCGGTCGAAGCATAGCCGTAAATGCGAGCCAGGGACGGATTGACATTCAGATACCGGCCTTCGGGCAAAGTCTGGAAGATGCCGGAAACCGAATTTTCAAAAATGCTCCGGTATTTTTCCTGCGCCTGGAGCGTGGCCTTCTTCGCCTGCGTCCGTTCCATCGCATAAACAATGGCTCGCGAGAGCAGCGGCGGCGTCAGGCGGTCTTTGACCAGATAATCCTCCGCGCCCGCGTGGACGGCGTTGACGGCGGTGGTTTCATCGTCCAGACCGCTCAAAACAATCACCGGCGCATCGTGCGCCGCCGCTTTGACGGCGCTGAAAGTGTCCAGCCCGTGGCTGTCCGGCAGATTCAAGTCGGTGAGCACCAGGTCGGTTTGCCCGCGGCTCAGGCAGGCCAGGGCGTCGGCGAGCCGGCCGGCGACCTCCAGTTCGAAGCGTCCCCCGCCGGACTTCTGCAAGGAGTTCTGCAGGAGGGAAACATCCACCGGGTTGTCCTCCAGGAGCAGGATTTTGATTTTGCGTATTTCCATGTAAAACGGATATGGCGGCGCGGCCGGTTCGGGCGCATCGGCGCGCCTCGGTACATCTACCACCCACCAAGCCCGGTGGAAAGCGGAACTTGCGGCAATTCGGCAGTGGCTTGCTTCAATGGTTGTAGTGTCGGCGCTTTGTCAGCCGGAGTCTTGACGAAAGCGGATGTGCGCCGAGGTCGAGCCGCAGGCTCGACGCTGCACCAAATTAAAGCGCCTGCGTCAATCTCCGGCCTGCGTCAATCTCCCTCTTTACTTCTGCGCCCCGTTATGGTTCACTCTGCCCTCGTTTATCAGGCTGACAGTATGCAACGCATCGGTTTATTCAATCAGCGCGGGCCGGAAATCTTCCGGCGCAAGGTTTTTTTTGCGGCGATGGCCCTGCTCGCCGGCGCGGCCGGCTGCAAGAAGGCCGGCCCGCCGCCGCCGCCACCGCCGCCGGAAGTTCAAGTGGTGACGGTGGCGCTCCAGGACGTTCCCGTCTACCAGGAATGGATTGGTTCCCTGGATGGATCCGTCAACGCCCAAATCCGCGCCCAGGTTTCCGGCTATCTCCTGTCCCAGGAGTACAAGGAAGGCAGTTTGGTCAAAAAGGGAGACGTGCTTTTTCGGATTGATCCGCGCACTTTTGAGGCCGCCCTCAATCAAGCCAAGGGCCAGCTCGGCATGGCGGAAGCGCAAATGGGCCGGACCGAACTGGATGTCAAACGCTTCACTCCGTTGGCCAAGGACAACGCCATCAGCCAGGAGGAACTGGATGACGCCGTGCAATCCAACCTGGCCGCCAAAGCCAGCGTGGCCACGGCCCAAGCCGCCGCCCAGCAGACGCAGTTGAACCTGGATTTTGCCAGCGTGACTTCCCCCATTGACGGCATCGCCGGCATGGCCCGCGCCCAAATCGGCGATTTGGTGGGTCCGGCTACCGGCAACCTCACCGAGGTTTCGACCCTGGACCCCATCAAGGCCTATATCACCGTGAGCGAACAATATTATCTGGACCATCTGGCAGGTTATTTGAACCGGACGAATGCGGGGGACGACGAATTGGAATTGGAACTGATTCTGGCCAACGGGGCTGTCCATCCGAAGAAAGGGAGGTTTTATTTCCTGGGCCGCCAGGTGGAGCCAAGCACCGGCGCCATTCAAGTGGCCGTTTTGTTTGATAATCCCGGCAATGTTCTCCGGCCCGGGCAATACGCCCGGGTTCGCGCCCGCACCGAAGTGCGCAAGGGCGTCGTCCTGATTCCCCAGCGCGCGGTCACGGAACTACAGGGGAGTTATCAGGTGGATGTGGTCGCCACTGCCGGCGGGTCCAACCTGGTTTCCATCCGCCCGGTGAAAGTCGGCGAGCAGACAAGCAATATGTGGATCATCGAGGACGGCCTCAAATCCGGCGAGAGCATCATCGTGGAGGGCCTGCAAAAAGCGACGCCTGGAAAAGCGGTGACCCCGCAGCCCGCAAAAATTCCCGCGCCGGGCAAGGGATGAAAATGTTTCAGGACCCCAAGTGAGCCGCTTCTTCATCAACCGTCCGATTGTCGCCATGGTGATTTCCATCATCACCGTCATTGTGGGTTTGGTGACGCTGTTTGGCCTGCCGATTTCCAAGTTCCCCAACATTGTCCCGCCGGAGGTGCAAGTGCAGGCGTCTTATGTGGGGGCTGACGCGCTCACCCTGGAGCAGTCCGTCGCCGCGCCCATCGAGGAGAAAATGAGCGGGGTGGACAACATGAACTACGTCTATTCCCTCAACGCCAACAGCGGCTCGTTGCGCATGACTGTCAACTACGACGTTGCGACCGACCCGAACGTGGATCAGGACCTGACGTTTTTGCGCTATTCCCAGGCCGAGGCCCTGTTGCCGCTGGACGTGCGCAATCTGGGCATCGTGGTGCAAAAAGCCACCTCCTCGCCCTTCATGTTCGTCTCGGTGTACTCGCCCAAGGGGACGCACAACGCCCAGTTCCTGGCCAATTATGCCTATATCAACATGTATGATGAGTTGGCCCGGGTGAAAGGCATCGCCCAAGTCAATGTTTTCGGCGCCGGCCAGTACGCCATGCGGATCTGGGTCAAACCCGATCTGCTGGCCAAGCTCAATATCACCGTCCCGGAAATTGTCAGCGCCATCAACAGTCAGAATGCGGTCAACCCGGCCGGGCGCCTGGGCGGCAGCCCCGCTCCGGCGGGACAGCAATTCACTTTTTCCGTGGTGGCCCAGGGCCGGTTGGTGACCGAGGAGCAATTCGGCCAAATCGTCGTGCGCGCCAACCCGGATGGCTCCATCGTGCGGCTCAAGGATGTCGCCCGCATTGAGCTAGGCGGCCAGGATTACGACATCATTGGCCGCTACAACGGCCAAGCCGCCGCCAACATGTCCCTCTATCAATTGCCCGGCTCCAACGCCCTGGATGCCGCCAAGGAGGTCAAGCGGCGCCTGGAAGAACTGAAGAAACGCTTTCCCGCCGACATTGATTACGACATTGGTCTCGACACCACGCAGGCCATCACCGAAGGAATGCGCGAGATCATGTTCACCTTCCTGGCCGCGCTCGCGCTCGTCACGCTCGTCGTGTTCCTGTTCTTGCAGGGATGGCGGGCGACGCTGATTCCGCTGCTGGCGGTGCCGGTCTCGCTCATTGGAACCTTTGCTTTTTTCCCGTTGCTCGGCTTCTCCATCAACACTCTGTCGCTCTTTGGCCTGGTCCTCGCAGTGGGCTTGGTCGTGGACGATGCGATTGTCGTGGTCGAGTGCGTCGAACGTCACATTGAGGAGGGATTGGCACCCAGAGAGGCGGCGCTCAAGGCGATGGGGGAGGTTTCCGGGCCGGTTGTGGCCATCGCGCTGATTCTGGCGGCGGTCTTTGTGCCGACGGTTTTCATTCCGGGCATTACCGGCCGCCTCTACCAGCAATTCGCCGTCACCATCGCCATTTCCGTCCTCATTTCCGCCTTCAACGCGCTCAGCCTCAGTCCGGCTTTGTCGGCGCTGCTTTTGCGTCCGAGGAAAAAAGGCGGCGGGCCGCTGGGCAAATTCTATGATTGGTTCAACCGCATGTATGGGCGCGTGACGCACGGCTACGTTGGTTTCTCCGCCATTCTCATCCGCAAGTCGGCCATCAGTCTCACCTTTCTTCTTCTGGTCGCGCTGGCCGTGGCCTGGTCGGGAAAAACGCTGCCCGGCGGATTTCTCCCCGAAGAAGACCAGGGCTACATCTATGTGCTGGCGTCGCTTCCCTACGCGGCCTCGACGGAGCGGAGCAGCGACGTCGCGCGCCAGTGCGAGGAGATCCTGAGCAAGACGCCCGGCGTCAAATCTTACCTCACGGTGGTGGGATTCAGTATGCTCAGCGGCGTGCGCAACACTTACAGCGCCTTTTTTTGGGTCGCCCTCAATCCCTGGGGCGAGCGCAAGAAAGCGGAGGAACAGTACGACGCCATCATCAACCACCTCAACAAGGAATTGGCCAAGCTGCCCGGGGCCAGGGCCAGCGTGATTACGCCGCCGGCCATCCCGGGCGTGGGAGCGGCAGGCGGGTTCACCTTTATTCTGGAGGACCGCGCCGGCAAGGACATTCAGTTTCTGAGCGATAACTTGAACAAATTCATGGCGGCGGCGCGCCAGCGGCCCGAACTGAACTCCAACAGCCTGGTCACCAGCTTCCTGCCGCTCGTTCCGCAAGCTTACGTGGATGTGGACCGCGACAAGGTCCTCAAACAAGGTGTGGTCCTCAGCGACGTCTATCAGACTCTCCAGGCCTATCTGGGTGGCACCTTTGTCAACTATTTTAACCGCTTTGGCCGCCAGTGGCAGGTTTATGTCGAGGCGGAGGGCCAATACCGCTCGCGCCCGGAGGACCTTGGCCTTTTCTATGTCCGCAACCGCGCCGGTCAGGCCGTCCCTCTCTCCGCCCTGGCCAGCATCCGCATGCAGTCCGGCCCGGAATTCACCCTGCGCTACAACCTGTTTCGCAGCGCCCAAATCAACGGCAGCGCCGCCCCGGGCTACAGTTCGGGCCAGGCCAATCAGGCCCTGGAGGAGGTCTTCGCCAAGACCATGGGGCCGGAGATGGGGTTCGATTACATGGGCATGTCTTTCCAGGAACAAGCGGCCCAGAAAGGAGTCAAGCCCGCCGCTGTCTTCGGCCTTTCCCTGCTGTTTGTTTTTCTGATTCTGGCGGCGCTCTATGAAAGTTGGTCGCTGCCCTTCAGCGTGCTTCTGGGCACGCCCATCGCGGTGTTTGGGGCCTTCGCGGCCCTGATGGCCCGGAGCATGGTCAATAATGTTTATGCCCAGATCGGCCTGGTCATGCTCATCGGCCTGGCCGCCAAAAACGCCATTCTCATCGTCGAGTTCGCCCGGATCGAATATGAAAAGGGAAAATCTCTGACCGACGCCGCCCTGACCGGGGCGCGCATCCGGCTGCGCCCTATTTTGATGACCTCCTTTGCGTTCATCTTCGGGTGTATTCCGCTTTGGATCGCCACCGGCGCGGGGGGTGTCTCGCGGCGCATCCTGGGCACCGTGGTCATTGGCGGCATGCTCGCCGCCACCTGTATCGCCATTTTTCTCATTCCGGTGACTTTCTATGTGGTGGAAAAAACCTCCCTTCGTTTCAAAGCGCATCCTTTGCCGGCCCCGCCGGACCCAGCCGAAGGAGAGCCATGAGAATAGTGAATTGTGAATTTGGAATAGTGAAATGAGAACATCCCCCTTGCCTCGAAGAACCCAACGGAATGCTGGAATAATGGGGGCATGGGCGGATTCTGCCACCCATCACTCCGGTCACCCTCTTTCATGAAATCCGTAATCGGCAATCCGCAACCCGCAATCCTCTGGTTGGCGCTGCTCGTCCTGGCCGGCTGTGCTATCGGTCCCAACTATCATCGCCCCGTCGCCGCCATTCCTCAACAATTCCAGGACAGTTCCGATCCCGATTCCACCAATTCTCTGGCCGACCTTCCCTGGTGGGAGATTTTTAACGACACCACTCTCGCCAACCTGGTCCGCCTGGCCCTGACCAATAATTACGACATCGGCATCGCCGCCGCCCGCGTCGAGCAGTCCCGCGCCCTGGCCGAGCAGGCCCATTCCCAGTTCTTCCCGCAGGCCGGCTACGATGTCAACGGTTACCGCGGAA
>Ga0182027_10004634_pt1 | contig 21230 bp, 19 predicted proteins | sample 712E1DmetaG_FD_121300 | JGI IMG/M metagenome (GOLD analysis project Ga0182027, IMG submission 121300) | Permafrost microbial communities from Stordalen Mire, Sweden - 712E1D metaG (Illumina Assembly) | ecosystem: Environmental > Terrestrial > Soil > Wetlands > Permafrost | place: Sweden...
ATCGGGCAGGGGGTTGCGCTCGTTGTTTCGCAAAGAGAAAAGAGAGAAACAATGCGCAACCTCTTGCCTTATCTTATATTTCGGCAGGCGGTAACTCCGGCCTTCGGAATTTAAGGCGTTACTCTCTCTTTTCTCTCTTAGCCCCTTTTCAAAGAACAATCACATTTGGGGAATGCCTGAATGTTTTTTATCTTTATTAAGAAAAACCTTGGGGAAGTCGAAAATCGAATGTAGTATGTTGAACTAGATTGTATGAGAGTTTTGGCCTGAGCGTATTCTCGGACTTCGTTAACTAACGTGTTGGAATCTAGCGCAGTGCTTGTCCTTCTTAAGCAGTTGACGAGGGCAAGTACCAAACCTTTCACCGCGTGAGGAATGGCCCTTTGCAAGAACTCAGCGACAAGAAGATTAAGATCGTCCACGGAAATGGGAAGACCCCTTCCGGATCCTTGGTTCCCAAGAAAAAGCTGACTCTTTTCGGTCTTTTTGCTCCTCCAGAAATTGATAAAGCCTCCGGGAAAAACGCTGCAACGATCTTGAAAGAACCTGTTCTCAAAAATCCTCACCTTGATGTCCCGCGAGCCGATCTCATTACAGTCAGGAACTGGGTCGCTCTGGAAGAAAAGATTGTTCACGATTATAAAGAACAAAAAATAGCTCCATTCAAAAACACCCTTCCATTGCCTAAAACTTCCGCGAAGCAACCTCCCCCCGCTTTTGAAACTTTCAGTATACAATCGATGCTTCCTTCATCCCCCCATCCTTCCAAGTTCAAAGTGCGTGGCCGTACTCCTGAAAAAAAAGTCCATGGCCCGGGAAGATTTTTGTGGGCCTTGGGATGGCTTTTGGCGGGGGGACTCGTGTTTTGGTATGTTCATGGAGCCCTGTTGAACCGGGAAGTTTCACAGCAGTTTGTGCAAATTCAAAGCGAGAAGGAACAGCTGGAACGGTCCTACATCGGGCTCGAGAAGGCTTCGGCGGGTCAGAACGCGAAAATAAAACAGTTGAATAGCCAGCTTCAGGATATGACCCAAGCCTTAAGAGCGGCCCAGAACGATCGGGCTGCTTATGAACGCGGCGTCGAAAAAAAATATCGCGAGGAACTTATCCGGATCACGATCCAGTATGAAGCGCAAATGAATATTTTGCATGACATGATCCGGGTCAAGGATGCCATTGCCAATGCGCTTAAAGCCCAAACTCAAGCGCTTGAGAACATTATCGACCAAGCGCAAATGGCCGCTGTGTCGGGTATGGTTTCCAGGCTTTTTCAACAGCCGGCATTAAACGCGGGGACTTTTGCATCTCAGGGGCATGTCCTCGGGGTCAATCTGCGGCAAGGTTTTATCGAGACTGACCTAGGCGCTGAGCAAGGAGCCCGCTCCGGGCGCGGCATCGCGATCTCCCGCGGCAGTATTGTGTTTGCAGAGGGTCGTGTTGACCGGGCTTATCCCACGGCATCGGCCGTCATCATTTACAATAAGGGAATGTTGCGGGTGATCCAAAAGGGCGATAGCGTTTCTTTTTCCTAAAAAACTTTTATTTCAAGGAGCCTATGTCAAAAGGCGTTGGTATCTTTATCGGTCCAAGTGAGGTCATCGCGGTTTCTGCGGTCCGCGCGGCGGCTGGGCCCCAGATCACGTCTTTCGTGATCGAACCCATCAATTCTGAAGGCCCTCAGGAACCCGTGGTCGGCAAAGAGGCCAACCGGATCAAAAAATTAAGCCCGGAAGGGAGGGCCGTTCTCAAAGCTCTTGAGAAGATCAAAGAGCCCGGGGCCTACGTCACCGCGGCCGTCAGTTCCTCCCAAGTCGCTACCCGTCAATTCATGATGCCGGCGGTTCCTGCGAAAGAGGAGCCCGGTGCGGTTCGTTTTGAGGCCGGTCGCTACATTCCATTCAAGATCGCCGATTCGGTTTTAGATTATCATATTCGGCTGGTTCACAAGAACGTGTCCTCAGTCACAGTCACAGCCATCCCCCGGGAGGTCGTCGCGACGTGCTTGCAGACTCTCCGGGCTGTCTCCGTGAAGGCATTGATGATCGAGCCCGCCTATTGCGCTGTGAGTCGCGTGGTCGCGGCCTTGAATCTGACCGGCAAGTCGAAAACCCAAGGTTTTGTAGTTCTCCAATCGGATGGCAACGTGAATGTGACGCTGTCCGCTCAGGGGATTATTTATCTTTCTCGCGATTTTCATCTTTCCGGGGAAATAAACGAAGATAAAAAGCATTTTCAGGAAGAGATTGAGACTTCGATCAGTTATTTCTATAAGATGACCGGCGGGACACCTGTGGAGCACATTTTTTTGACAGGCTCCGGCGATCTCAAGAAATGGGTCGAGCATTTGGAACATGCGTTCAATTATGCTATCCGTTTTGACATTCCGAGCCTTTCGAGCGCAAAGAATATCCCGCAAGAGACATTTAACACTATTTGTGTGGCGTTTGGGCTGGCGCTTCGGGACTTGAATTATCATTCGCCCCTGGGAGACGTTCAACTCCTTCCCCGGGAGCACCGCCGGTCGGGATTCCGGCAGATGCTGAATTTTTTGGTGATTCAAAACTTATCGATTTTCTTCCTTCTTCTCTTGATACGGATTTTTGTTCTCCAGCCGAATCTTGTGACCATGAACCGTCAGCATCATGATGTGATGGAGGCCGCCAGCTTAGAGGATCCAACGATCGTGTCGCAAACGACCCCCGATCTTCTTGCCAAAAAAAATGAGCTCCAGCTCAAAGCGAAACAACTGAAAGAGATTTATGAGGATCCGGTACTTTTTTCTTCGATCCTGAAGGCGATCGGTCAGGGACTGCCGAATGCTATTTCTCTGGAGGGTTTCTCGTTCGGATTCAAAGAAGGCTCCAGCAAGGATAAGTCCGCCCAAGGGGAGCTTAAGTTGAATGCAAACGGCGTATGTTATTTAGGAAGCGCCGAAAAGGAAACCGAGGTTGTGAGCGGCTGGGTAAAATTTCTTGCCGCGAGAAAAACGATCAGGCAATATTTCGCGGAAGTTAAGGTCGTAGAGATCAAGCGTGAGAAAAAAGGGGATCGGGAATTGACCCGTTTCCGCATTGTAGGCGAGTAGAAGGGGCTGCGAAAATGTCTTCTCTAAAGCTCAATGAACAAAAGCAAGAATGGCTGATCAAGGGACTTTCCGGCGTCGTTGTGTTCGTCGTCTGCCTCCGTTTCATGGTCCTCCCCTTTTTCTGGGACATGGTGTTATACAAGCAAAGGGCCGTCGAAGATCAAGAGCGTTTGGGCCTTTTTCAGGATATGCACGCCCTGAGTAAAAAAGTGGCCTCCATGGAGGCTTCTTTAGCAACCTCGACGGACCGGTCTCTCATGCTTGGCAAGATTTCAGACATTGCGACCAAGCATCATATTGACATCCAGAATCTCGCTCCCAGGACCTCGAAGGAGGGCGCCTATATCAATCTGAAAGTCGATATAAACGCTATGGGAAACTTTTTGACGCTTCTCGATTTCCTGCAGGCTGTCGAAGCTCTCGAACCTCCGATGATTGCCCGCGACCTGACTCTCTCGAGCGGCCGTTCCAAAGGTCGCTCCGCGGAAATCGGAAAAGGCGGCGAAGCTTTGAACATTAAACTTGTCTTGGGCAGTTACTTAAAACAACCTCGGGAAAAGAAAAACTCATGAGGCATACGATGAAAAGGAATCCTTGGATCTTCAGTCCGGTGGTCGTTTTTTTATTTCTCGCAAGCGTCTTTCTTTTTTCGGAAGTAGCAAAAGCCGATGACGCTCCGTCCGAAGGATATTCCGAAGAAACGACTTCTCCCGAGATGGATACTGCGGTCCAGATGTCTCAGGAGAAAGTGCAGGATCCCTTTGCGGCCAAATTTCAGGATGAGGGGCCGGCTAGACAAACCTTCGACATGGCAAACGCCCCTAAGGCTTCGGTCCTGTTTCAGGGGGTTGGCATGGGAGAGAAGGGAGCTTATGCCGTGATCAACGGGGAGGTTTTTTACGCCGGTGAAGAAAAAAAAGGCATAAAAATGGTTGAAGTGAGGAAAAGAGAGGTCGATATTGTAGTGGGGGGGGAGTCTCGTACCGTGCCGCTGTTTCCCGAGGAAGATCTCGTGAAGGCGCAAGAGCGGCATCAGGCAAAAACGAACACGGACGTTTTATCACAAGAACCGACAGGAAAAGACCCGAGGCGTGTTCCTGTCAAGGAGCCATCGACGCTATGAAAAAGATAAAAAGACAAAGCAGGGTCATTCCGTGGGTTTTTTGGGTGCTTTTGGCGGGGCTTGGGTCCGGGATCGTCGGAGGGCCGTGCGCGTTAGGCGCCTCCACGCCGGAAAGTTCCAAGATAGTGAATACCCAGGACCGAAAAACTGAAGATGGAAAGTATTTTCTGAATTTTAAGGCTGCTTCGCTTATCAATGTGCTGAATGTCCTTTCAAATCTGAGCGGTATTAATTTCGTGGCCGGCCGCGAGGTCGCGGACCGACAGGTCAATATGACGCTTGAAAACGTCGGGCTCGATGATGTGCTTCAGTCCATTGCTTATGGAAGCAATGTTGCCTATGATTTTCTTCCGACAAAAAACATCTACCTTTTCCGGGCTGCCGCGGATTCCCCGGAAAGATCACAGCTGGTCACGCGTGTTTATAAACTTTACTATGCGCGCGTGAGCGAAGTGAGGGAGATCGATGCCAGCTCTACCGCCGCGATGGGAACCACCTCCGGTTCGAGCTCGTCAGGTTCGAGTTCGTCAAGTTCCGGAGGCTCCACGACCTCCGGAAGGACTTCGCAATCGGGGGCTAGCGGTCAGGGTCAAGGAAATAGTGATATCTCCAAAGCCATAGAGAAAATTCTTTCGGAGCGGGGGAAGGTCTCCATTGACGAGCGCTCCAATAGTCTGGTGATCACCGATTCCGAGGATCGGCTGAAAATGATCGAGGCTGCGCTGGTCCAGTTGGACCGTCCGTTGGACCAGGTGCTTATCAATGTGCTTCTGGTCGAAACCTTTAGCGATTTGGATCACGAGTTGGGGATCCAATGGGGAGATGCAAATGGAGTTTTTGGAACGGTGTATGGGGGAAAGGAAAATACCACTTTCCCGTTCTTTACCAAGGCAGGATCGAATAATAGTGTGGGGGACTGGGCCACGCACATTGGCAATCAGTTCAGTCCTAACACCAATACCGATCCCTTGACCGGCGGTCCGCTTGCTTCTACGGCCACGTCCGGCATTCGTGATTTCAGCAGTTTCCAGATCTCAGTTAAGGCCATGGAAAGCGCTTCCAAGCTCAAAATCCTCGCCAAACCCAAGATCCTGGCACTGGACAATCAACCCGCTTTGATCAAGATCTCGACGCAGGCCGCGATCGGAACCACAACGACTACTGCAGCAACAGCCGGCGGGTCGATCAGCAGTTCCATTGAAAGGTCGGAGGTCGGGACCATCCTGCGCGTAACGCCCTTGATCAATACCGGGGATCGGATCACCCTGACTTTGGAACCCACGTTCGCGACGGTGGACAAGTCTTCCATCACAGTCTCCTCCACGGTGGGAGAAACGGGCGATCCTACGGTCCGTACGGCCCGGACGACCATGATGGTCAATGACGGGCAAACGATCGCGATAGGGGGACTTCTCCTGAGCCAGCAAGCGAACGGGAACAGGAAAGTGCCATTCTTTGGAAATCTTCCGGTGATCGGAAAAGCGTTTTTTACCAGTAACACCAAAACCCTGCAAGACCGGGAGCTCATCCTTTTTGTGACGCCCTATATTATCCGCGATCCCTCGATGCTGGAGACTCCCAGCGTTCCGGACGACCGGATGCGTTATGAGAATGAGATCGAGCCTTTCTGGAAAGTCAAACAGAAGTCATGGTACAAGCAAATGAAAGAGGGGCCCCCCAAAGCGGTGGACTTTGACAGTTACTTCAATGTTCGCAATAGGTTGATGAATGAAACATTGGGGAATCTGGAGCAAAGCCAGGAAAAAACTTCCTGAGCAGCCCATCAGGGCGTGGAGAAAAGCGTGCGGATTAATACCCTGTTAGGCCAACTTCTGATCGATCGAAAACTCATCACGCCCGAGCAATTGGCCGTCGCCCTCGCCGATCAAAAAAATACCAAAGAACCCCTGGGGCAGATTTTTGTCCGCTTGGGTCTTGTCAAAGAAGCGGATCTGCGGGCGGTGCTTTCCGAACAGCTTGGCGTCTCCTTTCTTGCCCCGGAGCAATTGATCCCGCGCACGGACCAGCGGCTTAAGGAGTTCCTTCCCGGCACACTTGCGCGCGAGCACCGGATCCTTCCCCTGGAGCGGAAAGGTCAAACGCTCAAGGTGGCCATTTCCAAGGTCCCGGACATCATTTTTCTTGATAATCTCAGGAAGATCACCGGACTTGATATTACGGTCGTGCTTTCTCCGGAATCGGAACTTGAGCGGGCCATCGAGCGCTTTTACGGCAGCACGGACTTTCAAGAGGCGATCTCCTCGACGGAAGTCGATAACGTGAAGCGGGATTTTATCGAAGAAAAAAGTGAAGGCAAGGTCGACTTGGAAGCGACCATTGCGGAGGCGGAAAAAGGTCCGGTGGTCAAACTGGTGGATATTTTGATCAAGCGGGCCCTTGACGACCGCGCCAGCGACATTCACATCGAGCCCTTCCAGGATAAGCTCAATATCCGTTACCGTGTCGATGGCGTACTTTATGAATTGCCGCCTCCCCCTCGGGAACTTCATAACGCCATGGTTTCCCGCGTCAAGATTCTCTCTAAAATCGACATCGCCGAAAAACGCATTCCCCAAGACGGTTCTTTTGCATTCCAATACAAAGGGAGGCACGTCGATGTCCGCGTCTCGACCATTCCGATCGTTTTTGGAGAGAAGGTCGTGATGCGTATTCTGGACAAGCGTACGGATCTTTTGGGCTTGAAGACGCTGGGTTTCGAACCTGAACAGGTTGAGATTTTTGAGACGGCCCTGATGCGTCCTTACGGCCTCATCCTGGTCACCGGTCCCACAGGAAGCGGTAAGAGCACGACGCTTTACGCGGCGTTGAACAGACGCCTCTCTCCGGAGATCAACATCCTCACCATTGAAGATCCTGTCGAGTATCAGATCAATGGCATCAGCCAGGTCGAGGTGAAACCGGATATAGGGCTGACCTTCGCATCCGGTTTGCGTGCTTTTTTGCGTCAAGATCCCGATGTGATCCTCGTCGGAGAGGTCCGCGATCTTGAAACCGCCGAGATTTGCATCCGCGCGTCGCTTACGGGCCATCTTGTGCTGAGCACCCTGCACACCAACGACGCGGTCACCGCCATCACACGTCTCATCGATATCGGGATCCAGGCCTATTTGGTCGCGGGCAGCATCGGACTTGTGGTGGCCCAGCGTCTCGTCCGCGTTCTTTGTCCCCATTGCAAGGAACCTTATGCGGTCGAACCCAAGATCCGGGATCTTTACAGGATCCGGGCGGACACTCTTTATAAAAACAAAGGGTGCGAAAAATGCCGAAATATCGGATACTGGGGGCGTATGGCTATCTACGAAGTGCTGCCTGTTGATGAGGATATCCGTCGTCTGATCACCAAGGATGCCGACCTTTCAAAGTTGCGCGAGGCCCAGAAAGCGAAGCATTATGAAACCCTTTTTCAGAACGGTCTTAGGAAAGTGGAACGAGGGATGACCTCGCTCGACGAGGTTTTGAGTGTTGCCTATGAATGATCCTTCAAAAAACCCTTCTCAGGATTCCGCGGGAAAAATGGATCTCTCGCATTTCAAATGCCGTGTCCGCCTGAGGGAAAGACCCGGGGAAGCCAAAGAAGTGAGTTTGGACGCTCGTGACCTGGAGGCGGCGGTCCGTGAGCTTTGGGATCAGGGGTACCTTGTGGTTGCGGTCGAAGAAGCCGGGAAATGGAAAAAACAACATCCTAACCGCATCGCTCGTTTCAACGCCTTTATAGACGGGATCCACCAAGGCAAGGGCAGGCGTTCCAAAGCCTCCCGGGCCCTTTTCCCGGGAGTCTCGAACCGCGAGTTGATTTTTTTTGCGGTCCAGCTTTCCACGCTTCTTAAGGCCGGCGTCCCGCTTTTCCGGGCTTTAGACATCATTCGTAAAGGTAACGTCAATCCGTTTTTCCAGACTCTCCTCGACTCTCTCAAAAAAAAGGTTGCCGAGGGCAATCCGCTCCACCAAGCTCTCCAGGAGCATGGAAAGGTCTTCCCCTGGGTCTGGATCAATCTGGTGGAGGTCGGGGAGTCCACGGGAAGACTTCCCGAAAGCCTCGCGGAGATCGCCCGTTACCAGGAATCGGCCGCCCGCATCAAAAGCAAGATCATCACCGCCTTTTTCTATCCCGGCATTTTGTCCCTGGCTGTCTTAAGCGCCCTGACCTTTTTACTCATTTTCATCATCCCTAAGTTTTCAGCTATTTTTGCAGCTCAACATATTCATCTTCCCGCCATTACCCAAGCCGTCGTTGCCGTAAGCGATCTTCTCCGTCAACATTTTATTCCTTTGGTCGTCGTGGTCGCGACATGCGTCGGGGGAGCTCTTTATGCCGCGAGATTCGCGAGTGTCCGGCTGCTTTTTGACATCTTCTGGCTCGGGGCTCCGGTGTTTGGTGAACTACTCCTCCAGGTCGCGGTCGTGCGCTTCTGCCGTTCCCTGGGCACCCTTCTCCGTTCGGGCGTGCAAATCCTTCAGGCGCTTAACATCAGCGGGCGGCTTTTGGAGAACCGGTTCCTGGAACTGAGGATCCATCAGGTTTCGACAGCCGTCAGAGGCGGACAAAGTCTCGGCGCGCAACTCGAAGCGCGGAACGTTTTTCCCGTGTTCATGACCCAGCTCATCACGGTCGGCGAAGAGAGCGGGCAGCTGGAGCGTTTTCTCGATCTGCTCGCCAATTATTATGAAGAACAGGTCGATACGTTCCTGGGACGCTTGACGGTGCTTTTGGAGCCGTTTCTTTTGATCTTCATGGGCGCCGTGATCGGCACCATCGTGATCTCCATGTTCCTGCCCATTATCCAATTATCCACAGGGGGAGCGGCGGGGTAAGATCCGGGGACAAGAAATTTTTTTCCGTATCAAGTGAGAAGGAGTAGAATAAAACCCTCGAGGAGTTTCGGGGAGGGCGACGAAAGAGTGTTCGGGTATTTTTTAAAAAACTAAAAAGCGGGGAATGCAAAATGAAAAGAAAAAAGGGTTTCACATTGATAGAAATTCTGATCGTAGTGATCATTTTGGCGATTTTAGCCGCCATGATCCTGCCGAGGTTTCTGAGTCAAAGCGAAAATGCCTATATCGCGGAAGCCAGCCAGGTGTTGGGTGTTTTGCGCAGAGCTGAGGCGAATGCCTCTGATTTGGGGTTAGGTTACAAAGCTTTGACTTCGGCCGAAGTAGCAACAGATGCAGCCATGAACCCGTTGGGGCTGAAACCGTTAATGACCACGAACTTTAACTATGAATGTGATGCTAATGGAAAATGTAAGGCAACTAGTAGAAGAAGTGGGAACAACACTATTGAAATGGATATCGACGGGAACTTTACTTGCACTGGATATGCGTATGTAGACTTGAATCTCCACTCAAAGGGTTGCAAGCCAAACTCATAAGATTGGGATCGGATAGTCTCTTCGGCTTGAGGTGAAGGGTCGTGTTTTGAGTAGGAAATAAAGTGCTTTTAAATTCCAGGAGCCCTACCTATCGAAAGGCAGGGTTTTTGGGATTTGGACTTCAGGTTTAGTTTCGTTTTTAAATGGGTCGCGAAAGGTGGGGTGATGGCCATGGTGAAAATGAAGGGTTTTACGCTCGCGGAGCTTTTGATCGTGATCGTGATCCTGGGGATTCTTGGAGGGATCGCGCTCCCGCGTTTTTACCCCCAAAAAGAAAAAGCCCTTACGGCAGAGGCGATCGTGATGCTCAGCGCCATTCGTCAGGGGGAATTAGCCTTCCAGCTCGAAAATGATGGGTACAAATCGCTGAGCTCGGGCGATGATTGGTCCGTGATCGGTGTTGAGTCTCCTAGCACTGACAATCCCTACTTTAGATACAGCACGAATGCCGACGCAGCTACCGCTGAGCGAACGGGCCGAGGGAGCCCGAGCGTTAGCGGAAATATTACTCTGAGTTGGAACGGAACATGGAGTGGGGATAATCCGAATAAACCGTCCAATTAGTAAAAGAAAAATAAGGCAACGCGGAGGCGTTTTATGAACACGAGATCACGGAGGCACGCGCGAGGCAGGGGTTTTACGCTCGCCGAACTTTTGATCGTGATAGTCATTATCGCCGTCCTCGCTTCGATGGTACTTCCGAGATTCATGGGGCAACTCGAACGCTCCCAAGCCGCGGAGGCCGTCAACATTATGAGCGCCATTCGCCGGGCCCTTCTGGCCTATAATGACGAACATAAGGGCCAAGCCGACGAATGGCGGCAAGTAAGCGGGAACGAGACTGTTTTTTCGAGTGAACTCGGCATCAGTTTTACCCCGCCCCAATACTGGGCATTTTCTACGGTGCCCTCAGCCGATAGTACCACCTATTGTATCAGGGCAGATAACCCCGGAGGGGTCTTGTGGCTCGATGCCAAGTCGGGAGAGTGGAGCGGTTCCGGCAACTATACCACGACCACCGGAAAATATTGGCCTGATTTACAACCCGCGGCCAGTGCGCCTTGTGAAACTAGTTCGTAATAAATCATAGATGAATTCAACGGGGCGAAGTTTAAAAGCCCCGTTCCGGAATGGGAAGGAACCATGCGAAAAGAATATGCCCCGCGCTCCCTCCAAAGCCCGGCTGGGGGATTTTCGCTCATGGAAATCCTGGTCAGCCTCATGATCCTCACGACACTTTCCATAGGTCTCTTCAGTCTCTTTATCCTGGCCCAGAAGGGAACGTCCATGGGGGATGACAAGACCATCGCGATCCAGGCACTGGAGAAAGCCTTGGGGGAACTCAAGGCCTCTACCAAATTCAAAGACTGGCCGCCATCTAATCAGACGGCGGTCTCCTGTGATGAAGAAGTGCCATGCCAGGCGACCGTTCCGGGACTCAAGGAAGGAACGCTCGCCGTAACGGCCGCGAACGGGACGGTCACGACGCAGGAATTCAAAGAGCTGACCGCCGTGGTCACTTGGACGAACGCGGCGGGAAAACGCCAGAGCGTTCAGGCCGTCACGGGCATTTACAAGGCTTCCTGATGAAGGGACAAAGAGGGCTGCAGCTTATTGAGCTTATGCTGGCCATCGCACTTCTTGCCGGCATCGTGCTCGCGGGCAATGTTTTATTTATGGGTTCGACGAGTCGGACCTTGGCGGTCCAAGCCCAGTCGGAGATGGGAGAAGAGATGACCTATCTTTTCAAAAGGATGGAGAATTTTCTGCAGGACATCCAGCCGGGCGTGACGGACCTCGGCGAGGGAACTCAAACGCCTTATGTTACATCGCCGCCGATTAGTGGTTTGATGCCATCCAGCCTCTATTTAACTTTTTTTGATAATAACAACCCCGCTCAGGAGTGGGCTGTTAAATTTGCCTTGCTAACTCTGGGAGGAAGCGGAGACGCAAGTGACAGGGAGGGACAACTGGTATTTATTTCGAAGAATCCGTCGACCGGGGCGGAGACGAGCCAAGAGGTCGTTATCCCCAATGGGCTTTATCCTTACGCGGTGATCAAAGATTATGATTCGAACGGCACGATCGGAAATGACGTCGATCTTGCCAAAATACAGGCCTGTCTTGGCCCCACGGGTCTTGGTTCTCACGGCACCTGGACGGTCGGTAACTGTACGACACCGGGGATTTCGCCGGTGTTTGAGATATCTCCGGACGGCAAGCGCATTTTTGCGAGTTTTAGGATGGGGAGAAAAATAGGCGGGAAGATGATCTATTCGAAGCCGATGACGAAGGTTTTTTTGGTGCGGGGAGAGAAGGTGGAGTCATGACGAAGACCGGTAAGCGCGGTTTTGCCCTGATCCTGACGCTTTTTCTGGTGGTGGCGCTTACGGGCGCGGCGGTGGCGAGTTTTCTGAATTCCGGCCGGAGAAGCCGCACAGCGGTCCAGACGGTGGACCATGTCCAGATGACTTGGGTGGCCGAGGGGGCGATCGACCGGACGATCCAGATGTTCTATGACTATATCAGGTCCCGTGGACTTCCTCGCACAACGAATGCTGAGAAGGATGTCAATGATCCCGATCATGTTTTGACGGAATTTGATAGTGCCGGAACCTTCGCCACCTACCTCGGGTATTGGTATGATGGGTTCAAGGATCGGCATTCGGATGTCATGGATCCACTTGCTTTATCGGCGACGATCGTGGATATCACGATCGGTTCAGAGGTTTCCGCTGCGGATTACCGGATCACGATCACACTCACGAACAGCCGCCTTGGAGAGACAAGAGTCTATACACAAGACCTCCACGTGGCGGCCGGCCGGCTTTTTGATTTCGGCGTTTTTTATGACAAAGATCTCGAGATCGCTCCGGGTCCCGACTGGGTCCTTCAGGGGCCGATTTTCACGAATGGGAATGTCTATTTGATGTCCGGCCAGAATCACACTTTGAGGCTCAAGGCGCCTCCTTCGGGGGGACCGGAGGATTATGTTCTAAGAGCTCACGGGCATATTTATTTTTACTTCAAGACCGCGGTTGCCCCGAACTATCTGCTTGAGAATCCTTATTATCGGAAGATTTATCCCTCTGACGCGTTTAGAGCCTCGGGAGCGGATCCGAACACCGGTAGGGGAGGGGTGGAGATCGCTATGGGTCAGGCGGGAGCTCCGCACACATTTTTTCCGCGCTCTCCTAATGTTAAAGGCCGGAGTATGAATCAACCATTCAACTATGTTTTTTCAAACGAGAGTGTTTACTGCGCCGATTCGGTTTGGTCTATGGGTTGGGTAAATCGCAGCACGATTGAGGTCGTGGATAAGGACTGGACTGTAAGTAGTATAGCTAGTGGCTCCAACTCCTTAGGTTTTCTAGTAAGACCGGATTGGCAACGAATTGTAGAGAATCCGACCTTGATCTATTCTGATCAATTTTTTCCAAGCGCTGGTGTTTCGAATTACCGCGCTCCAACGGTTTTTACGGCCTACGCAAAAGGGTATGATGCTGGAACGCCTGTCTACGGCGAAAACAGTGAATATTCCCCAGGTTCCCACCTTAGCAACTCGGCGGCAATTGATTTTACCAATCTGCGAAAGCCCGATTCGGATTGGAGTCTGACAAATCAGAAATGCACCGATCCGTTCGTCAATAAATATTGGGCCGGGTTGACGACCGCAAATGGCGTGGTCGTATCCGAGCAGGTTGCGCATAAGTTCATCCCGGTGGGAAATCAAGATAATCCAGATTACCATTCTCTCATCGAACCGTTGTTGATCGCGGGTGAGAATTTTAATGTCGCTCGATACAAATATCAAACCTATGCCAATGTCGTCCTGAAGTGCGAGAATTCGGATTGCAGCTCTTATAGCACCCATGTTGATCAAATGACACAGGATCCCGCCCATCCTGGTACGTGGAGGCTTGCGGATCCAGTAGGCGACCACCTGAAAACAGAGGTCACAGGCGGCGCCTTGGTTGACTTGGGCGTAACGCGCGTCGTCAGCTTCTTCGATTATCGTTTGCAGGGGTCGTACAATATGTTAACGATCGATGTCGACAAGTTGCGGAAAGAGTTGGATGCGACTTACCACATACAATCGGTGATCATGTATGTACAGACGAATCGTTTGGAAAGAAATGAGAGATATGGAAGCAGCTATGGACCAAGCGTGGCTCCGGATATGGTGAGACTTACAAATGGTGCCAAGATTCCGAAAGGAGGATTTTCGTTTATCACGAATGGAAGGCTGTGGGTTCAAGGCGATTACAATACTTATCCACCGCCTCCACCGAATCCGCTACCGGGGGGTACCGATACTTGGAATCCTTGTACGACGTTTGATCAGATTACGGCCGGTACCTGCGTGCCGCCTCCCGCGGATCTTTATAGCGATAGTTTCGGGGTCCTTTCAGCCCAGTGGTCGGATACCAATGGCGTCGACACGCCTACGAGTAGCCGGGTTGTTACTGATGCCCAAGGCCTGATCCTGAATGCCGGGGTGGTCACCGGGACGCTGCCATCCCAGCTGGTCAAAGCGAAATATGTTCATGATGACGGTGCGCCATGGCACGAGCATCCGATGGCGAATGTCGACATAGATCTCGCGACGGATTGCTCCGATAAAATCGACGATAAGCACAATTTTATAACTTCTTGCAATACATCCTCTCATGAAGTATTAAGTGATAAGCATGTGCTACTGCAGAACTTGGGTGAGTTCCGCTTTCTTCCGGCAGACGCTTGCCCTGCCGGTCTCAACCCCGACGGAACGCCTATTGATCCTCAGCATTGTTTTTACACAGCCGATCCTGAGGGTCCGAATTATGTCTATTACTGGAATAAATCGGACCTCGGCCCATATTCGCAGAATTGGAGAGATCTATTTGCTCAAATCAAAAACACGCATTCCTTGTACTACCGATTTACCCAACTGGAGGGCCACGTAGACGGTGATGGCCATCCAGACGATCCCCCCATAACGGTCGACTATGGTGCGGGAACCTCTAAAATCTCTATTCCAACCACAACGGTCGGTATAGGAAAAGAATATGATCGCGAATGCGCAGAAGATGCGTTTGCTGCGTCAGTAAAAAACATACCACTCTGTGTGGACTTGCACAACCCACCTTTTACATCTAACCCGGCAGATTCATATTCGAAGAAACAATTTATTCAAGGTAGTCCGACAGACCCCCTCGATCCGGATACAAGCTGGCTCAGTCCCGACAATGTGGCGAAAGTCCCGCTGATAACAGCAGATCTTGTCAATGGTTTTTCGAATAATCCGGTGGCTCCTTATCCGACAGCTCCATATCCAGGAATTGCAGTGGCCAATTTAAATAAAGACGCATTTAGCAGTTTTCAACCAAGCTATAGCTGTCATAATGGTATTTACGTTTCAACGAGATATAAAGGGGCATCGTGCAAGTTGATCGGAGAGAATCTCACGTGCGATGGTGTCACAAAAGACCAACTTTTAGAAACTCGTGGGTGCGTGTGCGATGACGTCGGCCATATTTACACTCATACAACAAATGATGGTTATATGTTACCTCCCACACAGATTTTGACCGGAGGATTTCCTACCCAATGGGCTCCGAGTGAGTTCCTGGGTTCAGGGGTTTGTCCTTTAGATGGGGGTATAGACAAAAACAATGAGTTCGCGTACGGTTCAGTACCCTACCCCTACTACTCAGGTCCCTACTATCTTCCGCTTTATGAGCCCAAATATAGCGGTGGACTTGAAAACCTGATCAATCTCCAGGAGGATTGGGTGTCTGATGGCCCTCAGGATCCGGTTACAAAGATTAAAACTCCGATACCCTTTCATTTTTTCGGAGTGCTCATCGTTCCATGGGATTCTCTAGGGCTTGTGACCTCGTCCTCCGGGACGCCGGCTTTCTATAGCGGAACATATTACAATCCGCCAGTCCGTGACTATGTCTATAACGCAGGTCTGAGAACGAATCCCCCCCCGCTTCCCACAGCTTCGAATCAGCAGCTATTTGCCGTTTCGCGCCGTAAGTTTTCAGAGAAGAGTCAAAACTGATATGCGCGGCACGAAGGCAGTGACATTGACCGAACTCATCTTGGTTCTCGTGATCATCGCCATCGGCGCGGCGGCCGCCATGCCGTCTCTCGGGAAAGGGCTCGAAAATTCAAAAATGAAGTCCGTCCAGAGCTCTGTCCGTTACTTGAGAGACAGGGTCATGCTTTATGCGAAAGAACATCATGATGGGACGGGGGCGATACCGGATGGGACGATGCCGGTTCTTACATCGGATAATCCGCATAACTTAAAAAATCTTTTCGACGCCAAGTATCTCATGGCGGCTGATTTGGCCTTTTATAAGGATCTCGGGACGGGGATAGTTCTGAATTATTGTGTCCGATCCTCCTACGACAATATTGCCGCGGGGCTGCTCTATAAGGTGTGCGGCACGTTTGATGCCGGGAGCTCGCGTTCTTTTTGTATTAACCAGAACACGAACGGAGGGCAGGAAGTTACGGCAAGCGGGGCTATTAATACTGAATGTCCGGAATCGTGATGAGCATGGTCCTCGAAAGATCCTGACGTGGCCGGGAAGCGGATCTTGGTATTTCAGGAAAAAAATCATTGGGCCCATTTTCTGAGAGCCGCACTGGCGGACTTGCTCGTTCAGGTTGACCATGAGAGCCGCCCCGCCCAAGCCCCCGCCCCATTCGACAAGTTTTTGCCGCATCTGCTTTTTATAGACCCCGGTTTTCTTTCCCTCGCGCTTCTCCAAAAGATCAAGGTCCGTAAGCAGACCGAACCTTCGTTCAGGGTCTATCAGATCGGGGATTCGGTTACTGGGAAAAAAGGCGTCTCTTTTGACGGATCTTTCCAACAGGTGCCGCCCGCGACGGATTTTAAAAAGCATTTTGCGGACACGCTTCCGGCGCCTGAGATCCTAAAGCTCCTGGTCGTGGAGGATGATGAGGAGAACGGGACGATGGTCCGGGATTATTTCGAAGGGCAAAAAGCCCCCGCGTTCGTGATCACCTGCGTCCCCCATGGCCGCCAAGCGCTCAAGGCGATCGCACTCGAACGGTCCGGACGTGATCATTCTTGATATCAAGATGCCCGTCATGGACGGTCGCGAATTCTACGCGAAACTCAAGGCGGAAAAAATTGAGATCCCGGTGATCGTTTTCTTTGATTCTATTTCCGGCGAGGAACTTTCCGAAATGCGCCGGTTCGGCGACCCGGCGGTGATCGAAAAAGGCTATAAGGGCAGTTCGCTTTCCGAGATGCTGCGCTTGGTGAAAATGCTGGTGTATTTTAATGGACGAGAGACCTGAGACCGGAGACAAGGGACATGAGAGATTTTAGAAAAATTAAAACCTTCCAGTATGCGGATGATCTTGCTATTGAAGCTTATAAACCGACTCAAAAGTTTCCGAAAGAAGAGATCTATGGCCTGACGTCACAACTTCGGCGAGCGGCGGTTTCAGTCGCAGCGAATATCGTTGAGGGCGCAAGCCGGCAACACCCGAAAGATTATTTGCATTTTCTTTTTATGGCCAAAGGTTCTCTCCCGGAGGTAGAGTACCTGCTGGGGCTGGCAGTCAGGCTTGGCTGTTCGGCATCGAAAGATTTTGAGCCAGTGGATCTTTCAGCGCAAAGGGCAGCAAAAACGCTTTCGGGACTCATTCAAGCCGTGCGAAAGGGCATTTGAGCTTTGTTCTTTAATTTCCGGTATTCTTTCTGTCTCAGGTCTCTAGCCGCTAGTCTCCGGTCGGTTGCCAAGTACTGTGTACTAGGTACGTTAATCTTTTTCCCGCCGCTTTCCGCTCAAGAGCCTTCCTCGGTCGATCACGCTAAGTTTCTCGAAGAAGTCCAGCAAAGCGCGTTCCATTATTTTGAGGAGCAGCACAACCCCCACACCGGTCTCGTGCGGGACAGCGCGCTGAACCGGTCGGGGGTCGCGTCGAATGCGCCGGCCAGCATTGCGGGGACCGGGTTCGCGCTTACGGTTTATCCGGTGGCGGTGGAGCGCGGATGGATGAGCCGCGCTTCGGCCCGCGAGCTCACCGTGCGGACCCTGGAGTTTTTTCTCCAGCATGCCCAGCAGCACAACGGGTTTTTTTACCATTTTTTGGACTTTGAGACCGGCGAGCGAACGAGTCATTCCGAGCTCTCGCCGATCGACACGGCGCTGTTTCTGGCCGGGGCTCTTTTCGCGGCCGAATATTACGATGACCCGCAGATCCGGGACCTTGCTCAAAAGATCTACGAACGGGTTGATTTCCCATGGATGCTTAATAAGGGGAAGACCTTTGCGCTTGCCTGGAGCCCTGAGACGGGTTTTAGCAAGGCCCGGTGGGACCATTTCGACGAGTCGCTGATTCTTTATGCTCTGGCGGCCGGTTCTCCGGCGCATCCGATCTCCGCGGAAAGCTGGCGCGCGGTCCTGAAGCCAGTGGGCAGTTATCGCGATTTTCGCATGATCCAGATGCCGCCTCTTTTTACGCATCAATACCCGCATATCTGGCTTGATCTTCGGGGTCAAAACGACGGGTTCGCGGATTATTTTGAGAACTCCGTCAACGCCTCGCGCGTGAACCGTGCTTTTTGTATCGATCAGGCCGCAAAATTTGCGGGTTACGGCCCGAATCTCTGGGGGCTTTCAGCTTCCGACGGTCCCTCGGGGTATCGCGCCTACGGAGCGCCTCCGGGGTGGGCGGCTTTTCATGACGGAACGGTCGCGCCTGCGGCCTGCGGAAGTTCGATCGTGTTCACGCCTGAGGAATCCATCGCCTGCCTCGAAAACATCCGGACCTATTACAGCAGTACGATGTGGGGGCCTTATGGTTTTTCCGACGCCATGAATGTCGGCAAGAAATGGTTCAGTGATAAGGTTCTCGCGATCGACCAGGGACCGCTGCTCCTCATGATCGAGAATTACCGGACCGGGTTGATATGGAAGTTCATGTCCCAAAGCGCTCCGGTCCGTGCCGCGCTTGAAAAGATGGGATTCCGGAAAGGGGCCTTGCCGCTCCCGTGGCCGGAGCCGCCTGTCTACCGGGCGCCGTATGTTCCCCAAGGCATTCGCGTGGATGGATTCCTTAATGATTGGCCGCCGGGCGAGGCTATTTTGATAACTCCGGAAACGCATAAAAATTCCGGGGATTTCAAAAAGCCGGGGGATCTCGGAGCTTCGGTTCGTTTTGCGTGGGACCACCAGTATCTTTATTTTGTCGCGAAAGTGGCGGATCATGATGTGGTGGCCAAAAGAACAGGGAAGAATATCTGGCGCGATGATCTTTTCGAGCTTTTTGTGGATCCGGAGGGGGATGGCCTTTTCTGGAACGATCCGCGGGACTATCAACTCGGTTTCAGACCGGGGCGTGATGACAAGGAGCTCGCCGCTTGGTCCTGGTTCCAGGGCGGGGAGGACCCGCTGGAAAAAAAGAAGGTTCTCGCGAAAAGTTATACCGATGAAAAAGGTTATATCATCGAAGGCGCTATTTCCTGGGACCTGCTTGGAATCACTCCCCAAGCAGGTAAGGAGCTCCGGCTTACTCCGGCCGTTCATGAGATCGATCGGAAAGGCGGGGACGAAAAACTTATTTGGTTCTTTCGTAATGAAGAAAAATATCAACGTTTTGTCCTGGGGAAGGTTCTCTTAGACCAGAAAAAGGAGATTCAGAATGCCGATCATCCGAAAAGATAAACTTAGAAGAAGAAAGGCCGCCCCTACATCCGCTTGAAATAGGTCCCGTAGTGCGGCGCCTGCGTGAAGAATGGGGGCTGAGTGGTGTGGAGCTTTGCCGTCGCGGCAAGGGGATCGATCCCAAGACCCTCGTCGCGCTTGAAAAGGGGAAGATCCGGAATCCCTCGATCGCCACGCTGGAGACGCTTGCGAAAGGTTTTGGGATGACCGTGAGCGATCTTTTCCGGCGGCCCGAATTCGACCAGCGTGACTATTTCTCCCTGGGATCCCAAAAGGGGCTCTACAAGATCGATCTTCCGCCCCAGGGCGTTCAGCTGATCTCTTTTACGCCGCTCATGGAGGAGCTTTTTTGCGGGAAGATGATCCTTGAAGGCCAAAGGAAGTTTGATGAAAAGCTGTTGGGCGGCGAGGGGACCGGAGCTTTTTTTATCATGACCCTCATCGGCCAATTCGAGGAGGAGATCGAGGGACGAAGCGTGGTCCTGAAAGAGGGCGACAATCTTTACTTTTACGGGGGGATGAGGTTCCGTTTGGTCAATGCCCTCCAGCACAATTCCACATTGCTTCTGGTTACGGTTCCGTCCTGTCTGGGGACCAAGGGAGCCTTCCGGAGGTAGGAGCCTCTCTGTTTGCAGCCCCAAGGGGAGCCGCTTGGGCTCGACCCTCTTTTTTGACGAGCGCCGGGAGATTAAAGGGTCCGGGGAGAGAGGATTTATGACATTAACTCAAGCGTTTCTTTGCCGATAAAAGAAGAGCTGTTCCAATACCAATCAATCGAAGCGGAGCCGAGATTGGGGCTGTACAAACTGCCATTGAGGGAAAGAATACAAAGTTTGTACTGTCCCGATGCTGATTAATGGCCGCTTTGTGGTCATGGGGACTAGTCTTTGCCGCCCTTTAGGAAAAATAAGACAAGGACTGTGGCTTTTATACTTAACCATGGTAAAATACCGCCAATAAAATGCTTATGAAAAAAGTCCTTTTGATCCTCATAGTGTCTTTTGCTATCGGCGCCCTTTGCGTGTCCTCGCCCCGAGGGCAAGCCGCGGAGAGTTCCGTGCCGGCGGCCGGCATGACCAAAGCTTCTGAGAACACATCCTTTCCCAGTCCCGGCGTGAGTTATGAGCCTCTTGCCCCCATTGACGTTCCATCGGCTCCGGTAGCTACCAAGATCCAGGAGCCCATCGCTGCGCGCAAAGGCGCGTCCGATGCGAAGATCGAGATCATGGACAAAAAAGAAACGAAAAAGCAGGAGCAACGCGAAAAGGGTGAAGACAAAGCGCGCACGGAAGCCCTGGAAAAATCTGTGGGAACACAGGTCGAAGCGATGCGCTCTGAGCGCGCCCGTGAAATGCCTTACTTGGACCGGGTTTATATCAGAACCAGCATCACGCCGATGAAGATCCAGAAGAAGGAGGAATTTTTAAACGGCGGGGCCAAAGACCTTCAGGAACTCATCCGTCGCGCTATGTCCGTGCACACCCAGGCCAAGGCCGCGCATGAGAATATCGCGCTTTACAACCGGCGCGTACTGTTGGCCTTTCGGAAACTTTTCCCCGAAGCATCGTTTAATTTCAATAACCGCGAAGGCACGATTGAGAACAATCCTTTTACGGGAGACGATTGGCATGTCACGCTTCGCCAGCCCATTTTTAACGGCGGGGTGCTTTGGAATACGCTTCTTCAGGAGAAAGCGAACCTGGAGGCTTCAAAAAAACAATATGACAAGACCCTCTCAGAGCTCGTGTTCGATCTTTCCCGTGCCTATTTTGAATACCAACGCACGTTGCAGACCGCCGAGGAACATCGCACCACGGTGGAAAAGATGAAGCGTTTCGCGGAAATGTCGGAGGAAAAGTTCAATGAAAAGATCATTTCCGAGATCGAACACCTCAACGTGCAGTCGCTTTACAGCCAGATGCAGTTCGATCTCG
>Ga0182027_10004635_pt1 | contig 21225 bp, 9 predicted proteins | sample 712E1DmetaG_FD_121300 | JGI IMG/M metagenome (GOLD analysis project Ga0182027, IMG submission 121300) | Permafrost microbial communities from Stordalen Mire, Sweden - 712E1D metaG (Illumina Assembly) | ecosystem: Environmental > Terrestrial > Soil > Wetlands > Permafrost | place: Sweden...
CCTGCCCGCCAGGCGCTCCAGTATCTTGCGTCAAGAGATTTGCAGGGGTTCCTGATCGACAGCGCCAAAGTGGGGTGGGCGAGCGCGGGATTGAAAAATGCGCTCAAGCCGGATTCGGGAATAGCAGTTCATTTTGAATAACACAGCCCGCGCATTGCAGGCTGCTCTCTGGGGCGTACATCCGGTTGTATTCGCGGTCCCCGCGACTTGGCGCGGGGTTAGCGGGCGAATACAAGGTATTTACTTTCTATAGGTATGGAAGAAAAGGCGATTATAATAATAGATTGGGCCGAAGGCCCGAGCACTTTACCTTTAAGAACGAAGTGACAATCCCCGCCACTTAGGGCGGGGTTCTTCAATAGATAATGCTTCCATGTCGCTTGTGAGCCTTCACAATATCAACATTGCATTCGGCGGTCCGCTGCTGCTGGAGAACGTGTCGCTGGACATACAGGAAGGCCAGCGCATCTGCTTTCTGGGGAGAAATGGCGCAGGCAAATCCACGTTCCTTAAAATCATCGCCGGCGAAATGGCGCCCGATTCCGGGAACAGTATCGTCGCCCCGGGTGTCCGTATCGCTTACCTTTCCCAGGAAGTTCCAACAGGCGTTTCCGGAAGCGTTTTTGAAGTCGTAGCCGGCGGGGCGGGAACACTCGGTGAAAAACTCGCATTGCTGCATCGCCTCACCACTCTTCATGGCGATCCGGAGAAGATTTTCGAACTGCACCACCATCTCGACCAGCACGACGGATGGAAGATTCAGACGAGTGTGGAGCGGGTGCTCGACCAGACAGGGTTGGACGGTTCCTTGGGCTTCGAAACCCTGTCGGGAGGAATGCGCCGGCGCGTGATGCTGGCGCGTGCGCTTGTTGCGGAACCCAACGTACTTCTGCTCGACGAACCCACAAACCATCTCGACATCGAATCCATTGCGTGGCTTGAATCGTTCATCCTCGGCGCAAGGCTCACGGTACTTTTCGTCACCCACGACCGGCGGCTCTTGCGGCGACTCGCAACGCGTATTATCGAACTCGACCGCGGACGACTTGTAGACTGGTCCTGCGATTACGGGACATTTCTTGTCCGCAAGCAGGCTGTACTTGACGCGGAAGAAATGGCGTGGACGCGGTTCGACAAAAAGCTCGCACAGGAGGAGGTGTGGATACGCCAGGGCATCAAGGCGCGCAGGACCCGCAACGAAGGCCGCGTGCGCGCGCTTTTGAAAATGCGCGACGAACGGAAGAAACGCCGCATGCGTACCGGGACGGTGTCCATGGCCATCAGCACGGCGCAGCGTTCCGGCGATCGTGTGCTTGAGGCCGAAAACATCCGATTTTCCTACGATGGGACTCCAATAATCGCGGATCTTACGACCACCATCATGCGCGGCGACCGCATCGGCATCATCGGGCCCAACGGCTGCGGCAAAACAACGCTGCTCAACCTGCTCCTTGCCAAATTGGAACCGCAATCCGGGACGATCCGTTTCGGCACAAAGCTTGCCCCGGTATATTTCGACCAGCTGCGGGAGATCCTCGACCCGCAAAAGACCGTATGGGAAAACGTGGCGCCCGGCGGCGGCGACACCGTGTTTGTCAATGGAGCGCCCAAGCACGTCATAGCCTACCTTCAGGATTTTCTCTTTACATCGGACAGGGCAAAATGTCCCGTAAAGCAATTGTCCGGCGGCGAGCGGAACCGGCTTATGCTCGCACGACTGTTTACGCAGCCGTCAAATGTCTTGGTGTTCGACGAGCCCACCAATGACCTGGACACCGAGACATTGGAGCTGCTCGAAGAAATCCTGCTTGCGTATTCGGGTACGGTCCTTGTTGTGAGTCATGACCGGGAGTTCCTGAATAATGTGATAACAGCCACACTTGTTTTCGAAGGAAACGGCAGGGTGAAGGAATACGTGGGCGGCTACGACGACTGGCAGGCCACGAAAGCGCTTCCGGGATTTCCGGAAAAATCCGCGGCCGCAGCGGCGCACAAAAAAACATCGGTTCCTGCACCCGTCACACCGGAAACAGTAAAACTTTCTTTTAAAGAAAAGCGCGAGCTTGATTCATTGCCGGCTCTCATCGAGACGCTGGAAAAAGAGCATGAAGAACTCAGCATGCGGATGGCAGACCCGGCCTGCTTCGGCAAACCCGGTTTCATAACAACGTCAAAGGAACGCCTCGCAACAATCGACCATGATCTCGGCGAAGCATTTGGTCGATGGGAAAAACTTTCCGAACGTCCGCAGTAAAGAGTTGCCGGCCGGGGGGTATTTACCGATAGGTATTCCGATTGAACAAATGCCACCGATAATTAATCAAGCGAGCCGATGCCGACAACATCCGTGCGCTGGAGTTTGTAAAGTTTGTGGAAATTGAAGGAGAATTCGCTCCAGAGATCAGCGGCAATGTCCTCCAATTGTTCCGCAGTCATCTTTTTCGGCACAAACACGACACTCGAACCATAATATTTTTTCCAATCGGTATGAAGGATACGGCCCTCATCGTTCAGCCGCTTCCACATGATGGTGCCCGGCCAGGGCATCCGCATGCAGAATTGGGCCAGCGAAAGGTCCGCATCATGGCAGAATTCCAGGATATTCTCCTTGATCGCACACGTGTGATCGTCAAACCCCAGGTGAAACGCGGGATACACCAGCAGACCGGCATCCTGAAGCTGTCGTGCCTGGTCAACCATCATCCGCCGGAACCTGCCGTGATCGCCGGTCATGATTGAGTTTGAAAACGGGTCCAGCCCGAGGGTGAAGTATGAAACCCTTGCTCCGGCATAGCGCATCGCAGACAACAGCTCGGCATCCGGAGGGTACATTGCCGTGCTTGCTATATAGAAACCATGATTCCTGCCGTAACCGCTTCTTCCTATCTCGTTAAACACTTCGACCAGGAATTTCCTGCTTTCATTGTTCTGCGGCATATAAACGACGTCATCGGTGATGAAGCACATCGGATATCGCATGGTGCCGACATCTTCAACGATTTTCTCGATTCTCTTGTAACGGAACTCTTTTCCCGAAACCTGCGGGACGACACAGCTGTCGCAGAGCGCGTTGCATCCGCGGGACAGTTCCAGATAATCAAAGAGAATGGTATAGCTGTCGGTATTGGCATAATAGGCCGACCTCTTGGGAACGGGAATTGTCTTCGGATCAGTTGCCGTTTCCTGGCGGTACACTTTTCGCCAGGTTCCTTTTTCGATGTCCTCAAGGATTTGAACCCATGCCTTTTCGCCTTCCCCCACGCAAACGATGTCGGCGTGTCTCGAGGCTTCTTCCTGACATACCGTGGGGTGCACCCCGCCGACGACCACCAGTTTGCCACGGCTACGGAACCGGGAGCAGATGTCGTATGCAAAACCGGCCTGCGGTGTAAAGATACTGAGCGCAATAACATCGGCATCGGTGTTATAGTCGATTTCCTCAATATTTTCATCCATGAAAACACATTCGTGTTTATCACCGGTAACCGACATTAAAACCGCAATTGCCAGTGCCGGAGGATACGAGTAGCCGTTCAGGTATTCAGCGCCGGCAAAGGAATGTCCCGGAAAACCCTCAAGATATTTCATGAATTTCGGATAAATAAACAGGATCTTCATAGGTCCTGCGCGGGGAGCGGAGCTTGCTCGTGACAGGAAGCAGAACTTTTTTTAAGGAGAAATTTAGTAAGACCGGGCATGTGTCATTCTTTTTGATGAAGGTAGTGCATATCATAAAATATATGATTTTTCGCTCTCACCTCGCCACAAACTCCCACAACAGCTCTGTCACCCCCAGTGCTCTCGGTTTTTCGGCAACCATTCCCGGATTTGACAATGATGAGGGGGAATACCTATATTTTTTCCGGAGGCAAACAAGGTGCAGCCGCGGGGCGCCGGGGGATGAGCGTTTGTAAAGAAACGCTCTTGATGCGCTCACCGCTCACGAAAACAAAATTATCTAGCAGTTCTCCTGTTTGCAGAACACGCCGGCCTCCCTTCTCAGGTTAATCGTTTGAGCGCTCTGTCCGGAAAACTGCTGTTGGACGAGTTCTTTGCAGGGGAATCTGGCCGCACAGTCACGGATCGCCGCGGTCCGCCGAGAACCGGGCAATCGCTCATGTCAATTTATATCAGAATCTGGCCGTGGATCTTTACTCAATAAAGGAGGGGGCTGATGAAGTATCTCAGGGGTTGCAGTCCGATGCTTCTGTTGTTACTTTTTTCCTTTGGCGCCCGGGCGGATGTACCGCGCGGGTACGTTACCAATCCCGGCACCGTTGTTGACGCAAACGGCAAGCCGGTGAGGAACGCGTACATCACCTACGTGAACATCGCCAAACGGTATACCTGGTCGTACAGCGCCAATAATGGCGCGTTCGGTGGCACCGTGGGCGTAAGGAACCTGACACAATCGGCCTTGCAATCAGGCGGGCTTCAGGTGTCGGTCCAGGGAAACATGCTCTCGTTTTACGTTGCCAGGGGTGCTCATGCCACCGTGGAGCTGTTTACCATTGAGGGACGCAGCCTTGGTACGGTGCTCGACAAAACCGTGGAACAGAAAGGGTATTTCTCTTTCTCGCCGTTTGCAGGTGCAAAAAGGCAGCTGGCGCGTTCCACCTATGTCGCGCGAGTGTCGGTTGACGGCAAAACCGAATGCGTCAAGGTGATAAACCAGTTCCACGCCGGGTCTGCTCAAACGGTTTCGCAGCAGGACCCCCGCGCGTCAAGGGCGCTGGGCAAGATCGCGGCGTATGTCGACAGCGTGCGGGTCGGCAAAACCGGCTATTATTCGAACATCGTCCCCGTCTCAAATTACACGGATCCCGTTGGCAACGTCACCATCGTCAAGATGGACGTTGCGAAAAAAGTCGACTCCATTTTCGCCATCATGACCCCGGCGGAAAAGGGGATGGCCGTAAGCGAAGGGAATTTTGACGATGGCGCAAACGCGAGTGGAGTCGGGCTCCTGTATGCCGGCGGCGACGACGGTCCGGGCGGACACAGCGTCAGCAACTGGACGACATTTTCGAAAGCCCAAATTCCCATGGTAGAGGCAACCCGCCTGCATATTCCTGTTATTTGCGGCGTGGACAACGTTCATGGCGCAAGCGCATGCGCCGGCGCCGTCATTCTCCCGCATAATTGCGCCATGGGCTGCACGTGGGATCCGCAATTCGTTGAAAAGGCATATAGAATGGTCGGCTGCGAAATACGGGGAACCGGAGAGGACTGGATGCTCGCTCCCTGCGTGGCCGTGTGCCGCGACGACCGCTACGGCAGGCTGTACGAAGGATACAGCGAAAATCCGGATCTGGCCGCGGCCATTTCAAAGTCGGCTGTTCTCGGATTGTCAACAGGTGACCTGGGACATCCGAACGCCGTGGGTGTTTGCCTCAAGCACTTTTGCGGAGACGGCGGAAGCACAAACGGCACCATGGCGGGCCCGTGTGATACCACCTACGAGCATGTCACCTACGAGCAGCTCAAATATATTCATTTGACTCCGTATATCGAATGTTTCAAGGTGTACGCCATTTCGATCATGGATCAGTTCGGATCATGGATGGGCACGACATGCTCCCAGAATTCGGCAATGAATATCGACTGGCTCAGAGGGGAGCAGCATTTCCAGGGGTTTGTCAACGGAGACTGGGGCACGAGTTGGGGTAACTTTCAATACGGGCTCGATTGCGGCATGAACGTCAGCGACGGGACGGATTCGCGCGGCCAGGCAACCACCTATTTCACCGCCAACCCCACGGCGGCGAGAGGAATCCAGGGCGTCAAGGGCGTGCTCACGCCCAAGATGTGGATGTTCGGCGATTGGGGTTTCCACAACAAACCGGTTGACGATCGAATGTCTGCCCTTATCGGCTGCGCCGACGACCGCGCCATCGGCCGTGAGGCAGTGAGGAAATCATGCGTTCTTGTAAAAAACAACGGCGTTCTCCCGCTAAAAACCACCGATAAAGTCACGTGCATCGGTGATTACATGAACAGCACCGGGCTGCTCTGCGGCGGATGGACGCTTTCCTGGCAGGACAAGGTTGATCCGCCGGGAGGGACCTCGTTCTACGCCGGAATGCAGCAGGTTGCGGGCGCCGGCGCCCCCCTTACCCTTAACAACGCCGGCGGGGCGGATATTGTGGTGGTTGGCATCGGCGAAGCCCCGTATGCGGAAACGGCCTTCCCCGATATCAACATTGCGGGAACAGCACAATGCGCAACTTACAAAGGCCAGGGGAAAAAGGTCATATTGGTGGTCGTGAGCGGACGGCCGGTCGACATCTCAAGCGCTGTGAGCAGTTGCGATGCAATCATCATTGCCATGTGGCCGGGATCGGAAGGCGAGGGCTTGGCCGACCTGCTCTACGGCAAGAACGATTTTACCGGCAGGCTGTCTTATACCTGGCCTGCTAATTTAAGCCAGGAGCCGATCAACTGGGGATATCCCGGAAACGGCAAGGCGAATTACGGCACCAAGGTGCCGCAATGGCCGTACGGGTACGGCCTGAATTACAAAGGCGACACCATGACGGCCGAACAGGGTTTGTACACCCAGGTGAGTGTGGATTCGCTCAGGGAATAAAGCAGCGGACGCACAGTAGAAGAAACACACGGCGAAGCGCTCAGTGCTTCGCCGTGTGTATTACTAGGCAGTTCTATAGTTGAAATGGGGAAAATCCGTTCACTATCGCCGCCTCTTTTATGGCGGGAATACGAGTCGAAGTGTATTTTTCCTATGGTATCATGTGCCATCGTGATTTCGGTCGCCGCACAAAATGACGGAGGGGATGCCCTATGAGGATTTCATCGAAACATCCGCTTGCGTTCGGATCTTTTCCGGTCATGGCTGCCGTGGCAATCGGCGTCATATGTTGCCAGAGCCCGGACAAGGAATCTCTGTTAACCGGAATCCAGGTGGAGTATCCGCATCCGGGCACCCTATTCCCTCCCGATATTGCAGCCCCAGTCTTCAGGTGGGAGGATGCGAGGCCTGCGGCGGACAAATGGCAAATTACCGTGGGATTCCAAGGTACTACAGACGTGCTCACCTTTACAACAAGTGCGAAAAAATGGATTCCTCCCAAAGACGCCTGGGAGAAAATGAAGCTCTGCTCCCTTGGAAAACCCGCAACTGTCGAAATCCGCGGCGTCAACAACGCCAAGCCCAAAAAAATCCTTTCGGGCGGCCAGGTTTCTTTCGAAACGTCCCCTGATTCGGTAAGCGCGCCCATTTTCTACCGCGAAGTGAATCTGCCCTTTTTGGAGGCGGTGAAGGATCCCACCAAAATTCGTTGGCGATTCGGCTCGATCTCATCCGAAGAACAGCCCAAGATCGTGCTCCAGAACCTGCCGGTATGCGGTAACTGCCATTCGTTTTCCAGTGACGCCAAGGTGCTGGGAATGGAAGCGGATTGCGGCAACGACAAAGGCGCATACGCCATCATGCCCGTAAAGCAAGACATCGTGCTCGACCGGTCGAAAATCATGAGCTGGTCCGACTATAAGAGTCAAGACAAAGAGCCGACGTTCGGCCTGCTTAACCAGGTATCGCCCGACGGAAGGTACATAGCGGGCACGGTTAAAGACCAGGCCGTTGCCGTGTACCGGCCCAACCTCATGTTCTCGCAGTTGTTCTTTTTAATCAAGGGAATGGTCACCATATACGACCGGCAGACCAAGAAGATTTTCACCCTGCCCGGCGCGGACGACAGAAGGTATGTGCAGACAAACGCGACATGGAGCCCGGACGGCAAATACATGGTGTATGTGCGGAACAAGTCCTACAACCTCGATGAGTTCAACCGACAGCACCGTGCCCTTATCACAAGTCCCGAAGCGGACTCTTTCGTGGCGCACCAGGGAAATTCGTACAAATACGATCTGTATCGCATACCGTTCAATGGCGGCAAAGGCGGCACTCCCGAACCGCTCGCGGGAGCCTCAAACAACGGCATGAGCAATTACTTCGCGAAATATTCTCCAAACGGTAAATGGATCGCCTTCTGCAAGGCGAGCAACTACATCTTCCTCCAGCCCGACTCCAAGCTGTACATCATTCCGGCACAGGGCGGCGAGGCCCGCGAGCTTTCCTGCAGCATGTCCATCCTCAATTCGTGGCACAGCTGGTCTCCCAACAGCAAGTGGCTGGTGTTTTCCTCAAAAGTAAACGGCCCCTATACCCAGCTCTTCCTCACACATATCTCCGACAGCGGGACAAGCACGCCGGCGGTCGTGCTGGACCGCTTTACAAGCGTAGATCGGGCGGCCAATATTCCCGAGTTCGTCAACGCCGGAGCCGACGCGATTCTCAAGATCCGCGAAGACTATCTCGACGCGTATTCGTATTACCGGGTCGCCGAGGCGTTCCATCTCGGCGGCGACTTCAACCGCGCGATCCCCGCATATCGTAAGGCCATCCAGTGCAACCCGAAGAACTATCTGGCCTACGTCAAGCTCGGCGTGCTGCTGTACGGGAAAGGGAAAAAGGAAGAGGCCGCGGAGCAGTTCAAAACCGCGATCAATCTCAATATCGATGACGAAGACCATTACGAGGCGCATGCCGATTTTGGCAAATACTATCTGGATAAGTGGGAGTTCGAAAAGGCGATAGAGGAAATGGCGATTGCGTACAAACTCCACCCGGACAGCGTTACAAAGCACTATCTGGAAAATGCGCGCAAGTGCAAGGAACTGGCTGTCGGGCAGAAAAAGCCGGAAAGCAAATAGCCCCTGTGACGGAAAACCGTTCGCCCCTTAAAAATCCCCGGTTGTCCCTGCTTTTTGCCCGCGCGAGCACCCGATGGGTCATGGTTATTTTCTTCTGCTCGGGCATGTGCTCCCTCATCGATGAGGTGGTCTGGTTCCGGCTCATTAAATTGACTTTAGGCAATACCGTCTTTGCGTCGAGCATCGTTGTCTCGGTATTCATGGGAGGCCTGGCGCTGGGAGCGCTCGTTATGTCGCGGTTTGCCGACCGTGTTGCACGGCCGCTGCGTCTCTATGCCCTGATAGAAATCGCCGTTGCGCTGGTCACCGCCGTTCTTCCCGCGGCTCTGGGTGCGGCCGACGGCGTCTACCGATTGCTGTTCGCAAAGATCGAGTCGGCTCCGCAGGCTCTTGCCGCCGTGCAGGTGTTGCTGTCGTCGGCCATTCTCCTTGTGCCCACCATGCTCATGGGAAGCACGCTTCCGCTTCTGGGACGCTTTGTCACCGCGCTGGAAGATTCCATCGGCACGCGCGTGGGCCGGCTCTATGCGATAAACACCCTGGGCGCCGCAACCGGATGCTTTCTGGCCGGGTTCGTGCTTATGCGGGTGATCGGCGTGGTGCCCACCCTGTACGTGGCCGCCTTTGTCAATGTACTGGTCGCTGGTGCCGGATGGCTCCTGTCGCGCGCAAGCGAAGGCTCGCCCCGGAGCGGTGAGCAGGCGCTTGCCGATACGTCGACGGTTGCCCCTGTTGCCGCAGACGGCTTTCGCTGGCTGCTCGGCGCGATGTTTTTTGCCAGCGGCTGTATCAGCATCGGCTACGAACTTATCTGGATGCGAAGCATCGTTATCCCGCTGGGAGGATTCACCTATGTATTTTCGGCGGTCTTAACCATATACCTCTTGGGAAACGTCGTCGGCGTGTGGATCGGCAGTTCTCTGTTGCCAAAGATACGCGCTGTGGGCCTCGGGGCCGCGCTCTGCCTCACGCTTCTCGGAATCTGCGGCATATTCTTTATGCCCTGGTTTGTCGGTTGGCAAAAGCCGCTCGTCGATCTTTCGAACATTGTCCTGCCGCCGCTCACGCGGCATGCCGGCGTGGGGGTAGCGGCCCGGCCGCTGCTTTTTTGTCTTGTGTTATTTCTGCTCCCGGCAATAATCATGGGCATGGGATTTCCGTTTTCACTGGAGGCCTGGAATAGGCGCAATCCGCAAGCCGGCCGTACCACCGGCTCGGTGTACGGCATCAATACGATCGGCGCCATTTGCGGCGGCATCATCACGGGCTTCCTGCTGATCCCGCTCCTTGGTTCGCAAAGGTCGATCGTGGGTCTGGGGATTTTGGGTGTTGCGTGCGGCGCTGCGGGAATCCAGGCATTCTGCGCGCCCGGCAACCGCACCAGGCGGATCGTCTACGCTGTTCTCTCTTTGTCCGTTGTCGCCTGCGGCATTATGGTGCCTTCGGATCTATTCACAAAAAGAATCGTTTCCATCGACGGTCTGCAAACCCTTGCGGTGCGGGAAGGCATTACGGCAACCGTGTCGGTCACGCGGCGGCCGGCGGATGGCGCGCTGGAGCTTACGTCCGACGGTATACGCATTGCCGGCGACGACATACATCGCTCGGCGCAGCAGATCCTCGGCAACATGGGAGTCCTGTTACATCCCTGCGCCAGCCGCGTCCTGTCGGTAGGGTTCGGCTCAGGGGAGACCGTCAAATGCCTTTCGCGGTATCACTTGCAAAAAATCGACTGCGTGGAAATCGCTCCGGAACTCATCGATCTGGCGTGCCGCTATTTCCGTCATATCAATAGGGGCGACCTGAAAGATTCTTCTGTGACGCTCATCAGCATGGATGCGTTCAATTACATGCACGTCACCCCCCGAACCTACGACGTAATCGTCAACGACGCCAATCTGCCTTCGCATTCCGGCTGCGCGCCGCTTTTTACAAAGGAACATTTTCAGAACTGCGCAAGCCGCCTTAATCCACGGGGCCTTTTCATCACCAAGCTGCCTTTGGCCGACATTTCCGAAAGTACCTTCAACAGTATTCTGGGAACGTTTCTGGAGGCCTTCCCTCAGGTAACGCTCTGGTTTCCGTCAACGCGCCCCTATATCTTCTTTTATCTCATCGGTTCGCGTCAGGAACTGCTCTTTTCTCCCGCAAATATCGACAGGATGCTTTGCGCCGATACCGTCCGGGCCGCCTCGGACTTTCTGCGCTTTCACACGAGCCACGACGTGCTGAGCTGTTACATCGCAGACCGCGCCGACCTTGCCCGGTACCTCACGGCCTATCATTGCAACACGAACAATAGGCCGTTTGTCGAATTCAATCTCGATTCAAGGCCTTTTCCTCTCAGACCGTTCTTCAGGTTGTTTACAAACACGGTTCGCGGCTCGACGCTTTACAATCATATTGATTGGAGCGGATTTCCCGTTGAAAAGAAACGCATGTGGCTTGCCGACCAACGCATTGTGGACACGGTAACGTCATACGTGCTGCAATCGTTCGGCGAGGAAGACCGATGGCAAAAGCTTTCGATTTGCTCACAAGGGCTTCGGCTGATGCCGAATAGCGCGGTCCTGCTGGAAGAAGAAGAAAATTGCCTGAATGAGGCCAAGCTCCTGCTGGACATGAACAACACAGCGTTTGTCAACAATGCGGCCCGTTCCATGATCGTCCGTGATTCGAGCTCGGCGGCCGGGTGGATACTGCTTTCGTGGGCGCTGCAGAGCAGCGATCAAATTTCGCAGGCACAGGCGGCCGCGCAAACAGCGGTTGCAAAGGCGCCCTGGAGCCAGGCAGCGCTCGATAATTATGCCACGTTCAGGCTCAAGGAAAAGGCCTATAACGAAGCGATTACCCTGTGCGATTCCGCGATACGGCTGGCGCCCGACCGGCCGCGAAGCCATGTTTTGCGCGGCATGGCGCTGTACGCGCAAGGACGGAACGAGGATGCGATCAGGGAATTTTCCCATGTTGCAGAGCTGGAACCGCGTAACGCTGCTGCATGGTGTATGCTGGGCGATATATATCGCAACACAAATGACCTCCGGCTTTCGGAACAGGCCTACAGGCAGGCACTGCTCATCGATCCGGGAGATGTCGATGCGCAAAACGGAATAAGCGATCTTGCAGGGCAATGAGAAGAGAAGAGAAGATAAAGATAAAGATCCGGGCGTTGCCCGCTGCGCGGGGCCGCTCTCCCTATGTGCTCGGCCGGTTGGCCTCGTTGCCGGTCCGCCCTATGCCGGGAGACGCAGCACGCTGCGTCTCTACCGGCCGGGTCGACCGTCAACGCGCTCCAGCGCGCACTCCGGTCCAGCTAACGCAGGGCAGAGGGGCCGTTGCCACAATCTTCGCACTTGGCAAACGCAATTACCTTCCTGCGCCGCGCCAGGCTGGACTGGCGGGTGCTCTAGAGAGCAGTGCCGGTCGACCCCGCCCCCGCCGCCGTCTTCGGCGGGGCGCCCGGCATTTTTCTTAATCTTGATTAAATCAAAGAACTATTACCTCTTTACCGTCCTAAATCCCGGCCCGTAGGCTTCCGGGTTGAAGTTGAACCGCACCTGAGTGGTTATATATTGCGCCCAGCTGAACGAACCTGCTCCGCGCACAGCCTTGATATTGGCGAACGGCGTTGCCACGGCGGGATCGGTCTGGGCCGTGCTGTCGTACCCCCCGAACCAGTCGTTTGTCCATTGGTGATCGTTGCCGATCATATCATACAGGCCCCAGGCACTGGGCAGTTTCTGCCCCACAATGTGCATCGTGTCGCCGCTGTTGCTGTGATACCAGACGTAGTTTCCGTCGAGACCGTTTCCCCAGTAAAATGCGGTGGTTGTTCCGGCCTTGCACGCATACTCCCATTCGGCCTCGGTGGGAAGCCGGTAGCCGCTTTTTGTGACGTCGCATTTCCAGTTCGAAGGATCTGTTGTGTCGTAGCATGAAGCAAGCCCTTCCTGAACGCTTTTGCGGATGCAATAGCGCACCGCATTGAACCAGTCGACAGCCACCGGCCTGTTGACACCGCCGGAATTGACGATATTATAAGTACTGTCGTTGGTTGTGTCCTGAGGCAGAAATCCCATAACCGCCCGGAATTCCGCCTGGGAAACATGAGTTTTGTCCATGAAAAAGGAAGTGATGGTGACGGAATGCGCGGGACTGGCCTGACTATAGCCATACACGCCCGGATCGTTTGTTCCCATGGTGAATGTCCCGCCGGGAATCTGGCTCATGCCGTAGGGGTAGAATATCCCCGAATAGGCTGCCTGATGAGTTATGGTCACCGTCAGAGTATCGCCATGCAAAGCAAGACCGTAGGGACTGTGTTCCCATTCCGCAAATTTGAATCCGGTTGCCGGTTTTGGAACAATGGTAACCACGGTTCCGGAATCGTAGGAGGTGTCGCCGGGTATCCTGAGCATTGTCCCCCTCGTCGAATCGAAAGTCACGACGAGACGGTATCTGGGCACAATAATATGGACAAATCCGGCCGACACATTTTTTGCAGCGTTCATGGTCAACAGCAGTGTGTCGCCATTACTCCTGGCTCCTGCAGTGTCGCCGCTCCAGCCGGCAAATTTGTGAGATGCTTTCGGTTTAGGCAGGAGTGCTACCACGACACCCGAATCGTACGAGGCAGAATCGGGGGATATGGCTACCGTGCCCTGCGTGGTATCGACGGTTACCGACAACATATAGGTCGGGAGAAGGTATCTAAAAGAGGCGGTAACGCTTTTGGCTGCCGCCATCACGACCCTGAGCGTATCTGCATTTCTGCTGCCGCCCGCAGTGTCACCCGCCCAGCCCGCAAATTTCCACCCGGTCCGTGCCTGCGGCACAAGCTTGACAACTGCGCCTGAGTCATAGGCGGCGGCGTCGGGTGTTCTGGCCACCGCGCCCAGCGCGGTATCGGCGACGACGGTGAGCACGTAGCGGGGATTTGCCGAAAACACCGCGGTGATGTTCATCGTGGAGGTGACCGTCACTTTCAACGTATCACCGCTTCGGACTGCTCCGGCGATATCCCCCGTCCAGCCCGCAAACCGGAACCCTGGCTTGGCAAAGGGGATTAGCGCCACCTGCGCAAGGGAATCATAGGCGGCGGCATCGGGCGCTCTGGCAACCGAACCCTGCGCCGAATCACAAGTCACGCCGACCTGAAATTGTGAAGCCGGGGACGCCGCGAACTGGGTGTTTGTTGCGCTCACGATTCCCTGGCTGTTGGCCACCTCCAGAATCACCGAATAGGTCCCGGCCGCAGGGAATGTGTACAACGCGGCGGGTGCGGATGAATAGGCGGTCCGGTACGGCGCGCCGTCGACATCGAATGTCCACCGGAACCTGAGCGCCGAAAGCTGGTCCAACGGGTCGGTCGATCCCGATGCGTCGAAAGAGTACTGCAAAGGTACTGTAGTACGCGCGGAGCTGAAGTGCACAACAGGGATGCTTACGGTCTGGTCAACTGCGCTCGTCGCATTCGGAAGGCTTTGCTCCACCACAGCACCAAGGCCGCTTGCCAGGACATTAATGGCCAAACCAAAACCGGGTTTGATCGCTCCCACCGGTTGAGGAACGGTGCCGGAAGCGGTGTGCAGCGGCTTGGCGTTTGGGGGAACGGCACTGAGGACTGCCCCCGATGACAGGAGCTGCGAACGGAACAGGGCATTCTCCTTCCAGGCCGATTCGATTGTCGCGGCGGGGATGTAGGATCCTGCAAGGATTGTGGACAGGATAAAGACCTGTTCTGCGCAGAGCCCGGTGGCGCCGGTGAGAGAGGGCGCCGCTGCCGGCAGTGCGCCGTCGTGCATCGACAGCACCGCAGCCAGGATATTATGCTGGGTATCCGACGGCGTTGCATAGGCATGAACAATCACCGCATTGAGGGAGGCAATGAAGGCGTTTTTGTCGGCAATGAGGGAGGCGCCAAGCGCCGCGGTGAAGACCGAGTTGCACGCGTCAAGATACGACGAGAGCGTGATGGTTTCCCCGTTCTTGATGGCGGTCCCGGCAATTGCCATGCCGTATGGGTTGACATTATAGAATGCGGCCTGGGTTTGCGGTGCAGGTGCGGCCGGATCGTCGGTGCCCAGTCCGGCATATCCCACCAGGCCCGCCATGTAGGTTTTTATGTCCGCGACACTTGATGCACTGGCCCGCGAATCCAGGAGTTGTGCCAGCCCCGGGTACAGAAGCGGACTGGACTTGATGACCGGCGTAAGGGGGCCGGCTGGATTGCCGGAACAGGAGAGGAATACACTTGCTGCGGCGGCGGCCACTGCGATAATTTGCACAAATCTTCGCATAACGAACTCCAGGAATACGGTTTTGTGACAATGAGTGCAACATCATTATAGCTGGGTCGGGGAAAAAAGTCAATTCCGGTGTTGTAAAGTTGACAGGATAAAAGTGTTGATGGGTTTCTATTTGGATGAGGGGGCATCAGGCCAATACGGCGAATTCTAATGGTTGAGGGGGAAATGCCGCTACGCCGCGCCAGGGCGGATGCATCAAAAGAAATGATCCGCGCGCCACGAATATCGTATAATCAAGTGAGGCTGGATAAGAGCTCAAGAACGATGGGGAATATCCATGAATCCATTCACAAACCTTATGAAGGCGCTTTTAGCAGCCATTCTGGTCATGTCAATCAACGTTCCGTCATCGGGCGCGATCCTGCCGCCCGACCGCGCCGCCGCATGGGTTCCCGGTCTTATGTCAACCGGCGGCATCCCGAACCGAACCGCCATGTACACGACCCTGCAGGCTTCCGCCTACGGCAATGGTAGCCAGGATGCGAGCGCCGGCATTCAAGCCGCCATCGATGCCTGTCCTGTTGGTCAAGTAGTGGGACTCTCGGCAGGAACATTCACCGTGAATAACTACCTTCTTATCAACAAGGGAATCACGCTCCGCGGAGCCGGACCCGGCAAAACCATGCTGCAGAAGACCAATGGGGCCAGGCCGCGCACGTCACCCATGCAGCCGGTGGATCCGGGCACATATGCGTATGACGCGCAGCCTGTGATTATCATAGGGCCCAACCGTTGGCCAAAAGTAGACGAAAGCACCTCGCAAAACCTTACCGCGGACGGCAGCCAGGGCGGCAATTCGGTAACCGTGGCAAATGCCGCAGGGTTCGCGCTTGGTCAATTTGTGTTGCTCGATGAGCTTTCCGGCGCCTCGTGGCAACCCACGCCGACGGGTTTTCCGTCGAGCGCGCAGGTATGGAAAGGAGACCGCGTTGCCTGGAACATGCACTTGCCCATGCAGCAGTGGCAGGACGACAACAGTTTCTCGGATGCAACCGGACCGTACGACATGAACGGAACGGCAAGGACTCCGCCTAACGCGATGTCGTGGTTTTCCCGGACCGACCGGCCCACCTGCGAGATAAAGGAAGTAGCCTCTGTAAATGGGAACACAATCACCTTTACCACGCCCTTGCATATTTCATACCGGAAAAGCCACATGGCGCAACTTACCCGGTACACCGGCGATAATGTCCATGTAAAAAATGCGGGTGTTGAAGACTTTACCGTTCTCGGCGGCGCCGATGGACAAGTCAGATTCGAAGCCGCTGCCTACTGCTGGGCAAGAAACATCGAGAACACGCAATGGATCGGCGAGGGTTTTGCAGTCAACAACTCGTTTCGCGTTGAGATACGGGACTCCTACATCCATGACGGTTCCTGGCCCGAGCCGGGAGGTGCCGGGTATGCCATCAGTTTCGCGGATGCGGCCTCCGAAATCCTTGTCGAAAACAATATCAGCATCAACACCTGCAAAGTGATGGTTGTCCGCTCCTGCGGAGCCGGCAGCGTCTTTGGCTACAACTATACGGATGACAGTTGGGATTTCGACACCCCGACATGGGTTGAGGTGGGCATCAATGCATCGCACATGGCCGGTCCTCACCATGTTCTCTTCGAGGGCAACTATTCCCAGAACGCCGACAACGATTATACGCATGGGAATTCCGTGTATATCACCTTCTTTCGTAACTGGCTGTCGGGGCAGCGAAGGAGTTTTACCGATGCGGCGAATGTTCGAGCCGTGGGCCTTGCATACGGATCATGGTGGTTCTCCTTTATCGGCAATGTGCTTGGCCGCCAGGGCCAGATGAGCGGCTGGGTCTACCAAGATCCTGCCATGGCGGGGAACAATGCCAACTGGCGAGACAAGGTTATATGGAAACTTGGTTACGATCCGGAACGATGGGGAATGTATGCCGATTCGCAGACGCTCTCGACCACTATCCGCCACGGCAACTTCGACTATGTCAATAACAGCATCAAATGGGATTCCACCATTTCGGATCATGCGCTGCCCAGTTCGCTTTACCTTACTTCCAAGCCGGCATTTTTCGGCTGCCGTACCTGGCCGTGGGTGCAGCCGGAAGGAACGACCAAAGTGTATTCCCTGCCTGCCAAAGACCGGTTCGACGGGCTTGATCCCTGCGGAAATCAGATCGAACCGGGATCAACCCGTACGGCAAACAAACCGGGCCTGTCTCTCCGGTATTTTTCCAATCCGCTCATGGGAACCATAAGCATTTCCTACACGCTTGACAAAGCCTCGGACGTTCGTTTGGCCATATTCGATTTGTCGGGTAGGCTGGTAAGAAGCCTTGCAAGCGGAACGCAAGCGGCGGGCGTTTATACCTTGTCGTATAGGCGTGGGAGCATGCCCAACGGCGTGTACCTGTTGCAACTCAAGGCCGGTGACCGTACGCTTGCACGCAGAACCATCGTCCTGTAGGCCAGAAACGTGGTATCAGTCCTGGTGCTTCGTCGAAAACTCCTCGTAATGACAAGAAAGTTGACAGTTTACAGTTGAAAGTTGACAGCATGAAAACAGGATTTAGAATTGTGGCAACGATCTTCAGCCCCGCGTTGGGTGGACCGGCGGGTGTGCTGGAGCACAGGGCTGCCTGACCGCGGCTGCCGGCGTGTTAGCTGTCAACTGTCAACTTTGAACTGTCAACTTCAAATTATTACCTTCTCCCCATATTCTCCTCAAACGCTCCCACATCCGAATAGTACGCCTTTGCCGTCTCGGCTGACGACGGATTCGTGTAAACTTCAGGCTTCGGGTTCTTGATAAGGTCGACAAGAATGTCTGCGACCTGCTGGGGCGTCTGCGCATTGACACGCGCGGCAAGGCCCGGCGGCATGGGCGTGCCGTGCAGCGCGTTGCCTGCGAAGTCGGACGTCACCACGCCGGGCATCACGAGGGAGACCTTGATTCCCGGATGCGTTTTCCGCAGGTCCATGCGGAGATTTGCGGTGAGCATGTTCATTGCGCTCTTGGCGGCGTTGTACGCGGAGCGGTTGGTCACGAACGGGACCCGTCCCAAAAAGGACGAGATGTTTATGATATGGCCGGCGCCCTGCTTCTGGAAATAGGGGACAATCGCCTGCATACCAAAGAGAACGCTCTTGACATTGACGGACATCATTTCGTCGAACTCGGATTCGGCAAGGTCCAGTACCTGCCTGCTTATACCTCTTCCGGCGTTATTCACCCACACGTCGATATGCCCGAATTTTGCGAGCGCCTGCTCCTTGAGCCTGTCCACGTCGGAACGCTTCCTGACGTCGGTGACTGCCACCAGCGTTTCCGCGCCGCATTGCGCGGCCACGGCCGCTAGCTCCTGCTCCCTGCGGGCTGCCAGTACCACGCACCAGCCCTCGCTGCCGAGTTTCTTGCACAATTCCGCGCCAATGCCGCCGCTGGCGCCGGTGACGACCGCTACTTTGTTGTCCATTTGTTCTCCTTGTCGGATAATGACCTTTTGCACGGATGTTCTATTGCATGAAGATAATCTACGGCAATCAAAATTTGATTTGACAATTGGACAATGTTTCTCTGACCAGCTTCGGGCATTCACAAACCGAGTCAGGAGCTCAGCTCCCGACACCCTGGGCAGGGGGCGCCTGCAGCTGCGGCCCCCTGCACCCCCAGCCGCGCCTCCAGCTCGGCATGCCCTCCGGCCTCCGGACCGCTTGTAAACTTGCCCGGCAGGACATTTATAACATTTTTTAAAAGATGCCGGGCTCGGACAGCACAAGCGGTCGATCCGGAGGCCGGAGGGCCGTCGCTGATGGCGGAAGACAGAAAGAAAACCGAAAGCAAATTGCGCAAGCCAACGTTGACATTTGGGCTAACCTTCTTCTACGCCGCGTTAGCTGGACCGGAGTGCGCGCTGGAGCGCGTTGTCGGCCGACCCGGCCGCGGGCATAGGGCGGACCGGCAACGAGGCCGAACGGACGAGCACGCAGGGAGAGCGACCCGAGCGGAGCGAGGGAAACGCCCATAGGACCAAAGTTCAACTGGCAGGACAGCCATTCTAATAAATCAAATCCACTAATGCATGAGCCGCAACCGTCGGCTTCACAATCTGCGTCCCCTGCTTCACCTTAAAGCTGATGGGATTGTCGGTTTTGTTGAGCGCCACGACCACGGTCGCACCGTCGGTGTTCTTTATTGCGGTAATTTCGAGGCCCGAACCGTTGTAGGCGCAGTCTATTCTCACGCCGTCGGGCCGCAGATACCGGCTAAAATGGGTCATGTAGTAGTAGTTGCTGTTGTAGTTGACAGTTGCGCTCGCCGAGTCCACCACAATGGGTCCCACGCACCCATTGTCCCGCGCGTGATAGGGGCCTCCGGCGAGGTTGGTAAGAAGGTTCCAGGTAAGATAGCCCCCCGACCAGTGATTGAGGTCGCCGATTATTTCATGCGCCATACGCTCCGCCTCGGCCCATGTGTCGCGGACACTGCCTTCGGTTCCCACCGTGGGCGTCTGCGGGAACAGGTCATGCGCGGCCGAAAGGCTGTCGAAGAGGTCGCCCGCGTAGCGGTGATAGGCGGTGCCCCACACGTATTTTGCCGCGGTCGGGTCGCCGAGTATCACCCGGTCCCAGTTGACGATCTGGTCTTTGTTGTGGTCCCATATCATGATTTTTGCAGTGATATCGTTATCCACGAACGCAGGTCCAAGATAGTTCTTTACAAAATCGCGCTCCTGTTCCGGCGAATACACGCAGCCCTCCCAGGGGGGCGAATAGGCGGGTTCGTTTTGAACCGTAATGCCCCACACATTGATTCCGTTCGCCTTCATGGTCGTTAGATACTTTACAAAGTAGAGCGCCCAGGCCGAGAAACTGTCGGACTTGAGCGCGCCGCCCCCCACCATCGAATCGCTGGCCTTCATCCACGCGGGCGGCGACCACGGGGAGCCGAAAAGCTTGAACGAAGAGCCGGGCACGGCCATTGCCGCCTTGATGGACGGGATCATCCACGGCATGTCGTGCTTCATGTCGAAATTGACAAGAGTATAGTCGCCCGGCGAATCGTCGTAGGAGTAGGATGCCAGGGAGAAATCGCAGCTGTTGATGGTGGTGCGGCACAGGGTGTAACCGGACCCGGTGTAGGGGCTGAAGTATGCGTTAAGGATTTCCGCTTGTTTTGCAGCGGACATCCTGGTGAGATTGTACACCGAGGTTTCCGTGAATGCGGCGCCGAAGCCCACGATCGGCTGATAGGTAACCGTGGGATTGACGGTTGCCGTAGGAAGCGAAGAACCGTCGTCCGCCGTAAAAGTCAACACGGGCTTTTGCGCGAGAAGGTCGCCCGCCTCCGACGTCTGGAGCACCTGCACCTGGCCTGCGGGCACGCTTTTCTGCAGGGTGAGATCGTAGAAGCCGATGGTACTGTCGATGCCAACGCGCGTGACCTCGTACCCCACCGCCCAGGCAATAAGCGAATCGGCGGCGGCGAGGCTCTTGCCTAAAGCCGGCGCTGTTTCCCCGGTTTCCAGCCGCGCAACGCTGCCCGGGACAGGGGAGAGGCTGCGCGCGAGCGTCGCCGTGAGAACCGTGGTTTGCAGCCCGAGGCGGACTTTCACCACGTAAACTTGCGAGACCGGGCACGCGGGTATCAAAGCGATACGATAGTCGCCCCGGGACAACTGTCGGTCGAGCGCTGTAAGCACATGCCTGCCCGAAATATCGAACATGTCAACCCGTGCATGCGCTGCCTGGTCGCGCACCTCAAAAACAAGCCGGTTGCCGGCAACAAACGGGCGCTTGCGGCTTTGCGCGTTTGCCGGTGCAAAAACGGCCGAAACCGTTCCGCCCAATATATAGGCGCCGTTTTTGTCCGATTGCGTGGTGAGGCCGGCGGCGGCAAGACTCACCACAGCGCCCTGGACCGAGGCACCGGTCTGGTCTCTTACTGTTCCGGATATTGCCACCGCAGCGTTCAAGGAGAAGAGAATGCCTGCGGCAAAAAAGAGCAAAAACGCGAGCCTGGACAGCATAAGAACTCCTTTGTGGTATGGGGGATACCCGTTGTCATTAATATAATACTGATTTGCGTTCAAGTTGACCGTATGTCATTGCGAGGAGTCCGCGACGAAGCAATCTCAACCGTATGAGATCGCCGCGCTGCGCTCGCGATGACACCCATGCTCAGAATCATCTTGAAAGCAAATTC
>Ga0182027_10004636_pt1 | contig 21220 bp, 21 predicted proteins | sample 712E1DmetaG_FD_121300 | JGI IMG/M metagenome (GOLD analysis project Ga0182027, IMG submission 121300) | Permafrost microbial communities from Stordalen Mire, Sweden - 712E1D metaG (Illumina Assembly) | ecosystem: Environmental > Terrestrial > Soil > Wetlands > Permafrost | place: Sweden...
GGCCGCGGATGGTCTGCGCGTCGCCTTTGCGATGCCCGTGACTCACAATGGGGTTGGTTCCCCCCGCCGAATCAATCCGGATGTCGGACCATAGTAAACCCGTCTGGATATTGACCGAGGCCACTTTAGGGATCGCAATGCTCTCTTCGTTGGCGCCGAAAAGTTTCGGCTTGATCCGCGTCACCCGGTCTTGATTCACTTCAATCCGTACAGGGAAGATTCGGTTACCCGAAGTCAACCGGCTGGCGGTGAATACATGATTTTCTTCCATCATCGCTTCCTCCTTCACTTTGAATCCCTTGATCACCCCGCCGGGGACCGGCCCCGGGGCGTCACATGAATATTTTTGACCCGATCCTCCTCTAATTAATGAGGAGGCAATCATGTCAAAATCAAAGCTGTATAATGTTGCAAGACACTATATCGAAATTATTGAGCAGATGGAACACACAGCCGATGCGCAGGAGCTCGCGGATCTGGAAGAAAAGCGCGTCATCTGGCACAACAAATTACTCATGATTCTGAGCCGCGAAGGTGTTTCCTTTAAGGATAGAGAAAGCGTAACGCGGCTGGCCTATCATCTGATCCGAGGAAATGAATGAACCTGGAAGCCATCGCCAAAGCTTATACCCATAGCATTGAGTTGGAGGAACACGCCGGGCAAGAAGCGCCTGTTCTGGCCGATGAAGCTTCCGTCCTCCGGGCCGATTTGCATGCGCTCTTGATGGAGGCCCTGCGCCAGGCCGGCATTCCCTTCGCGGACCGCTCCGACGCCGCCCGCATCGCCTTCGACATCGCCCTCGGCAAACGCAAAATCGCTTAAATCATCCTAACTCGCCCCTGACTCGGTGCTCGGTGCTTGCGTGCCCTCCACGTCGCTCCTTTGGCGGTGAGCGGATTTCTTGAACCTGGGGTCTGGTTGACCCTGTTCACACGTTCGTAGTCAGCGGGACAACAATCGGTCATAATCGGCGTGGGAGCCAATCCAGAACCACACGATTTGGCGATCGTTCATGACGCCCACAGCCCGGTATCCCAGGCTGACGCGCACGGAATAAATCGGTTTTGAAGAATGAACCTTTTTGAACTGCAGGCTTGGATGTTTTGGGTTGCGTTTGAACAACTGGTAGGTTTCTCTTGCCTGCTTCTGAATATACCTTGGGAGGCCTGTGTAGGCTTTGCGAAAGGCTTCAGTCGTGCGGGAAGTCACGAACTCCGGAAATGAAGCGGTCTGGTTTTCCCTTGAGCGAACTCGTTTAGCGCCCGATCGGCCAGATGAGCGAGAACGCCCTGAGATTTTGCGAACGCTTTGGTCCATCGCTTTTCCGAATCCAATTCATCCAGCACCCAGCGAGCAAAAGCATCTTGCTGGGTTTGCGGCATCTTGGCGGCTTTGGCAAAGGCTTGTTTTAGAAGATGCGTCATAACGTTTAAAGTATAGATTGATTACCCGATCTTTTCAAATGATAGTTCGGTAGTGTCGAAATTTTTTTAAAATGATTACGCTAACACCGCCAAGCGGTTGTGATCCTAAATGCAGGGAAAGAACGGATGCTGGTCTGGCCGGGGCTCTGATTTAAGAGACGGTCAGCGGAGGGTAATCGGTGTAGCCTTTGGCGCCGCCGCCGTAAATCGTGGCGGGGTCGACTTCGTTGAGTTCGGCGCCGATCTGCAGGCGCCTCGGCAGGTCCGGGTTGGCAATGAAGGGGGCGCCGAAAGCCACCATCTCGGCTTCGCCTTTGGCGATCACGGCGTCCGCGCGCTCGCGGTTGTAGCCGGCATTCACGATGAGGGCGCCTTGAAAGAGGGGCCGAAAGAGCGCGGTGGGGACGATCTTTCCACCATGGCGGACGTCATCCTCCGCCCCTTCGCGCAGGTGCACGTAGACGATCTCAAGGGCGTCGAGCGCGGCGATCACATGGCCGAACGTTTTCTCCGGATCGGAGTCATGCATGTCGTTAAAGGTTCCGCTGGGCGAGAGGCGAACCCCCACCCGGTCTGGACCCCAGACGCCGACGACGGCTTGCGTCACTTCCAGAAGGAGGCGTGCGCGGTTCTCGACTGAACCGCCGTAAGCGTCGGTGCGCTGATTGCTGCCGTCGCGAAGAAATTGGTCCAGCAGGTATCCGTTGGCGCCGTGGATCTCGACGCCGTCAAAACCCGCCGTGAGCGCGTTCTTGGCACCGGAGCGGTAGTCCTCCACGATTCCCGGAATCTCGGAGGTCTCCAACGCCCGCGGCGTCACATAAGGCTTCATGCCTTCCGGTGTGTTCACCTCTCCTTTGGGCACGATGGCCGAAGGGGCGACCGGGAGCTCCCTGTTCGGCTGAAAGAGCGGGTGCGAAATGCGCCCGACGTGCCAGAGCTGCAGGAAAATCCGCGACTCGGCGCTGTGGACCGCCTCGACGACCGGCCGCCAGCCGTCCACCTGCTCGGAGGTGTGGATGCCCGGTGTGTTGGGGTAGCCCACGCCGCGCGGGGTGACTTGCGTTGCCTCCGTGATCACCAGGCCCGCTGAAGCGCGCTGACTGTAGTAGAGGGGCGTCAGCTCCGACGGGACGTTTCCGGCGCGGGCTCGGTTGCGCGTCATCGGCGCCAGAGCGATGCGGTTGGAAAGCGCATAAGGTCCGAGCTTGATCGGAGAAAAAAGATTTTTCATATGTTCAGTATAGAAAATCGACCCATGGTATACTTCGCTCAATTCCAATGTCGAGGACGAAGCCCATCCTTTTGATCGTGGCATGGAGCCTCTTGGTGCATGCGCCGGGGATCCGGTCGCCTTTGATGGATTATCAGGCGTACCGGCAATGCCAGACGGCGTCTGTGGCGCGCAATTACGTTCGGCACGGGATACATTTTTTCTCGCCGGAGCTCGATACCGATGGGCCGCCGCAGCGCGCGGGAACGGAATTTCCCATTTACAGCTACTTGCTCGCGCTGCTTTTTAAGGTCTTCGGCATCCATGAGATCCTGGGGCGGCTTCTGAGCTGTCTTTTTGCCGCCTGGGGGGCGGTCTTCCTGTACCTCTTCGTCCGGTCGCGGCTTGGGGAGCGGATCGGTTTCTGGAGCGCGATCATTCTATGCTCTCTTCCGGTCCACGTCTATTTCACGCGCACGGTCCAGCCGGAACCGATGGCGCTCTGGGGATTGCTCGGCTTCCTCTACTACGCCGGAAAACAGGGGACGTTCTTAAGTTTTTCAGTTTTCGCGGAACCAGAACGAAAACTGAAAAACTTAAGAACGTCCCCTGGATCATGGATTTTGGCGCTCGTTCTGGGCGCCTTGGCGCCGCTTTTGAAGCTTTCTTTCCTGTACGTGCTGGCTCCTCTATGGTTCTTTCTCGGTTATGAACGTGAGGGCTGGAAAGTCCTTAAAAACGCGAAGTGGATCCTGCTGATGGCGGGGATTCTGATTCTGACGGGCACCTGGTACCGCTATGCCCAAACGGCCCCGGCCGGCATTCTCCCCCTTTCCGCGCGCGAGCATTGGGGAAATCTGAAACCCATCCTCACCTGGAACCTCTGGCGGGCGCAGTTCATCTCGCGGATTCCGGAGCTGGTTCTCACCTACAGCGGCTTGCTTCTGGCCGGTCTCGGTGTATATCGCTACAGGAAGGATAGCGCTGCCCGGTTCTTCCTGGCCTGGATGGCGGTCAGCGCTCTTTATGTGCCGCTTCTGGGCGAGTACGGCCTCATCCATCGCTATACGCTTTTGCCTCTGGCGCCCATCGCGGCCGTCTGGATCGCCTGCGGTGTATCGGTGGCGATGGACAGCGCCCAGGGCCGCGCCGCGAAAGCGCTGGTCATGATTCTGCTTCTGGCGATTCCGCTGCATGCGGCGTTGCGCATCGGCCATTGGTACCGCGTCGAATACCGGTATCTCTACGGTGCGCGCGACTTTCTGACGTCGATCAGCCGGCCGGAGGACCTGGTCCTCACGGCGACGCATGAACGACCGGTGCATCTTTATTACCTGGACCATTACGGTTATTCGGTGGAACCGGCGGACTGGCAGCCGGCGGACGTCGACCGGATGATCGCGCGCGGGGTGCGCTTTATCTTCATTCCTACCGAAGACAACGCCAAAAGGCTGGCCGAATGGAAAACCTGCCTCGCGTCACGGGCCACGCTGATGAAGGAAACTCCGGACTACCTGCTTTACCGGACCGGATGATCGACGTCGGTGTTCGCGCGCCAGGGGTAGAATTGCGCTTCGAGGTCTTCGTTGGCGATCGTCTTGTTGGCGGCCGCCGCGCCGAGCTTCAAATTAAACAGAAGCGAGAACTCGTGCGTGAAAGGCGCGATGTCCTTGTATATGAATTGGGCGGTCCAGCAATGCATGTCGCGCGTCACGATGAATTGGGTCTGCGTAAACGTCCCGTCCTTCACCGAGTTCGCCGAGCTGTTCGGCACCAGCACCCCTAAAATCGCGTCGACCCGCCATCCGGGGCTGAAATAATATCCCACCGTATTGTTCCAGGTCAGAAATCCCGGCTGGCTGCGGTTATAAAGCAGGCCGCTGGAATAGACGGTTTTATGGTCGCCCTGGCCTCTGATGTCCGCTTCCCAGGACTGCGTTTGCGTAGGATAGTAGCCGAGCTGGTATTGGAAGTAATATTGCCATCGGGAGCGGGCGGGCTGGACGGTCAGCTGATTCATCCAGGGGTCCACGCGCCGTTGACGAAAGGTGTTGGGATCTTCGTCGGCCATGGTGCGCAGATCATAACCCGACAGGGAGCGCAGCATGACCAGGCGGTTGGGGCGCCAGAATAAATTCCATCCGACGTGGTTCGTTTCGATCCCCCCGTCATTGAGCCCGCGGTCCAGCGTAAACGCGTTCGGCGCCAGGCGCGCCGTCAGGCTGTAATTCTGGTCCAGCGTCAAATCGGAGCTGGCCCGGTAGCGCAGATTGTCGCTGGTGGCGGCACGCCCCTGGTAGCCGCGGAAAACGCCGATGGGAAGGTAGGTCGTGGTGGAGGTGGTCGGGGGCGTGAAGGGATCGTATTTGTCCTGCCAGTGAAGCGACGAGCTGACCGACGGCGTCAAGGACCAGCGGCGCGACAAATTGATCGGCTGGGTCAAAGACATGGACCCGTTGGTGCGCTCGCGTGTCAGTTTATCGACACGAGAATAATATTCCTCCGTCGCCCCGTTGGCCGAAAATTGGAGCGGGCCCAGGTGGTTGGGATGCAGCACTTGTTCCAGAGTCGACGTGGAAGTCTTCGGCGTCCAGAGCTGCACCGGAAACATCGTGACTTCATAATGGGGCAGGAGAGCGTCCTGGGTGTGGATCGCGCCGAAATTCGGGTCGGCGCCGGCATCCAGCCCTTCGTCGGACTGAACGACGACGCGCTGGTTGACGCGCTTGTTCTGGAAGGTGAGCGCGGTCGAGTTGGTGACGTTTGAGACCGATTGGAAGGGGTCCTGAGGGAAAAATTCGTTGTTGAAGCCCACGTTTTCCCGGTGATTGACGTTGGCCTGAAGGGTCATATGATCGGACAGCTTCTGCCAATGATAGGCGCGAAGGTTGTACTGCTCGGTATTCGCCGCGCCGACCTGCTCAGCGTTTCCCTTCGGCTTGATATAGTAGCCGAAAAGAGACCCCTTGTAGTTCTTATCGAGATAATCGAATTCATTCCCATAGCCGGTGCCCGACACCGAGTAATAGTCGATGAGGAACCGGTCGTAGACGTTCGGGCGGATGCGGAGGGTCGTGGTCGTCTTGGCGAAGGCGCCTTTGACGGTGTCATCGCCGGGCTGGGCCTGGAATTCCACAGTGCGGTCGCCCAGGTTGTGATACAGGAAAGGAGAATAAAAGACGGGATGCGTGTCGAGGTAGAAGACGTTCCCCCAGGCCCAGAAGAGCTTGTCCGGAATCAGGTGCACGCGCGCGGAGCGGATGTGGTAATGCGGGTCGATCAGGTCGCAGCTCGTGAAGGAGGCGTTCCTCCCGATGTAGTAATCCTCGTTCTTTTCCCAGGAGGCGCCCTGGAAAAACCACGTGGAGCTAAAGCCTTTTCCCCCGAAGACGACGCCCTTTTCGGCCGCCAGGTCATAATCCATCTGATCGCCCATCATGACGCCGGTGGTTTCGCGAAGGACGACGTGGCCGCGCGCAATCATGCGCTGATGGAGACGGTCGTAGCGGACGACGTCGGCGGTGAGGGTCGAACTGCTCTGCACGATGACGACGTGGCCGTTGGCGGTGACTTCCTGACTCGCTTCCGCATAATCCAAAACGTCCGCGGCGATATCGAAAGGCTGATGAACATTGAAGGCAAAAGCGGAAAATGGGCAAAGGGACAGGAAAAGGAGGACGGCCGTTTTAGCAGTCGAATTTTTCATGCGCCAATAAGCCCGCTCCGACGATCCCGAGGTCCTGGTCCAATCTGGAGATGACAAGCTTGACGGCGCCGGCGGGCGCGGGAAAACTGCGCTTCTGGATCGTGCGGCGTAAGGGATCGAGCAGAAACCGGCCGGCGCGGGAAAGGCCCCCCGACAGCACGATCCATTCGGGATTGAGCAGGTTGACGACGGAGGCGAGCGCGATGCCCAGGCGTTCGCCGGCTTCTTCCCAGAGACGCAGCGCCAGCGGATCTCTCTGCTGGGCCGCCTGGTGGATGAGGAGCGGGGTGATCTCCGAAAACTCGTGGTCCGCCATTTTTTTGATCAGCGTTTTTTCCCCGGATTCAATCGCCCGCCGGGCCTCCGCCGCCATCGCTCGGGCGCCGATATAGCGTTCCAGGCACCCCAGATTGCCGCAGTTGCAGGGAACGCCTTCGGGAAAAAGCGTCATGTGGCCGATTTCGCCGGCCGAACCGGTGGTGCCCCGGAACAGCTTCCCGTTGATCACCAGCCCGCCGCCGATTCCGGTGCCCACCGTGATGCAGACCAGATTCTGGACTTGGCGTCTGGCCTCCACGACGTAAGCCGCCCAAGCCGCGACGTTGGCGTCGTTTTCGACGCGGAGGCGGAATTTGAGCCGCTTGGAGAGAAGCGCCTTGAGCGGCACCTGCTTCCAGCGCAGATTGGGTGAAACGCGGATGACGCCTGTGACCGGATCGACGTCGCCCGCGCAGCCGATGCCGATCCCGGAGATAGAACGGCGGCCGGTCCATTGCAGCAGCGAATGCACGTTTTCCACGATCAGCGCGACGACCTGCTCCGCATCCGTGCGGGCGGGCGTGGAAAGCCGGAGCGTCTGGAGAAGCTTGCCGTTCGGGTCCACAAGGCCGAGCTTGATGCCGGTCCCCCCCATATCGATTCCGATAGCCAGTTTAGACATGGATAAGCTCCCTTTGATGGATCGATTTCAAAATTTCTCCGACGAGTGCGAGCGATCCGGTCACGACGATCAAGCCGTCGCGCGGCGTGTCCTGAAGCGCCCGGGCGAGCGCCTCCGCGGGAGTGGTAAAGGCCCGGACCGGAAGACCGGTCCTGGAGAAGGCCTGCCGCAGTCGGGAAACGCCGGCCGCACGCGGTCCGCGAAGCGGGCAGAGACAGATTTCCGCCGCCAAAGGAGCAATCATGCAGGCCATGGCGTTGAAGTCCTTGTCCTTAAAAGCACTGAATATAAAAATCTTTCGAACATTCGCAAAAGCGGAAGATGCAATCGAATCAAGCACCATCTTCATGGCGGGCGGGTTATGCGCGCCATCCAGGAGCAGGGGCGCCTGATCCGGCCCGCGAATGATCTGAAGCCGGCCCGGCCAGTCCAGATGTGTCAGGCCCTGATCCCGGCGGCCGGCCGGAATCGACCACCCGGCCTGCATTAAATGCCTCAGGGTGGCCATGACAAGGGCCGCATTATCGATCTGATGCGTTCCGAGAAGGCCGAAGGGGACGATCTCCGAAGGTTCCCCCCGAAATTGAAAACGCAGGGTCTGCTTGCCGGTCCGCCAGGAAGCCGTGAGGGGTGTGGCGAAAAAATCCTGATCGAGCTGAATAAGAGTCGCGTCCTTTTCGCGGGCGGCGCGAATCACGGACTTCTGTCCGGGACCACGAACGCCGGAAATCACGTAGCCGTGCGTTTTGATGATGCCCGCTTTCTGACGGGCAATCCGGCGTTCATCCTTCCCCAGCCATTCCATGTGATCGAGTCCGACGGTAGTGAGGAGGCTGGCCAGGGGATGGGAGAGCATGTTGGTGGCGTCCCATAGCCCGCCCATGCCGCATTCGATGATTCCGATATCGACTTTCTTCCGCGCGAAGGCCTGAAACGCGATGGCGGTGAGAAATTCGAAATACGTGAGCGGAGCGCGGGCCTTTTTTTCGGCTTTCAAGACGTCGCCGGCGATGGCGGTAAAATCATCGACCACCGGTTCGCCGTCCACCCGGACGCGTTCCCGCAGGTCCACCAGATGCGGCGATGTATACAATCCTGTACGATAACCGCTCGCACGCAGGACCGACTCCAGAGCGGCGGCGACGGACCCTTTGCCATTGGTTCCCGCCATATGCAGGGAAGGCCATTGCTCCTGAGGATTGCCGAGAGCGTCCAGCACGCGGGTGATGCGATCCAGGCTCGGGCGGATGCGGAACATCCCCCGGGCGTTCAAATTCCTAAGGAATTGGGTGTAAATCACTTGACGTCCGTAGCAAAGTAAGCCAGCAGGCTGGCCAGCCATGGGCGCAGGTCCTTGCGCTCGACGATCACGTCGATCATGCCGTGGGAGAGAAGGAACTCGGAGAGCTGGAACCCTTCCGGAAGCTGCTCGCGGATGGTCTGCTCGATGACGCGCGGGCCGGCGAAGGCGATGAGGGCATTGGGCTCGGCCACGATAATGTCTCCCAGCATCGCGAACGATGCGGTGACGCCGCCGGTGGTCGGGTCCGTAAGGAGCGAAATAAAGGGGACGCCCGCTTCATGCAGTTTCGCCAGGGCCGCGCTGGTTTTAGCCATCTGCATGAGGGAGAGGATCGATTCCTGCATGCGCGCGCCTCCGGACGCCGAAACGACCAGGAGCGGCACGCGGTCTTTGAGGGCTTTTTCGATCGCGAGGGTGATTTTTTCACCCACGACGCTTCCCATGCTGCCGCCCATGAATTCAAAGTCGAGCAGCGCCGCGACGAGTGCATGCCCCTCGATCATCGCGTCGCCGGCCGTGCAGGCGTCCATTTGCCCCGTTTTGTGCTGGCTCTGCGCCAGGCGCAGTGCATAAGGCTGAATATCGACGAACTGCAGCGGGTCCAGGGGCCCGATCTTCTCGCCGAATTCCTTGAAGCTGCCTTCGTCAAAAAGCTGCTTGATCCGCTCCCGCGCGTTCAGGCGGAAGTGCGCCCCGCATTTCGGGCAGACCTTGAAATTTTCCTCCAGCTCTTTGTTGTAGATGATCTGTTCGCATTTCTCGCATTTCGTCCAGACTCCGGCCGGAATGGCGGCTTTCTTCGAACGCGGCGAATGTTCAATAGGCATAGAGGGGCTCCTTAGTGGTCCAGCGCCTGCCTCAGCGACTTCACAAAATGGGCAGCGTTGTTGAATTTCGTCCCGGCTGATTTTTCAATCCGGCGAATCAATTCCGATCCGACGATAATCCCGTCCGCGTGGCGGGAAAGATCCTGCGCCTGCCGGGGCGACGTAATGCCAAATCCCACAGCCACAGGCCTCGTGCTGACGGCTTTGACCGATTTCAAGAATCCAGACACCTCCGCCGGCAGCACCTTCTGAACGCCTGTGACGCCCGTAAGAGAAACCGCGTACAGGAAACCCCGCGTTTTGGCGGCGATCGCCCGGATTCGCGGCTTGGACGACGTCGGCGCCACGAGGTAAATCAAATCCATTGCGTATTTTTGCGCCGCTCGCGAATAAGGCTCCCCTTCTTCAGGGACCATATCGGGAATGATCAGGCCATCCGCGCCGGACGATTTGGCCCTTTGAAAAAATGCGTCGATGCCCATCGCGTGGATCGGATTGCAATACGACATCAGGACGATCGGAATCTTGACGCCCTGCCGCCGCAAATCCGCGATCGACTTGAGGATCCATTTCAGAGTGACGCCGTTTTTAAGGGCCACTTGGGACGAATATTGGATGGTCGGGCCGTCGGCAATGGGATCGGAAAACGGGACGCCCATCTCAAGCAAATCCAACCCGGCCTTCTCCAAAAGTGGGACGAGCGTCTTCACGCTCGCTTTCGTCGGGAATCCAGCCGTGATGTAGCCGATGAGCGCCTTGCGCTTCTGGCGCTTTAACCGGCGGAACGTTTGATCGATCCTATTTCGCATACACTTTATTCAGAATAGGCATGTCTTTGTCGCCGCGACCGGATAGATTGATCACGACGATGTCGTTGGGTTTCAAGCGCTTCGCCAGCGTTTTCAAATAGCCGATGGCATGCGCGGGTTCCAAAGCCGGAAGAATGCCTTCGGTTCGGCAGAGGAGCTCAAATCCCTCAATGCATTGTTTGTCGGTCGCGGTCACGTACTCGGCGCGCCCGCTGTCCTTGTAGAACGCATGTTCCGGCCCGACGCCGGGATAATCAAGTCCGGCGGAGATCGAATGCGTCCCGATCACCTGCCCGTCCTTATCTTGTAACAGATAGCTCATGGCGCCGTGAAAGACCCCCTTTTTGCCTCGGGCCAGCGGCGCCGCATGCGCCCCCGTGGCCAGGCCGCGTCCGGCGGGTTCAACACCCAGCATTTTGACGGACCGATCTTTGTAAAAGGGATAAAAGAGCCCGATGGAATTGGAACCGCCGCCGACGCAGGCCATGACATAATGCGGCAACCGCCCTTCGGCCTTCAAGATCTGCCGGCGGGCTTCCTTACCGATCACGGACTGGAAGTCGCGCACCATCATGGGGAAGGGATGCGGGCCGACGACGGACCCGATGACGTAATGGGTGGTTGCGACGTTCGTCACCCAGTCGCGCATGGCCTCGTTAATCGCATCCTTGAGCGTACGGGTCCCGGTTTTGACCGGGATGACGCGGGCGCCCAGACGCTCCATGCGGAAAACGTTCGGCGCCTGGCGCGCAATATCTTCTTCCCCCATGTATACCGCGCATTCCAGGCCGAAGAAAGCGGCCGCCGTGGCCGTGGCGACGCCGTGCTGCCCGGCGCCGGTTTCGGCGATGATGCGCTTTTTCCCGAGATAGCGCGTCAGGAGAACCTGGCCGAGGGCGTTATTGATCTTGTGCGCGCCGGTGTGGCAGAGGTCTTCGCGTTTCAGGTAAATCCGTCCCCGCCCGACGGCCTCGCTCAAGCGCCTGGCGTACATGAGCGGCGTGGGGCGCCCGACGAAATCGCGCAAGTGCCCGGCGAGCTCCTGGCGGAAAGCCGGATTTTGTCGCGCGTGCCGGTAGGCCCGGACGAGCTCTTCTAATGCGGTGAGGAGCGTCTCCGGCACGAAACGGCCGCCGTAGCGACCGAAGTATCCGCGTTTGTCCGGTAGCGAAGTCATCGGATCGATTTGGCCGCCTGGATAAAAGTTTTCATCGCATCGTAATCTTTTCGTGTCGGCGACTTTTCCACGCCGCTGCACACATCGACGCAGGGCGGGTGCGCTTTTTTAATGGCTTCGAGGACATTGGCCGGCGTCAATCCCCCGGCCAGAAACCAGGGTTCGGAGAGCTGCGCGGCGGGCACGAGCCAGTCCCAGTTGAAGGGCTCGCCGGTGCCGCCGGCTTCCTCGGTCGAATAGGTGTCAAACAGGAAAAAGTCCACCGTTCCGGCATACGGCTCGGTGTCCACCGCTTCAAGCGGTTTCTGAAGACGGAGCGCCTTGATCACTTTGACGCCGAGCGCCTTCACTTCGCGGCAGTAATCGGATGTTTCCGACCCATGCAGCTGGACCATCTTGAGCGGGACGTTTTTGACGATCTTGCGGACGCTCTCCATCGGTTCATCGACAAAGAGCCCGATCACCGACACAAAGGGCGGGATCTGGGAGGCCAGCTCCTTGGCGTGCTTCACGGACACTTTGCGCGGGCTCTGGCCGTAAAAATTGAGCCCGATGAAATCGGCGCCGAGATTGGCCGCCCAGAGGGCGTCCTGGGCATTGGTGATTCCGCAGATTTTTACTTTCGGCATGCTTGGGCAAACTCCTTGACGAGGGATTCCGGGTCTTCCGCGCGCATGAAGGTTTCTCCGATGAGCACGGCATGCGCGCCCAGCTCCTTGAGCTTGGGCAGTTCGGTGGAGGCCTTGATGCCGCTTTCGATGACGAGGGTCACTCCTTTTTTAGGCGCTTTGGACAACAGCCGGGCGGCGTTCGAACGATCGACGCGGAGCGTGCGGAGATCGCGGTTATTGATGCCGATGATCCGGGCGCCCGACTGCAGGGCATGGGCCAGCTGCGCCTCATCGTGCACCTCCACCATCGCTTCGAGCCCGACCGCATCGGCCTGGATAATGAATTCCCGCAGAAGCGTCCCGGGCAGAAGGCCGGTGATGAGAAGGACCGCATCGGCGCCCAGGGTCTTCGATTCCAGGATCTGGTACGGATCGATGATGAAATCTTTTCGCAATATCGGAAGCTGGGTCTGGCGGCGGGCCTCTTCGAGCAGATGCGGCGAACCGTGAAAGAAATTTTCTTCCGTCAAAATCGAAAGGGCCGCCGCGCCGCCGCGCTCGTAGGCCTTGATCCGACCTGGAATGTCCTGTTCCTTGCGAATCACGCCGGCAGAAGGGGACGCCTGCTTTAATTCCGCGATCAGCGTGACCCTCCCCGGACGATGCAACGCTTTTTCCAGAGAGCGGGCCGGATCGCCTTTTTTCAGGTGGAGCTTGAGCTGATCGAGGCTCACGCTGCGCTTCTGGACTTCCACGCGCTGGCGCGCTTGCTCGGACACCTCCATCAGGAAATCGCTCATGCATTTTCCTCGGGGTTCAGCGCGGCCTTGAGCGCTTCGAACTTCTTGAGCGCGGCTTTGCTATCGATGCTTTTCTGCGCGAGCACGACGGCATCCTTCAAACCGATCGTTTTGGCGCCGCCGGCTTTCGTTCGAGCGGCGGCGCGGATCGCCGCGGCCGCGTTCATGCAGGCCACATTGCGATGAATCCCCAGGCGGCCATTTAAGACTTCCAGGAGCAGACGGGCGCCTTCCGCGGGCGTGCGGCTCGCTTCATTGGTTTTCGCCTGCGTTTTAAACCCAAAATCCTCCGGCCGCCACGTTTCAAGACGCACATCACCTTGATGCAACTCCGCGACTTCCGTCGTGCCGGTCAGGACGATTTCATCTTCCCCCTGGCCGTGAACGATATAGGCTTCCTCGCAGCCAAGACGTTTCAGGACCTCGGCGAGCGGCCTAAGCCAGACCGGATCGTAAACTCCGACGACTTGGGCGCTGGGCCGCGCCGGGTTGCTGAGGGGCCCTAAGAGGTTGAAAATGGTCCGCGTGCCCAGTTCCTTGCGGACCGGCATGGCATGCTTCATGCTCGGATGAAACGCCGGCGCAAAGAGCGAAGCCAGTCCGATCTTTTGGAGACATTCTTCGACGAGCTTCGGGTCCGATTCGAGCGGGATCCCCAGCGCTTCGACCACATCCGCGGAGCCGCAAACGGATGAGACCGAGCGGTTTCCATGTTTTGCGACGGCGTAGCCGGCGCCGGCCACCACAAAGGCGGCCATCGTGGAGACGTTAAAGACGCTTTTCCCATCCCCGCCCGTCCCGCAGGTGTCGACGAGAGGCTTGCGGTCGGTCCGGATCGGCACCGCCGCTTCGCGCAGGGCTTCCGCCGCCCCGGTGATTTCATCCACGCTTTCCCCTTTGACGCGCAAGGCGCTCAGAAAAGCGGACATCAGAACGGGAGAAACGTCTCCGTGCATGAGCGCCGCGAAGGCCTCATGGGCCTCGGCGCGCGTCAGAGAACGGCGCTCCATCACTTTGTGCAGAAGAGGCAGAAGGCTCATCGTGGTTTCCCCGCCTTGAGAGTCAGGAAGTTCTTCAGGAGATTCTTCCCGTCTTGGGTCAGAATGGATTCGGGATGAAACTGCACCCCTTCCAGCGCAGCGATCGACTTATGCCGCAGGCCCATGATTTCGCCTTCCTTCGTCCAGGCGCTGACTTCCAGACATTTAGGAAGGCTTTTCCGCTCGACCAGAAGCGAATGATAGCGGGTGGCCAGGAAGGATTGGGGCATTTTGGAGAAGATCGTTTTTCCATCGTGAAGGATGGGCGAGGTTTTCCCATGCATCAGCCGGTCGGCCCGGACGACTTTGCCGCCGAACGCATAGCCGAGCGCTTGATGCCCGAGACAGACGCCCAGAACGGGAATGCGCCCGCCAAAGTGTTTGATCGCCTCGATAGAGATGCCGGCCGTGGTCGGTTCTCCAGGACCCGGGGAAATCACCAGGTGCGAGGGTCTCAGCTGCTCAATGCCGGAAACGGTGATCGCGTCATTCCTATAGACCTGCACATCCCGGCCCATCTCCTGAAGGTACTGCACTAGGTTGTACGTAAACGAATCGTAATTGTCGATCATCAGGATCATGCAAGTTCCTGCGCTTTCTGGATGGCGGCGAACAGCGCCGCCGCTTTGTGCAGGCTTTCCTGATATTCGCGGGACGGGACCGAGTCCGCCACGATCCCGCCGCCGGATTGCATGTAAGCCTTCCCCTTGTGGAAAAAGAGCGTCCGGATCGTGATCGCCATATCCATGTTGCCGGTGTAGGAGAAGTAGCCGACCGACCCTGCATAGGGGCCCCGGCGCACCGGTTCCAGTTCATCGATGATCTCCATCGCGCGGATTTTGGGCGCGCCGGAAACCGTCCCCGCCGGAAAGCAGGACTGCAAAAGATCGAAAGCGTTGGCGTTCTTCTTCAACCGGCCGGTCACCGAAGACACCAGGTGCATGACATGAGAAAAGTATTCAATCGTCATCAGCTCCGGGACTTTCACGCTGCCCGCTACGCACACCCGCCCCAAATCATTCCGGCCGAGGTCCACGAGCATCAAGTGCTCCGCCCGCTCCTTCGGATCCTTCCGGAGCTCTTCCGTGAGGCGCTGGTCTTCCTTGGCATTGGCCCCCCGGTGGCGGGTCCCCGCAATCGGGCGCGTCTCGGCCAGATCATTTTCTTTGCGGACCAGGATCTCCGGTGAAGAACCCACCAGATCGATCTCCGGGAAATGCAGGAAGTACATGTAAGGCGACGGGTTCACCATCCGGAGCGCCCGATAGACGTTGAACGGCGGCGCCTGAGGCTGGAGCTCCCAACGCTGCGAAAGGACCACCTGGATAATATCCCCGGCGCGGATGTATTCCTTGGCCCGCTTGACGGCATTTTCAAAGGCCTGGCGCGTGACGCAAGGTTTCGGCGGCTTTAACGTCCCGCCCTTTTTTGCGCGCGGCCGCGGGACGGTAGATCGAAGCCGCGCCAGCTGGTCTTCAATCGAGCGGACGCCTTCGGCATACAGGGCTTTGAGGCCCTTCGGCGTCCGCTTCTGATCAGGAATATAAACATTGGAGATCACTTGCGCCACCTGGGAAAAGCGGTCAAAGACGACGACTTCCCCGGAGAGCTGAAAAGCGCCCGTTGGAAAACCCAGGGTATCAGGCTTTGCGTCGGGGATCTTCTCAAAAAAACGGACCGTGTCATAGTCCCAGTAACCGACGGCTCCGCCCCAAAAGCGCGGAAGGCCAGGCAGCTCGGCCGGACGAATGTCCGCAAATATCGCTTTCAGGTCCTGCAGCGGATTTTGGGTCTTCCAACGTCGCTCGCTGGACCCTTCGCGGTACGTCACCTCATCGCCGCGGCACAGAAAGAGAGCGCGCGGCCTCCGACCGACGAAGGAAAAGCGGCCGAACCGCTCGCCCCCTTCGACGCTTTCCAGAAGAAAGGCGTGCGGTTCGCCCTTTTGGAGGCGTTCATAGACCGAAACCGGAGTGACCTGGTCGACCACGATCTCACGCCGCAGCGGGATGAGATTGTGTCGCCGCGCCAGGCGTATAAATTCAGGCAGAGAAGGCGTAATCACGGGATCTGAATCAACTTTCCTTTGATGTTCTTAAACGGCACATAAAATATTGACTGGCCGGTTCTCGGATCTTTCCAGGTCGTGGAATCCTCCGATTCGTCGCGGTCGTCCCCGAGGACAAAGAGATTCCTCTCCGGCACCTGCAGCGGCCCTAGATTGTCGCCGGCCAGCCGTTCTCCGGCACGCTTATACACCGCGTAGGGTTCTTCCAGCAATTTGCCGTTCAAATACACTTTTTTGTCCCTCAGCTCGACGGCATCTCCCGGGACGCCGATCACCCGTTTAATGAGGCCCTTTTCATCGTCCACCGGACTTTTAAAAACAATGATCTCACCGCGCTGCGGGTCCCTCCACCGGTAGACGGCGCGGTTGACCCAGTAATGATTTCCCACCGCCAGCGTCGGCTCCATGGATCCGGATGCGACGACAATCGTATCCACGACAAAAGTCCGAAGGCACAGCGTAATGCCGACGGCAATGACCGTTAAAAAAAGCAATCGCCTGATCAATGCTTAGTGCCCGTACACTTTCTTTGGATCAAAGAGCGGCTTCGAGGTCACCTTTAAACGCCCGTCCGGCAGCACTTTCCGGTAGAAACAGGAACGCTGGCCGGTGTGACACGCGGCTTTGCCGATCTGCTCCACTTTGACCAGCAGGCAATCGCCGTCGCAATCGATCCGGAATTCCTTGACCTTCTGAACGTGGCCGGAGCTTTCGCCCTTGAGCCAGAAGGATTGTCTCGACCGGCTCCAGAAAACGGATTTCTTCAGTCGCAGCGTGCGGCGGACCGCTTCCTTGTTCATGTAGGCCACCATGAGCACGGTGCCGTCTTTCGCATCCTGGACGACGGCCGGGATCAGGCCTTTATGGTCAAACTTCAGCCGCTTATATAAGTTCATGCATCATCCCCGGACGGGGACTCCTTTCAATTTCAGATAACGTTTCAAATCCTTGATGCGCAGTTCCTTGCGATGAAACAAGGAGGCTGCCAGGGCCGCGTGGGCATGCCCTTTCGTAAACGCTTCGAGAAAATGCTTCTTCTCCCCGGCCCCTCCGCTGGCGATCACCGGAATCCGGACGGCGTCGCTCAGTTCTCGAAGTAAATCGATGTCATACCCGATCTGGGTGCCGTCGCGGTCCATGCTGGTCAGGAGAATCTCGCCGGCGCCAAGTTTTTCCGCTTTTCTGGCCCATTGAACGGCATCCAGGCCAGTATTTTTCCGTCCACCATAAATGTAAACATCCCATCCGTGACCGGAGGCGCGACGTTTCGCATCGATCGCGACAACAATGCACTGCGAGCCAAATCGTTCCGCTCCATCCCCCACGATCCCCGGAGACTGCACCGCCACCGTGTTCAGGGACACCTTATCGGCGCCGGCTTTCAAGAGCATGCGGATGTCCTGAACGGTGCGGATGCCGCCGCCGACCGTCAGCGGTATGAAAACGCGTTCCGCCGTCCTTTCCACCGCCTTCAGCAGGATCGGGCGCTTTTGGGCCGATGCCGTAATATCCAGAAAAACCAGTTCGTCGGCCCCTTCGTCGTTGTAGCGCTGGGCCAGCTCGACGGGGTCGCCGGCATCCAGGAGATTGAGAAATCGCGTGCCCTTGACCACGCGGCCGGCGTCGACATCGAGACAGGGAATAATCCGTCTGGCTAACACCCCGCCACCTTCATGGCCTCTTCGAGAGTGAACTTCCGATCGTAAAGCGCTTTCCCGACAATGACGCCGCTCAAGCCCTCGGGTTCATAGTCGCGCAAAGCAAAGATGTCATCAAGGCTGCTGATACCCCCTGAAACCGTCACCGACGCGCCCGCCGCCGCTTTGAGAAAGAGCCGGATCCCGTCGATATTCGGTCCCGTGAGCGTCCCGTCTTTGCGCGTGTCAGTAAATAAGAGATGTTTGACCTTCAGGTCCTTCATCCGCCGGGCAAGGTCATCGAACCGTATGGTGGAAAGCTCTTTCCATCCGGAAACAGCGACAAAATCCTCCGCGACATCGATACTGACGGCGATCGCATCGCCGAACTCATCCAAAGCCCGGCTGACCAAAGACGGATTATAAACGGCCGCCGTTCCGAGGATGACGCGATTCGCGCCTGCCTGGAAAGCCGCTTGGATCGATTCGAGGGACCGGAACCCGCCGCCGATCTGAATCGGCGTCTGAATGGCCTTGCGGATGCGCTCCAACTTGTCGAGATTGGCCGGACGGCCCTGAAAGGCCCCGTCGAGGTCCGCGATGTGCAGGACCTTGGCTCCCCGGCGGACCCAGATCGCGGCCATTTCAATCGGATCTTTCCAGTAAACGGTTTCCTGATCTTCCTTCCCCTGATACAGGCGAACACATTGCCCATGCCGGATATCGATGGCCGGGATCACTAGCAAGAGGATACCTCCTGCACAAAATTCCGGAGAATCACCTGGCCCTCGTCCCCACTTTTTTCGGGATGGAACTGAGACGCAAAGAGGCGGCCCTGCGCGACGGATGAACAGAACGGGCGCCCGTAGACAGTCCGAGTAGCCACGACGGATGGATCTCCAGGCACCGGAAAGAACGAGTGAACAAAATAAAAATAGCTTCCTTCAGGGACGCCGCGCAAAAGGCACGTACGCGATGCCGGCCCGCGACGAAGGGTATTCCAGCCCATGTGCGGTACTTTGAGCTCCGATCGCTTAGGCATACGGAACCGGACGACCTTCCCCTTCAAAAACCCCAGCCCTTTTTCACGCGCGCTTTCTTCGCTTCGGTCGAATAACAGCTGGAGGCCCAAACAAATTCCCAGAAATGGCTTATTCCTTTCCAGCGCTTCCGCCACCGGAGCCGTCAACTTCTTCGAGGACAACCGACGGCTGGCTTCACCAAAAGCTCCCACTCCGGGGAGTACCACGCCCACCGCCTGACGGATGACGGATGGCGAATTCGTAATCCGGACTCGGCCACCGGCCTTCTCCAGCGCCTTGCAGACGCTGTGCAGGTTCCCCATCTCGTAATCGACAACTGCAATCAAAGGCTTCATTTTTCCATCCGACAACGTAATGATTCGGCGTGGTTTTCCATGCCTTCGGTCTGCCCCATGACGAGGGCCGCTTCCCATCGGGTGCGTTCTCCGGGTCGCGCCTGGAAACTGATCACGCTGCTGCGTTTAAAAAAGGTCGCCACCGAAAGCCCGCTGGAATACCGCGCCGAGCCATGGGTCGGAAGAACGTGCGAAGGACCGGCGACGTAATCGCCCAAGGCCGCCGGGGTCGAAGGACCGAGAAAGATCGCGCCTGCATGCCGGATGAGCGGCAGATATTTTTCAGCCTTCGGAAAAAGAAGTTCCAGATGCTCCGGTGCGACGGTATTGGCTACTTCGATCGCCCTGGTGAGGCTGTCGACACAGCGCAGCCGGACACGTCGCTTAAGACCCAGAGAGAGATGCTTCTGAACATGCCTCATCTTCGACCGGTCCGTCGCCAGAAGGAGCGCGCGGGCTTGCGGATCGTGTTCCGCCTGGGCTTGGAGATCGAGAACGATGTAGTCCACAGGGGTATTCCTGTCGGCGATGATGACGACTTCGCTTGGGCCGGCCAGGGAATCAATACCCACCTGCCCGAAAACCTGCCGCTTGGCTTCAGTGACATACTGATTGCCTGGCCCGACGATAAAATCAACCGGTTTTACGGTTTTGGTCCCATAGGCCAGAGCCGCGATGGCACCGGCGCCGCCCATGCGATAGACGACGTCGCAGCCGGCCACAGACGCCGCTGCCAGCACTTCCGGAGTCAGATTCTTCGGCGGGCTGGCCATCACGATGCGTCGCACTCCGGCCACGCGCGCCGGAATCGCCGTCATCAGCACTGTGGATGGATAAGGGAACCGCCCTCCCGGGATATAGAGACCGACGCTGTCGACGGGCCGGATCAGCTGTCCCAGCCGAACAGATCCCTGCGATCGAAACCAGCTTTTCGTCAGGAGCCCTTTTTCAAGGATCGCAAAAGATTCCACATTTTTCGCACATTCCTTCAGACTCGCCAAAAAGCTGGCAGAAACAAGACGTTCCGCGTTCTTAAGTTCGGCCTTGGAAACGATGAGATCGGGGGGCTTTAAAGAGACGTGATCAAAGGTCCGGGCGTACCGGCATAAGGCGGCATCCCCCCGCTTTTGAACCTGCCGGATTATCGCGCGCACTTGATCGGAAATCGAGGACAACATTTCGACGAATTATATCAAAACGACAATGCGTTTAAGGGATGTAGGGCCGCTTCGCAGTTTCTCTGATTGATAACTTAAGCGGCCTTCGAAACTAGCGATCAGGCGGCGTGCAAGAAATAAGGCGTCTGCCGCTTCTTTCGACCTGTTCGAACGGAGCAACCGGGCGGTGCTGTCGAACAGGTCGGAACGCCTGGGGCCAGGCCCCGGCCGATCTCAAATGCGAAATATGAGCACTGAGTGACCCCTTTTCTTTTCAGATTGGCGTTTTATGCGGCTTCGGCGAGTAACGGCGTGGCATTCCTGCGTGCAGCGAGGTATCTTTCTCCAAGCGCTTTGATCTCAACCCCTCGAGCAATGCGCCAAAACGTCCAGCCTTCCCATTCAGAGAACGGCTTCGCGTCATGCGTGCTTCTTATCGCATCTCTGTAGACATTGGCATAACCTAAAATGCCTTCAGGGGTGATAATATCTTGAATCAAAAATCGGTCTTCAAACCACCTGTTGACATAACACACATGAACTGCGCCGTTTACCACATAAACCAATAGATCATCCCACCCCAACTCTTTAAACCTGAGACTTGTTATCTTTTCTCCCCCGCCAAAGCGCGCAATTATCGGTTTTATGTCGCGTTCTCCTTCAGGCGAAAAAAACCTCAGCAGCTCTCTGACCTTTACATAGGACGAGAGATTGACCGCCAAAAGGAGCCAGTCGCGTACGGGCGACTTCATCCTTGTGCCATGGGACGTTTCAAGCCACCCCTTTAGGGGGAGATAAACTTCGTCCCTGAGTAGCTCCAGCTTTCCTTTGAGCATCGGCGGCAGATCCTCGGGAGCGTCCATCGCTTTCTCAAGATCGGAAAGAATGTCGCGTCGCGCCGTTATGCCTTCTTTTCCACGAGACGCGCCTCCGGAAGAAAAAACGAAAGGTGCGACTAACCGCACAATGTTTTTGCTAATTTCTTCAAATACTGAATTACTCACGCCGTGCGCCCTAAATTCCTTCGAGACATCCTGCACGACAGAGAGGACCGTTCCGCACAGCCACTTTTGCAGATTATCCCACGACGCCGCCTCCGCTTTCATCCTGGAGAGCAGCCCCTCGAGAC
>Ga0182027_10004637_pt1 | contig 21214 bp, 20 predicted proteins | sample 712E1DmetaG_FD_121300 | JGI IMG/M metagenome (GOLD analysis project Ga0182027, IMG submission 121300) | Permafrost microbial communities from Stordalen Mire, Sweden - 712E1D metaG (Illumina Assembly) | ecosystem: Environmental > Terrestrial > Soil > Wetlands > Permafrost | place: Sweden...
AGAAATTGCTTGGCCGCCCGGCAGTCGCGGCACCATGAAGCCGTATAAACCTGAACATCCATGCCGGCATTTTATGGCGTTTGCACTGGTATCCTCTGTGATGATGACCACCGAAGAGATTAAGGCGCTGCTCAGGCTGGAACCGCATCCGGTGGAGGGTGGGTTCTATCGCCGGACTTATACCTCGGCCGGATCGGTGGATCTGCCGCGCGGCGTGCGCGCACAGGGCACGGCTATCTACTATCTGCTGGAGCCGGGGACTTACTCCGAGATGCACCTGCTGGATTCGGACGAGATTTTCCATTTCTATCTCGGCGACCCAGTGGAGATGCTGCAACTTTATCCGGATGGGCGGTCCTCGGTCTTTATTTTGGGAGCGGATTTGCAGGCGGGGCAGCATGTGCAACTGGTTGTCCCTGCTGGCGTTTGGCCGGGGACACGGCTCGTTGGCGATGGGAAGGTGGCGCTGCTGGGGTGCTCGGTGACGCCGGGCTTCGATATTGCGGATTACCGGAATGCGAGTTTTGCGGAGTTAGCCTCGCTGTGGCCGGCGGGAGCGGAGCGCATCAGGAAGCTGACGCGGAGCTAATCCTGCGTTCGCGAAAGAAGTTTCTGAGCAACTCCGCAGCTTCATCGGCGAGAATTCCCTGCTCGACTTGCATCTGGTGGTTAAGCTGCGGATGATTGATCACCGCAAGCACCGACCCCGCCGCGCCGGCCTTGGGATCGGGAGCGGCGAAGACGAGGCGGTCGATGCGAGCGTGGATCATGGCTCCGGCGCACATTGCGCAGGGCTCAAGCGTGACGTAGAGAGTGCAGCCGTTGAGGCGGTAGTTGCCGAGCGCTGTTGCGGCAGCGCGCATGGCAACCATTTCTGCGTGGGCTGTGGGGTCCACATCGCGCAGAACTCGGTTCTGGCCTGTGGCGGCGATTGCTCCGTTTTGAACTACGACGGCACCAATCGGCACTTCGCAGGCTTCGGCGGCGAGGCGGGCTTCGGCGAGTGCGGCTTGCATGAAATCGAGATCCATCATTCGACTAACATCGCGCGAAGATGCGTGAAATTGATGACGTTGAGCCCCCGCGACCTTAGCGACTCGCTTAAGGGAAAGTCTATGGTTAGAACAACATGTGTAGATGCCAAGCTTGCCAATGCAGCATCGGTCAAGCCGAGCCACATCAGATCGTTCTCGGCGATTCTGGCCGCAGGCATTCGCTCCTCGGGCGTAACCTGAATCCGCCGCGAAAAGTGTCCCGTCCAATCTTCCTTAATCCACCCTGGAAGCGAGTTTGCGAGATTGGAAACCTCTGTTAGGACATGGGGAGTAGTTCGTTGAATTGGGAAAAACTCGAGAACTTGGATCAGCAGGTCGAAATCGGTAAGTCTAAAACTATTCAGACGCTTGAAGGAGCCAACCAAGGATGGATCATATTGGGCACACCAATTCAATAAGAGGAGATTGGAATCTAGCAAGGCCGGCTTTCCGATGTGGGGCTTGAGCAGCGGGTGATCTGACAGCTTCATGCTGCACGCTGTCTCATGGCGATAAACCTGCCATTTTCGCCAGAAACCACAACGACCTTGGCAATTCGGTTGTACCCAAACGGCCCTCTAGCTCCTACCAAGTCGTTGTTACTCGGAGCAGGAACGCTCAAGGTGACTGCCCAATAGCTGTCTCTTGGGCCTTCTCTCTCAATCTCCTCGAGACGAGCCGCCTCATTGGAGTACTCGGGCAAAAGCTCCCTAAAATGAGTACGCGCTGCGCTAATCGCTTCCTTGATATCTAACGCCATCCGCAATCCCCTTACAGAAGTATTTTACCCTGAAACCGAGTGGGCAGCCGGCTGCTGCTGAGTCATGCAGTGCAGCGTGCCAAGCCCCCACACCAGATCGACACAGTGGATGCCGATGACTTCGCGGTCTGGGAAAACTTCAGCGAGAAGGTTGAGCGCTGCGCGGTCATTGGGATCGTGGAAGGTGGGCACCAGCACGAGGCCGTTGGCGATGTAGAAATTTGCGTAACTGGCCGGCAGGCGCTGGTTGCGGAAGACGACGGCGCGCGGCATTGGCAGTTCGATGAGCGTGAATTGCTTGCCGTCGCCAGTTCGCGCGGCCTTGAGGCGTGCGAGGTTTTCGGCAAGAGGCGCATGGTTCAGGTCGCTGGTGTTTGGCTCGACTGCGGTGATGATTGTGGAAGGCGCAACGAAGCGCGTGATGTCGTCGACGTGGCCGTGCGTATCGTCTCCGGCGATGCCGCGATTGAGCCAGAGCACTCGATCGATGCCGAGATAATCGTGGAAGGCCAGCTCAAGTTGGGCGCGGCTGACGCCGGGATTGCGCTGCTGTACCTCGCTGAGCAGGCACTCTTCCGTGGTGAGCAGGATGCCCTCGCCGTTGGTGTCGATGGAGCCACCTTCGAGCACTACCCGGTGCTTCGGCCCGTTCTCGTTTTGAATGAAAGGCTGCCAGGCGGGGAGGCCGAGCAGTTCGGTTACGCGGCCGGGAAACTGGTCGTCGAGCTGGCAGTTGGGGTACTTGGCCCAGGCGTTGAAGAGCCAGTTGGTGAGGCCTACTCGGCCTTCAGCGTTTCGGACGAATATTGGCCCGGTGTCGCGGGTCCAACTGCGATTGGTCCGCCAGATGTGGAAGTCGACCTGAGCCAGGTTGGCTCCGGCACGGTCTAGCATCGAGGTTGCGCGCTGTTGAGATTTTTCATCTTCAACAAGAATGTGGACGCGCTCGCGGGAAGAGAGAAGGCGCACGATCTCCGCATAGAGCCAGGGGATGGGCTGAAACTTGCCCGGCCAGTCCTCGGGATTGTGCGGCCACGCAAGCCAGGTGGCTTCGTGCTGCTCCCACTCGGCGGGCATGCGGTAACCCAGTTCGTGCGGTGTGGCTTCGGCCATCTCTACTTGAAGTCTCCGCCCTTGGGCCGCGCGTCGACCGGATCGAGAAAGCGCCTTGTGATCGGCGCGTAGGCATCGATGCGGCGGTCGCGCAGGAAGGGCCAGTTGCGGCGCGTGTCTTCAATCAGGGCGAGGTCGATCTCGCCGAGGAGAATCTCTTCGGCATCGTGCAAGGCCTTGGCGACGATGCGGCCGAAGGGATCGGCCAAAAAGCTGCCGCCCCAGAACTCGATGCCAGGTCCCGAAGCGCGATTGCCCTTCACATTGCCGTTCTCATGGCCGACGCGGTTCACGCCCGCTACATAGACGCCATTGGCAATTGCGTGCGCACGCTGGATGGTTTGCCACGCGTCGTACTGTGCGGCGCCAGACTCGTCCTTCTCCGCCGGATGCCAGCCGATGGCGGTTGGATAGAACAGCACCTCCGCGCCCTGCAGCGCCGTCAAGCGCGCGCCTTCCGGGTACCACTGGTCCCAGCAGACGAGCGTGCCCACGCGGCCAGCTTCAACGTTCACCGCCTGAAATCCAAGATCGCCGGGCGTGAAGTAGTACTTCTCAAAGTAGAGCGGATCGTCGGGGATGTGCATCTTGCGGTAGACGCCCGCGACCGCGCCATCCGCATTCAGCGTGACCGCGGTGTTGTGATAGAGGCCGGCCGCGCGGCGCTCAAACAACGACGCGATGATGGAGACATGCAGTTCGCGCGCGAGAGCTGCGAGTTGCTCGGTCGACGGGCCGGGAATGGGCTCGGCAAGGTCGAACAGGCGCATGTCTTCGCGCTGGCAAAAATACTGAGTCTTGAAAAGCTCGGGCAGGCAGACGATGTTCGCGCCCATACGCGCGGCCTCGCGAATGTGGCGCACGGCCGCGGCAAAGTTGTCCTCGGGGTCCACGCCCATGCGCATCTGCACCAGGCCGACGCGGTATTTTTTTGTCTCTGTCATTTTTCGCCGACCAACCCTCTCCTTTTGGAGCCATGCGGCGAGGCCAACCCCGGTTGGCGGGATTGGCCTCAGTCGTTCTTCAAGCCCAATGCCTACTCTTCGAGGATCAGCACCGCGGCGGCAATCGTAGTGGTCCATTTGCCGCGCTTGTCGCCCACAGCCGATTGCGTGATGTTGCTGGTGCGAACGATCTTGTTGGAGATGCGATAGATCTCCTTTTTCTCGTCCCAACTGGTATCCGGATCGAAGTCGACGTCGAGAGTTGTGGCCAGCATTTCGGCTGCAAGCTCTTCGGCGTATTCGCCGGCCTGATCTTCGGTCTCGCCAAAGCTGTGGTGTTCGCTCAGGTAGCCATAAGTGTTGCGGTCGGCCGGGATGGCGACGCCGATGCTCGACACGATGAGCCGGTGCGGCTCGCGCGTGGAGTTCTCCGCGATGACGGAAAAAACCACTTCGCCGTGATTTAGATACGTGAGGCCTTCCTTGCGCGTGATCACCTTGCATTGCGGCGGAAAGATCGAGGAGACGCGGACGAGATTCTGCGAAGCGATTCCCGCATCCCGAAGGGCCAGCTCAAAGGAGGTGAGTCGCTCCTTATGTTTGCCAACGCCCTTGGTAAAGAAAATCTTCTTCGGGACCATGCTTTTTCCCAATTTCTATGTAGCCTCCGTGGGGTTGAGAATTGTGTTTCCCATATAGGGTACCCGCATGAGTTTATCGCATCCGGGCGGGTTGGAGCGGGTTTCCCCGCAATTTCATCTCCGGTTTACACCGTTGACTGTCGCTTGCCTGGTGCAGCCGCTTGCAGGACTCCCAAACTGCCGGTGCCGGGCAGCGCCTTGCCGGTGTTGCTGGATTCACCGTAACTTTTTTCCGCTATTCGCGTTTAAGGGCATATGAAGCGGATATTTTCTCTCGCAATTCCTGTCTTATGCGCGGCTTTGAGCGGCGCACAAGTGTTGGCGCAAACGTCGCAAGATCCGCCTGATCCATTTGGCCCCGCAGCCTCGGCGGCTCCTGCCGCTATTCCTGAATCTGGACCGGTGATCTTGGAGTGGGTGCCGCCGGCTCTGGCGCAGTTGAGCACGCAGGCCGCTCTTAAATCGAGCTTTACGCTTGACCGCGGCATGCTGAACGTAGCCGCGGGCCTGATGCAGGATCCGGATGGCGACGTGAGGCAGGCCGTGAACAAACTCGACGGCGTCAGCGTGCATCTGCTGCGTTTTGGCGCGGAAGGCACGGCTGACCCGGCCATGGTGGATGCGGTGCGCGCGGCCTATCACCTGCGCGGCTGGAAGCACCTGGCGACCGCTTCTAACTCCGGCGGCCCGTTGCGCAACCGAACCACCGACGTGTGGCTGGTGATGGATGGCGTAAACCTTCGCGGAGCGGTGGTGCTGGCTGAGACGCCCAAAAGCCTGACGCTGGTGACCGTGGCCGGAAACCTCAGTCCCGTGGACTTGCTCCACCTGCGCGGCCACTTCGGCATTCCACGGTTCGAGAGAGACGAGCTAAGAGAGACACATGTCCAGTAGCTCTTTTTCAGTTTGAGGGGCGAATTTGCGGATTCTGGATTTCAGGATTCCAGCAGTGGGTTGACCCAGCGGAGCCCTGGAAATCGCGCCTGTTCATGTGGGATGGATCTTCCGTCATAAAGGAATGTAGCGCCGGTCTCCAGACCGGCTGTACTGGCGGCGTCCCCGCCGCCAGACGTCGGCGCTACCAATCTACGGATAGGCTCTAAGATTCTTTGGACGCTCAGTAACTGCTCCTCACTTTTTCTCGTCCAGGCTCGAAATCAGCGACTCGATCCTGAATTCTTCCGTCTGCCAGGTGGTCAAAATATTCTCCTCTGCCAGTCGGCGCGCGGTACGGAATTGTTTAGAGCATTTTCACAATTAAGGTTGATTTCGTGGTTTCCCACCCATTTCACAAAGAACGTGAAATGGATGGGGCACGGAGCTTCCTTACACTATCAGTGAAAATGTCCTATTCGCTAGCCTGGTCGGCCTCAACTTCCCCGAGCACATCGTTGTCGCGTGCCATCCAGACATAAAGGGTCGGCATCAGGAAAACGCCAATCACCAGGTTGGCGATGAGGCCGCCGACGATGACAATCGCAAATGGCCGCTGGGAATCCGAACCGATCGCATGGGATAGCGCCGCGGGCAGCAGGCCCAAGGTGGCTACGAGCATCGTCATCATGATCGGCCGCAAACGCTGGACTGAACCTTCGACCGCGGCCTCGATGATGTTTTCCTTGCTGAACGCTTCCGATCCTCTGCGGCGAGAGCGCAGTTGGTTGATGAATTCGATCAAGATGACGCCTGTTTCAACCGAGACGCCAAAGAGCGCCAGGAATCCCACGGCCGACGATACCGAGAAGTTGGTGTGCGTGATGAAGAGTGCGAGTGGTCCACCGATCGAGGCCATGATGACCGATCCAAGGACCAGTATGGACCACTTGTAGGACCGGAACATGGTGTAGAGGATGAGGAAAATGACCAGCACGGTGATGGGAATGACGAGTGCCATTCGCTTGTCGGCGCGCTTCTGGCTTGCGTATTCGCCGGCCCACTCAAGGTGGTAACCGGTGGGCAGTTTCACGTTGTGTTCCACCTTGCCGATGGCCTCTTCCACAGTGGAACCCAGGTCGCGCCCGCGGACCGAGTACTTGATGGCGATGTAGCGCTGGCCACCCTCGCGATTGATCTGCTCGGCGCCATCGTCGGTGGAGACCTTCGTCAGTTGCGCCAGAGAAACACGTTCGCCGGAAGGCGCCAGGAGGCGCACGTCTTCAATTGCTTCCCTTGTGTCGCGATACTGCTTGTCATAGCGAAGCGTCACATCGTAGCGCGCCTCGCCTTGTTGAACCTGGGTCATTGCGCTTGAGCCGATGGCGGTTTGAAGTGCGTCCTGGATATCCGCGACATTAATGCCCCACCGCGCCGCGGCATCCCGGTCCACGGTGAAGTTCAGGTTTGGCTGGCCGACGATCCTGAAGATGCCCAGATCCTGAATGCCCTGGACCCCTGCCATTTGCGCCTGGATGATTTCAGCCGTGTGCTCGAGTGTGCGCAGATTGTCACCGTACAGCTTGACCGCCAATTCGCCTTTGACGCCGGAGACGGCCTCTTCCATGTTGTCAGAGATTGGCTGGGAGTAGTTCCAGAGGACGCCGGGAAACTTCTCCAACTGCTCGTCGATAGCGGCGATCAATGCCTCCTTGTTCTGATGGAAGACAGGGCGCCATTGTTCTTTTCTTTTCAAATCGACAAAATACTCGGTGTTGAAGTACCCGGCGGTGTCAGTGCCATCGTCGGGGCGCCCGGTCTGGCTGACGACCTGCGTAACCTCCGGAAAGGATGCCATCACCTGCCGCGCCTTGTTGGTGAAGTCGATGCTTGCAGTGGGACCTTCACTTGGAGGCAGCGATCCGCGCACCCAAATGGAGCCCTCATCGAGATGGGGCAGGAACTCCGATCCGATGGGCCCGCCGAAAGACAGATAAACTGCGATGACAAAAAGCGCCGTCGAGATACCCAGGGTGATGTTGCGATGCATGATGGCCGAGCGAACCGCGGTGCGATAACGAGCGGTGAGCCATTCCATCATCGGGTTCTTCCACTCTTTTGCTCCTTTCTGGAAGGCGATGCCACCCATGACCGGAGCCACAAGGATGGCGAAGACCAGCGCGCCGATCAATGCAAACGTGACCGTCCATGCCATTGGCTTGAACAGCCGGCCTTCGACGGCCTGCAAGGTGAAGATGGGCAGATAGGAAGCGATGATGATGCCGCGCGCAAAGAAGACCGGGCGCTGCACCTCATGCGCCGCATCGCGGATCTTCTGCGTCGGACTCCGCTTGTCATCTTTGAGCGAGAGGTGACGGACGATGTTCTCGATCATCACCACGGAGCCGTCGACAACCATTCCGAAATCCAGCGCGCCGAGTGAGAGCAGGTTTGCGGGAATGTGGATGAGGTCCAGGCAAATCGCCGCGAAGAGCAAGGCGAATGGAATGGTGAGCGCAACAATGATTGCGCCGCGCACGTTGCCCAGGAAGAGAAAGAGAATGATGGAGACCAGAACCACGCCGGCTGTCAGGTTGTGTTCAACGGTTTCCACGGTGAACTTGACCAGATCGGAGCGATCTAAGAAGGGAACGATCTTTACGCCCTTGGGAAGAATGCCGCCGTTGAGTTTGTTCACCTCTTCATGGATGCCCTGCAGAACAGGGTCGGAGTCGTCGCCCTTCTGGAGCAACACAATGCCTTCGACGGTATCGGGATTGTCGACAATGTCACCGTTGGGAAGATGGGTGGCCCGGCCAATCTGCCCCAGCCGAATCTTTGGTCCCTGCTCGACGGTCGCAATGTCCTTGATCTTGACGGCAGTGCCGTTTGACGTTTTGACGACTGTATTCTCGATGTCGTGCACACTTGAATAAAGGCCCAGCGACTGAACGTTGATTTGCTGTGCGCCTTCTTCAATGAAGCTGCCGCCTCCATTTGTGTTGTTGTTGGCGATCTGCTGCTCCACCTGGCTGATTGAGAGTCCGTATGCGACCAGCTTTTCCGGGTCGAGCTTGATTTGGTATTCCTTGGTCGGACCGCCGAAGCTGGAAACATCGACAACGCCGTTGACGCTCTTGAAAGACTTCTCCAGAGTCCAGTCTTCGAGCGACTTTTTCTCCATCACGTCGTAAGCGGGATTGCTGCTCTCCAACGTGTACCAGTAGATCTGGCCGACGGGGCTCCAGTCGGTGCCCATCTGCGGCACCAGATTGGCAGGCAGGCTGACCATGCTGAGCCGCTCCAGCACATGCTCGCGATTGATGTCGCTGGTGGAGTCGTCATCGAAGATAAGCATCAGGCTGGAGAGGCCGGCCAGCGTGGTCGAGCGCAGGTGCGTGAGGTGGGGAATGCCGGCCATCTGAATCTCAACCGGCACGGTCACCTGGCGTTCGATCTCTTCGGCGCTGCGGCCTGGCCATTGAGTGATGATCTGCACATAATTGTTGGCGACGTCGGGGTAGGCCTCGATAGGCAGGTTGCGGAAAGAGACAACGCCCCATGCGGTGAGCACCACCACGCCGCCGAGAACAAGCCATCGGTTCTTTAGCGCGAAATCAACGAGTGCGCGAAGCATCTACTGGCTCCCCGCTGCTTCAAGCAGCAATGCGTTGGTCACGACCTGCTGGCCGGGTTCAAGACCGGAGAGAATCTGCTGGCGGCTGCCACTGAGCATCTGGCCCGCATGAACCTCCGTGCGCTTGAACTGGTTGGCTCCCGCCGGCACAAAAACCCAGTCCCGGTCATGCAGGTGAAGAACCGCTTCGGCGGGAACCGCGGCGTGTGTCTCCTTTACCCGGCTGGTAAAGTTAACCGTCGCAAACATCCCCAACCTGAGAAAGCCGGGATTGGCAACCTCGATGCGTACCTTGGCCGTTCGCGATGAAGGATCGAGGATGGGGCCAATATCGCTGACGTGGCCCGCGAGCGGGCGGTCGGGATAAGCATTGATCGCGATCTTCGCTTCCTGGCCGAGTTGGAGCTTTGGAATGTCGTTCTCGTAGACATCGCACACGACCCAGACCCTGGTGAGGTCGGCGATGGTAAAGGCGGTGGCCGAACCGGAAAGGCTCACGCCCGCCGCCGACGCATTGGTCACATTCTGCGCAACAATCACTCCGCTGATTGGCGCATAAACATTGACGATACTGCTGGGGTGGTCTTTATCCACGCCGAGAGTCTTCAACTGCTCTTCGGCTGCCGTCAGGTCCGCTTTTGCGTCCTTCTCCGTGTCCTCGGCCTGCTCGAGCATGGCCTGTGAAACGGCGCCGTGCTGGAACAGATCCTGGCTGCGAAGATAAGCCTTGTTGGCAAGCTGTTCGTCATTGGCTGCTTTCAGATAAGTATCGAAAGCATTGGTGATATCCGGGCTTTGCACCTTCAGCAGCAACTGCCCCCGCTTCACGTTGTCGTCGAGCCGAGCCCTGATATCGACGACGCGGCCGTTCGCCATCGAGATGACGGGAACCTCGCGGGAGACGTCGGGAAATACCGCGCCCGTGGCTTTCAGCACGCCGGCCAATTCAACCCTCTCGGCTGCGATGAGCTGAAATTTTCCTACATCGTTGCTGTCGATCGTGATCAGGTTCATGTCGGGTACCGGGATGACATGGGCCGGCGGCGGAGCGCCATCTCCTTCCGGTTTGCCTTTGCAGCCGGAAGAAACCAGGACCAGCGATGCCGCAACAGCGCAGGCCAATGAGGCAACTCGATGTTTCTTGAACGAATCTCTGGAGATCATTGAATTACCTCGCGTCCGACTGCGAGATTGAGCTGGCCGGCGGCAGTCAGATAGGAGCCGACCAGTTGGACATAGGCCAGTTGCACCGCGCGGTAGTCGCTTTGCGCGTTTAGAAAGTCCATCAGCGACGCGCCGCCATGCTCATAGGCGTAGGTAACGGTGTCGCGCACGTCCAAGGCCTGATCCTTGTATTGCGCCTTGTAGGGCTTGAGCAGTGCAATGCTGCTCACGATTTGCGCATAGGCCGAGTCGACATCGCTGAAGACCTGTGCCCGCGCGGCGTCGGTGAGCTTCTGATTGCGATCGATGTCGATTTGCGTGCGCTGTTTCTCGCCCTGGTTGCGGTCGAAGACGCGCAGCGGGACGTTCACGCTGGCGCCAATCGTATAGCGGCCGAAGGGGTTGTTGAACGCGGGGTTATACGAGTACCACGCGCTAAAGGTGGGGTCGGCCGACCCGTTGGCTACGGCCAATTTGTGAACAGTCTGAGCCTGCTCGATCGATTCGAGCGCGGCGCGCAGATCGGGCCGCTGGTCGAGCGCGATCTGACGGAAGTCCTCCAGCGGTTTCAGATCCTCTGAAAAATCGAATGGGCCCGCCACGTCGAACTGTTCCACCGGCGTGCGGTCATTGAGGAGTTGTTGAAGCTGGATCTTCGCGGTTCGCAGACCGACAATGGCCGACTGCAGCTCCACCTCGTATTGCGCGCGCAGCAGCTCGATGCGCGCCAGGTCGATATGCGGGATGTCTCCGGCTTTGAAGCGGGCTCGGCTGATCTCGATGATCTTGTCGTAATAGGCAAGTTCGGCGGTGGCCAGTTCGAGGACCGCCTTAGCCTGTAGCGTCTGGACGAACGACGTGCGCAGATCGAATAAGAGATTGCGCTCGAGGTCGTCGTGTTGCGAGCCGGCGATCTCGGTTCCTTCATTCGCGCTTTTGAGACGCAACTCGCGCTTGTGCTCGCGTTCGTGGAGGTAGGCGATGCTGGGAACAAGCTGGGCTCCGGTCAATGGCAGCCAGTGCGTTCCCAAACCGGGAGTCGTGTGCGGAGCGATCTGAATTCCGTCAGTGGACAGACCGACCTGCGGGTTGGGACGAAGAAAAGCCGTCACTTCGGCAGCTTTCATCTCGTCCACGCTATCTGCGTCAGCCTTGAGTTCGGGATTGTCGGCCTCAAACCTGGTTTTCACCTGTTCCCAGGTGAGGCTTTGCTGCGCCGGGCAAACTGCGGCCGCAAGCGCAAGCGCGACTGCTGCCGCCCGGGCACACCCGGAGGGGAATATCCGCTTCATACGCATCCTTTACGCCAGTTTCGGTTGGCGATCAGAGGGAAAAAGTAGCGTTTGTATCGAAGAAGGAGAAGCGATCAGGCGGAGGGAGGGGGGCGATCCTGGATGGGGGCAAGGGCGGGGTTTTCCACGGTCGGCGGCGTGACGCTGAGCGGCGCGACAAACCCATGGAAGCCAAAAGTCAGCTCAGCGGGCGCAGTCTCTGGCAGTGCGGAAATTCGTGGAAATATGGAGTGCGCGAACGAGCTCAGGTGATCGCGGCGCTGGCAAGTATCGGTCTCCGCCGGATTCTGAAGCGACCACAAATCGTCGCTCACCGATATCACCGGAAAGAGAACGACGATGAGCATCACCAGAGCAATAAAGGACAAGCGTGTCTCGGCTTTGGCTCGGCCCTCAAGGCGAAGCCAAAGAATCACGATGACCACCGCCATCATTACCCAGGCGGAATTGAGGAATAATTCCATGCTCTTCCCAGATTCTATATCAGTCCTCCACCGGCTTCGCCGGCCCACGGGAGATGAAACTGGGTGCCCCGCCCTCGCGGCTGTCATCCTGAGCGAAGCGTTCTTCAGCGGAGCCGAAGGACCTGCTTCTTGCAGTCTTTTGCCGCCAGTGGGTTGCGGCAAACTTTGATGGTCGTAGCTGTTTTCAACAACTTACGATCTTGTTTCTTCCTCGTATCCGAAGAAAGAGGAAAATCCCCTCATTTGCTCCGCAACATCACTTCATGGGTGGAGACGTGGTGGCAGTGGCAACGACCGGAGAGGACTGAGAGAGCGGAGCCACCTTCAAGTCCTCTTTTGCAGTCAGGATGAACACACTGAACCTGGTTCCGGGCGTCGTTGCGGCATCCGCGAATGTGGAGATTCTGGCATGAGGACTGAATCCCCAGTTTGGCGCAAGCGAGCCTTCATCGGTCGACCATGCGCCTCGGCCGGGGGAGTGACTGCGGGTGACTACGGCAGGCGATCTCTTTGTCATATCTCATGCTTTCTCAGCCTTTTCTTAGATCAGATGCGGTCTGGCAGTACGCAGGGTAATTGGTGATTGTCCGCGGCGATCGTGCCACGAACATACTGGACTTCGAGGTGGAGAAATTCAAATGGCTCATCTCTGGATCAGAGGCGAAGGCGGTTGGGGCGCGAAGCGGCTGAATGGCGCAGCGGCAGATCTTGCCGGGATCGCGATCTGCCGCTCGCCAGAGGTCGAGAGCAACCCGGCGAGCCGCGCGCCTGCACGGCTCATTCGCGTTGACGCAGGCGCGGCAAAGATCTGGGCGCTGATTGCTCCGAACGACGCGGGCGTCCGCGTGAACAGCCGCCCTGTGTCTGCCGGGTTGCGCGTTCTCGCGGATAAGGATGAAATCCGCGTGGGCGGCGAGGTCAGGTATTTTTCGACGGAGACCCTGGCGGCCGTGGAGCCGTTTCCAGCAGCGGATCGGCCGGTCTACTGCGGCCGCTGCCGGCAGGTAATTGAAGCGGGGTCGGCCGCCGTCTGCTGCCCGGGCTGCAACATCTGGTATCACCAGCGCGCCAAGCTGCCCTGTTTTACTTACGCGGAAAAATGCACGTTCTGCGACCACGCAACGTCGCTCAACTCGGGCTTCGTGTGGATTCCGGAGGGGGACTGATGCAAAAGGAGAGGATTGAAATCGCAGTAGCCGGCATCGGAAACACGGGCGGCCAATTGCTCCCGCACCTGGCACGCATGTCAGAGGTCAGGCGGCTCACAATTATCGATCCCGATTTTTACGAGCCGGCAAACCTCTTGACGCAAAGCATCGACCGAATTGACGTCGACCGTCCCAAGGTTGCCGCACAGGCCGAAAAGCTGAGACGCATCAGGCCGGGCATCGGAGAATCCGGTCTGGAAATCGTTGCGCTGCGCGAGAGGATAGAAGACGTTCCCCGCGGACTGTTGATGAAGTGCGACCTGCTGGTGAGTTGTTTGCCCAGCAGGGACTCGCGTCAACATTTGAACGAGATTGCCTGGCGCCTTGGCAAGCCCTGGGCTGACTGCGGTGTCCTGGGTAGCCAAAGCTTGGCCCGTGTAAATGCATATGCCCCCGGGCCGGACGCTCCATGCCTCGAATGTGCATGGGGACCATCGGACTATTCCGCGCTCGAACAAAGCTACATTTGTGGCGCCGGGGAGGCCAGAGATTACCCAACCATGGCGTCGTCCGCGTTGGGCGCGCTGGCAGCGAGTTTACTGGCACTTGAGATAAAGAAGCTCCTCTCGGGAAACCTCGCGCAGTCGGTCCTGGGGAGGCAACTGGTCCTCGATGCCGAGCACCACATCCTGCAGGTAAGTGAGCTTCGCCGCAACCCATACTGCCGCTTCGACCATCGCTGCTGGCACTCAATCGAGCCGTGGATCTGCCCGCCGGAGAACACAACGGTTGCAGAAGCCTTGAACGCGCTTGGAAGCCTGCAAGTCGAGGGGCACCGATTTGCCTTCGAACTTTTGTGCCCTGGCTGTGGTCATCAAGAGAAGGCCCTGCGCTTGAACCGGCCCCCTTCGCGCTGTCCCAAGTGCGACCGCCGCATGGTGACATCCGGATTCGGCTTGTTGGACCGGATCGATTCAGAGCTGGTTGGAGAGTACGCGAACTTTACGCTCGCGAAGATTGGGGTGCGGGCTGGAGATATCGTGAGCGGAAATGCCCGGCATCGCCGGGTCCTGGAGGCGGCATGAGCGAAAACCGGTTTGGCAGTGACGACCCTGTCTACGAGAGCTTTATGCGGCGGCAATTGGAAGAAGGTATGGAACTGGCGAACGCGAGCGACCTGTTGCGGCTGCATGTTCCTCCCGTTTTTCCGCCTCATTTTGTCGCGGAGTTTCGATGCGGCGGATTGATCCGCGAAGGAGATGGAGAAATCGAACAGGCCAGCGAGTTTCATGTGGGCATCTGGTTTCCGCCCGACTATCTGCGCAGAGTCGAGGGGTTGGAGATGCTGCGCATGTTCACGCAAAATGTATGGCATCCCAATATCAGAGCGCAGTATATCTGCATCGGAAGGCTCACGCCAGGCACTGCTCTCGTGGACATCCTGTACCAGATCTTCGAAGTGCTTACTTATACGAAGTGGAACACTGCTGACGGAATGAACAGGGCAGCTTGCGCCTGGGCGCGTGAGCATCAGGCGGAGTTTCCCATCGACCGGCGCCCACTGAAGAGAAGAACTCTAAGCCTGGAGGTCAAGCCGCTATGAAGAATACGAACGAGAAGGCAGAACTCACGGCGCGCGTGCTCGGCAAATGCGCCGATGCGATGGAGCCGGCCGGGCCGTGGCGCTGGCGGTGCGCGGTGCAAAACGGCGCCAGGCTGTCTATCGCCGCGAACCTTGAAGAAGGGTTTCTTCACCTCGCGTGCCACCCGGAAGAAACTCGTGACGGCATATGTGTCCCGGAACATGCGCTGCTGGGGAACGGCGCGCTGGCAGGAGGCGTGAAACTCGCGCTTGACGAATCAAGCAGCAGCCTCCGCCTGCATACGGACATTGCGGTTCTTGAAGAAAAGCAGTTGTTCGATCGGTTCTGGTGGGCGATCGACGGCTTCCATGACGGCTGCCTTTTGTTGAAGTCTCCCGCTGTCCGGCATAACTACGCATTTACTGAGCCCACTGATTTCGGATACGGCCTTGGCGAATTGCTGCGTGAAGCCGCGTGGCCAATGGCGGAGCGTGGGCCGAACGATTTCACGGCTGAACTCGACGCTGACTCCGCCACCAAGGCAAGAATCCGCATGAGCAAGACCGGCGTCGTACTGAACCTGGAACTGATTCCAGAGAGTCCGATGGAGGAACCGTCAAGGCGAGCGCTGGCTTTGTTCCTTTTAACCGCGAGCAGCAAGCTGCGCCTTGTTCGCGCCTATGCGGCGAAGTCGGAGGACGGATGGTCCTTTGGGATGCAGGTCAGTCTTCCGGCAGCACCGGCGACGGAAGAAATCAACCATGCGCTGGCGGCGCTCTCCGTCGCCCACGGGCAGATTGCGCGGGAAGCGAGAGTGCTTCTCGATGGTGCGGCAGCATGTTGTTACCTTGCTGCTCGCGATACCTCAACCACCAACGACTACCAGGATAAAAAGGAGAACTAACCATGGGAAATCCAGAAACTGTACTTGAGATTCCACTGGAGGTAAGCGATGTCTCCGGTCAGAAGATTTTCTCAATTTCCAATGCGCCTGCCGCGAATACAGTGGGAGAGCTCGTTCACGAGATGATCGGAAAAATGAATCTTCCCCGCAACGATGCGAGCGGAGCGCCGTTGACCTACCAGGCGAGATCGGAGCGGGAGGGACGCCACCTGAACGCAAGCGAAGTGATTGGCGATGCGCTCAAGAGCGGCGACCGGCTTACGCTGCAACCGAATATCGATGCGGGGCTGAGCTGAATAGCTTTCCAGCGTTGAGGAAATCGCAATGACCTTGTCTGTTCCATTTCGGTTTGCAGTCGTACTCTACGGCGAAGACGGAGCCAACCTGGGAACCGTGCCAGTGGTGCGCGACTTCGAACCTGCATATGAGTGGACGCGCTTCTATCTCCAGCGGAGAGGGCAGTTGAGACTCGAGGAGAACGGATGCGCGTCCACAGTGATTCCAATTTTCGATTCCATTGCCGGCGAGCCATATTGCAGGGGCTTCCGCATCCAGATTGCGCGCCCAGGCGGTGTGCCGGTGGGGTCGGATTTTCCAAACACGCATTTTCGCGATTGCGCAGCTGCCGTCGCATCCAGGTTTGTAGAAATGAAGAAGCTGCGCGCGGGCGAGACATACACATACGTGGTGGTCGCGTATCCCGCGGCGCCGGCGGTGGCTGGCGGTGGTGGTCTCTCGGTGACAGATACATCCCCAGGTCTGCCGGTTCAGGATGGCTCGCTCGAAGACTTTCTCGCACGGGCAACGCCGAGTGGCGCGATTGACAGCGAAGATATGCCGGTCTTCGTTTCGCCGCGGGCGCTCGATGAGGCGGCAGCCCAGACTCATGCGGAGGAGGGTACAGAAACCGGTGGAATTCTTATCGGAAAATTGTGGCGCGACGCGGCAGCAGGCGAGATTTTTGTTGAGATAACTGCTCAAATCCCCGCGAAGCACACAAGCGGCAGCAATGTGAAGTTGACGTTTACGCCGCAAACATGGGCAGCAACCGACGCGGCGCTGCGGCTGCGCGGGCGGGAAGAGATCTATCTCGGATATTGGCATTCCCATCCAGTTCGCGAATGGTGCAAAGGCAAGGCGTGCACACCGGAAGCACAGAAGAATTGCCATCTCGCCAAGGACTTTTTCTCTGCCGACGACGAGGCCGTAATGCGCGCCGCATTTCCACGGGCGTACAACGTTGCGATCGTTGCTAACGATACCGCATTCACAAGCCTTACATTCTCGATGTTTGGGATTCGCAGCGGCGTCACCACCCCGAGGGGGTTCTATGTTTTGGAGGAGAAATCGAATGGCGCGTAGAGCAGAGCAGATGAGCGTTGCTGAAAGCATGTTGGAGGCGATCGTAAACGCCGAAGAGGGCGGGATGCCGCTCGAGGAGCGACTGGCGCATCTCGCGCGGCTTCGCGAAAGCGGTATAGAGAGCCATGCGGCCATCGATCGCTTTCTGATGGACCGTATGGCGCGGTTCCGCGGGGCGTTGTCGACCGTGCAAGGGCAACAAGAGGAAATGCGGGTGCTGATCGGGAGCCTCACAGCACCGCCGTATTTTCCGGCGGTATTCCTGACGATCGCTGAAACACCGCAGGTGCGGGGCGTGCTGGTGCAGATCGGCGAGGAGCGGCGGGTTGTACAGGTTGGTGAGGGCGTTGCGGCAGAGCAACTGATGCCAGGCGACGAGGTGTTTCTCAACCACGAACGGAATTTTGTGATTGCTACATCTCCGCGCCCCAGTTTTCTGCCAGGCGAGGTGGCTACTTACAACCGCAGCACTTCCGACGGCCGGCTTGTGTTGCGTGTTCACGATGAGGAAATCGTAGTTATGCCCAGGGCCGCGCTGCGCGACGCCGGCTTGAAAGCCGGTGATGGCGTAAGCTTCAGCCGCGTGGCGGGCATGGCCTTCGAGAAGATCGAAGCCTCAAAAGGCGACGAGTACTTTCTGGAATCCACGCCCCGCGATACGTTTGCGGAGTTAGGCGGTCTTGACGCGCAGATAGAACAAATTCAACGAATGATGACGCTGCACATGTTCCATGCGGGCACGGCTAGCCGATACCGGCTGCCGCGAAAAAAGTCCGTGCTGATGGAGGGCCCACCAGGCACTGGAAAGACAAAGGCGGCCCGCGCATTATGCAATTGGCTGGCGGGGATATCGCAAAGCGGCCGTTCCCACTTCATGAACGTGAAGCCGGGTGGTCTGAACTCGATGTGGTACGGAGCTACCGAGCAACGTTATCGCGATATCTTCAGAGTTGCGCGCGAGGCCGCTGCCGCGGAGCCGGAGGTGCCGGTCGTCATGTTCTGGGATGAGATAGACGCCATCGGCGGAAATCGGGGCGAGTCGTCCAATCATATCGACGACCGTATGCTGAATGCCTTCATGGCCGAGTTGAATGGCCTTGAGGATCGCGGCAACATCGTGATAATTGCCGCAACAAATCGGCTCGACTCGCTCGATCCCGCGTTGCTCAGGCCGGGAAGGTTGGGCGATCTAGTGCTGCACTTCCCGCAGCCGCGGGCCAAAGCGGCGCGAGCAATTCTCTCGCGCCATATGCCGGCTGACATTCCCTACGCCTCGAACGGCCAGGGCCCGGCCGTTGCGCGCGAGGAGCTGCTTGACCAGGCGGTGGCGCAACTGTTCGCGCAAAGCGGCGAAACGGAGCTGGCAAATCTGAGGCTTCGCGACGGCAAGCGCCGCGTTGTCCGGGCGGCCGATCTGGTTAGCGGCGCATACATTGAGTCGATTGCGCAATCGGCACTTGAACGTGCTTGCGTGCGCGAAGCCGAGGGCGGCCCGGCGGGTGTCAACGCGGCCGACCTGGATGCCGCGGTATGCGACTTTTTCAGCACGGCGCCGCGCGCATTGACCCCTCATAACGCTCGCAATTACCTGGGAGATTTGCCGCAGGATAACGATGTTGTGAGTGTGGACCTTGTCGAGCGTAGAGTCAGAAATCCTCATGTTTACCGCATGGAGGCAGCATGAAGACGAGCAAGAATGAACCGCGGGCCGAGACCCGCAGAGCTATGCCAATCCTGTGCGGCGCAGATATTGAGCTTGCCAACTTCGTGGCCAGCGCGGAGCCGGCATGCGGCACCGGCTACGAAGCTTCGCGCGCGCTTCTGGCTGAGATCGAGGGGATGCCAATCCGCAAAGACAGCCACTCCTTGAATAGCAGATGGTCAGCGGCTCCCGCCGTGTCTCGCACGGGAGCGAACACCGGCAAAGGGGTGTATTTCCCAGCAAGCGGATGGGGCTACAACCTCCAGGATGTTGCGCGCAGATTTCTTCCCGGCAACGGAGGGTGCGCGTACATCGATCTCGATCACGCGGAACTCTGCATTCCAGAAGTGCTGAGCGCGTTGGATCATGTTGCTTCATGGCATGCCATGCTTCGTCTTATGAGAGGCGCTCTCGATCGCGCCAACGAAGGCCGCCCGCAGGATCGCCGAATCAAGGTTCTCGTAAACAACTCCGATGGGCACGGGCACTCGTGGGGCAGCCATCTGAATTTCCTCATCAGCCGCGGAACATGGGACAACATCTTCTTCCTGAAAGCCCACTATCTTGCGTACCTGGCTTCATTTCAGGTATCGAGCATTTTACTGACCGGACAAGGGAAGGTCGGCTCGGAGAATGGGCGACCCCGCACGCCGTACCAGCTTAGCCAGCGAAGCGATCACATGGAGACACTCATGGGCGTCCAGACGACATTTCGGCGGCCGCTTGTGAACGCGCGAGACGAGGCGCTTTCCGGAAGGAGCACCGGCGACGATCCTTCGGCGCCCGCCAGGCTGCATTGCATTTTTCATGACAGCGCGATGGCGCATGGCTCCTGTCTGTTCAGAGTTGGCCCGATGCAATTGATTCTTGCTCTGATGGAGTCAGGCAAGGTCAACCCTCGACTTATACTCGACGACCCGCTTGAGGCACTCGAGAGCTTCAGCCACGATCCGACTTTGAAGGCGACTGCCAAGGTCATCACCGGACAACACCTCACGGTACTCGAACTCCAATCCGCATTTCTAGATGAGGTAAAACGGTACGCTGCTCAAGGGATGTTTGAGGGTGTTGTGCCGCGCTTCGAACAAATCATCGCGCTTTGGGAAGACGCTCTGAATAAATTTGCCGAGGGCGATTTGATGGCTCTGGCGCCGCGGCTCGATTGGGTAATGAAGCTGATGGCCATTGAGCGGGCAATCGACGACAACCCCAGCCTCGACTGGGATTCGCCTGAAATCAAGATGATCGATCACCTCTATTCGAGTCTCGACGACGACGGATTGTATCGGGCATACGAGGCCAGTGGTTTCACCGAACAACTTGTTTCGCCCGAGCGCATTGCCTACTTCATCGATAATCCGCCAGAGGATACGCGGGCCTGGACGAGGGCTATGCTGCTGCGGCGCGCAAAAAGCGGAAACGTTGAAGTGGACGGCGTGGACTGGGACCGGATCACCTTCAAAATTCGTGGCCGTTATGCATGGCCGTCTTACCGCGCCTTCGAGATGGCCAATCCGCTCGGCTTTACAAGAGCCGCGGCCGAGCCGGTTTTTGAAAGCTGCATGGACTTTGGGGATCTGCTCGATGGGCTAGAATCACTGGGCTCGGAAGCCGCACTCCCTTCACACGCAATCGAAGTCAACTAAGACAAGGAGAGGATCACAATGCGTTTTCTTCAGCGTTTGAACGATCAACAGCACCAACAGGGCAGCGGCGATGGCGATTCCGGCGCGAGCAATCGGCTGGAGCAGTCGCGCGAACAGGGAGATAGGCTGCTTGCGGCGGGCGACGAAGCGATTCGGCGCGCGCTGTCTGGCAACTCTGAGAGCTTTCTGAGAGCGGGCAGGCAACAGGGCGGCGAGTAAGCGCGGCCGATCCACAGCGCCGGCCTGGCAAGAGGGAAATTGCGATGACGACTGAACCCAGTATCGATCCCGCCCTTGTGGCGAAGCTGAAGCGCTTGCGCCTGAGGGCGGAATTGCCCGACCAGGATACCTTGACAGTCAAGCGCGTTCCCGCCAGTCATCGGTCCTTCAATAAGGCCCGGACCAACATCCTGATCAAGCGCGCGAGCGAAGGAATGCCGTGTGTGGTTTGCGTGGATGAAGATTTGGATTACCTGGGAACCGATCAGGTTCTGGTTCAGGCCTTCGCAGCCGGACCAACGCAACAGGGCTGGCGAATCCTCACTTTGGGGGGCACACTTCACGGCGATCTATCCTCTGCGCTTGATTATGCCCTCGACATTCTGGGCGCCGACGAGGGGCCGGTCAACTCAACAGCCGAACCAACCCCGGCAGCCAGGAAACTGCTGGCGGTCTGGGCAGACAATCTTAGCCTCAAAGTTGCGGGAGACAGTGGGCACGGCCCATTGTTCCGGGATGAAGCCGTCGAACAAGTGGCTGCATGCGCGTTGAGCTGGCAAGGCCGTTTGCCGCTTATTCTGGGCGAGCCGGGAACAGGCAAGACGAATCTCCTGCATGGCGTGGCGAGTTTGCTCGCCGGCCGCCATAAGGAGGTTCTCTCGGTGAACATGGGCGCGATGATGGCTGGCACGCTCTTTGAGAGCGAGCGCGAGGCGTTGCTCATGGCG
>Ga0182027_10004638_pt1 | contig 21214 bp, 28 predicted proteins | sample 712E1DmetaG_FD_121300 | JGI IMG/M metagenome (GOLD analysis project Ga0182027, IMG submission 121300) | Permafrost microbial communities from Stordalen Mire, Sweden - 712E1D metaG (Illumina Assembly) | ecosystem: Environmental > Terrestrial > Soil > Wetlands > Permafrost | place: Sweden...
AACATTGAAGATTGCGCCTGACTTGCTTCCGGGTTTAGCTAAAGTGATCAAACTGGCGGGGGATTATATAACGCTTGATCCTCAAGGCCCCAAAGATGGAAAGCACCTGAAAAGGTGGGGGATCCGGGTCAATCTCAATCCGGAAGAATTGAAAGCGGGCGTTTGGGGATGATAACACTTGCCGAGATCAATAGAGCGGCCGGGAAATGCAAAGTCCCTACGGAGACTGTCGAGAAAGATTATGTGATCTGCTGGATCTTGAAATGCCTTTCAGCGAGTAATCTCAGAGAAGATTTTATTTTCCATGGCGGCACGGCGATCAAGCGCATGCACTTTGAAGATCACCGATATTCCGAAGACATCGATCTGATCAGTCGCAAGACTTTCGCGCAGGATTTTCTGGTCTCCGAAACGGCCCGCTCACTGAAGAAAGCCGGAGAAGCCGCGAATCTGATCATGACCATCAATCCTGAGCGGATTCTGTCGAAGGGAACGCGAACCCAGATCTTTATAGAATATTCCGGATACGACGAGATCATTGGTGCTCCGAAGGAAGTCCGGCTCGACCTGGCTATGGATATGGAACTTTATGGCGATACCGAAGAAGGCAAGCTCTTTGCGTCTTACAGTGACCTGAAAGACAGCGGTGGAACATTTCCTGTCATGACTTTGAATACCATTCTTGCCGGGAAACTCGGACTACTCATAGAAACCACACGGAATGAGCCGAGAGATGTTTTTGATATCTGGTTCCTGCTGAACCGGCTCGATCAATTTGATTTTGACCTTAGTCGGATGCGGAAGGCATTCGAACAGAAGTATGGTTTTGAGCCGTCTATTGCCGTGCTCAATCCGCATTTGAGCGAGCGAGCCTATAAAGGCCGCTGGGAGATGAGACTCGCCAAACAGATCGCAGATCTTCCTCCGGTGGGCCAGGTCATTGACGACATCCGGAAGCGCCTCGAAGATCTTCTTGGGTTAGAAAAATAGTCAGATTTGAGGGGGGGGGCAAGCATGCCTAAATGCACGATGACATTTAATCTTCCAGAAGAACGGAATGAAATGTTGATTGCCCAACGAGGAATCGACTTTTACTGCATCATTATGGAGATTCAGAAGATTATCAGGGAGCATCATAGGTACGGAAAGAAGCTGAGCGAGGCTTTTAAGGAGATTGAATTAGCGGTGAACGAAGCGCAATCGGCGGATTTGGAATGAACCTAAAAGGGTGAGCAACACTCTTTTTGGTTTGTTTAAGCGGTCAAATGGGATGCCAGATCTCAAAGCTGGGGATTGGGTGCCAGTGAAGTGGCACAGCCGAAGGCGGAATTGGGGCGGCAATCTTAACAAAACGTCCACTAAACAGGAGAAGGTCAAGGAGTCGGAGGAGCCCATCAATTTCAAGAAGCTCGGTCTCAATGCCATTGCATTGCGTTATATGGATCTTCTGCTGGAAGACTTTATGATTGTATCGGTGGAAGGTATCAAGGTTCGGGTGCCGAATCCGGCGAATTATTTCCTTCATAAGTTGATCCTTAAGGTCCTGGCCCGGTCTGAAAGGAGCCAGCCTCTTTATCCTAAAGAGATTGAGCGGATTAATCTTGACCTACAATGTGCGGCGGATGGGTCATTGTAGTGTAAAAGCGTGTCTCGAGTTCCCTTCATGGCGCGGCAGAGAGGAACGGTTTTACGAATGTGTTGCGGGATTTGCGGCAGACTTTTTAAAATTGACATGATACATTGTCTCTATTTTGGTTTCGGAAGCCATGGCTTCGATTCCCTTATCCCGCTCCATCTCTTTTTCCGAACTCTCAATCCCATCCATGAGTTACATCAAACCAGGCCTAACTCATTTCATCTCATAGGTTTGCATTCAAAGCCAATACAAGTTATTCCAAGTCAACACAAGTTGAAAATCACGGTTGCCGGAGAGCGGAAGTGGCAGAAAAGTGGCAGGAATTAAGCAGGATCCCTTATCCCGGTAAAATCGAAATTGGAAAAATCGAGCTTTTACAATCGCCAAAGTCGCTTTTAATTCAGTTTGCGACGTTCGGATTAAGCAAAACCCAAGGCCTCCCCGGAAACAAATGAGGGATTAAAATTGCCTCAAAAAATATATCGACAGAAATACGGAGAATTGCTAGCCTGTGGCAAATCTACTCCCCGGTTGATCAGCCGAAGGGCCTCGGGCGGGGTTATTTTTTTGAAAACCGGGTGTTGGCTGTAGAGGTACCGGCGGCCTAAAGAATAGCTTGGGGGAGTCGAAAATTAAGAGGAAGTTGGCCTTGCAAATTATTGGTTTTCGGGTATAATCCCTCTTGAGATCGGTGCGCGACTTTCTGGTCGTGCTATTGAGCTAAATAACCCTTCCGGGTTGTCTAGCTCGCCGGTCTCGTTCTATTTACGCATCCTTTTCGTCCTTCCCATGACTCCTTGCTACCTTGTAGCCAAATAAGTGGAATTTTTTGGTTCCTTCAATACCTACTTCGAGCTTGCTTTTATATTCAAGCTGTTTCGCTCTTTTCCAGAACTCTGCGACGACCTTTTCATCCCCCGTTTCACGCCTTCCAATGATGTGACCAATCATGTCCGCAAGCTGTATGCCCACATTTTCCGAGGAAATAGCGAATAACGGGACCTTCATGATTCGATCGAAAGTTTTTCCTTTTTGGCTAAGGTGAAAGAAATTACTCACGCTTTGGGATATTTTTTCATTCTGAGCGATTCCGCGATCATCAAAAACAAGCGTTGCCGTTAGATCGGGATAATGTTCTTGCATGAAATAATTGATTCGCTCGAACAGAAAAAAGAAGGGTCGTTCTAATTGTTTGACATCGGCACATGATAAGTCGACCTCTTTTTCATCGCAGACGATGGATGCGAACCCTTTAACCCCATGGTGTTCCGCGTAGTCAAAAACATCACGAGCAAGATTCAGCTGATCACTTTTAATGCCTTTCCATTCCATTCGGAAAACAAATTTCTTAAAAATGGTTTTTCCTTTGATCTCAACGTCGCCGCATTTGGAGCCGAGGTGTTTGATTTTGAAATTCCATATTTGGCGGGAACATTCGTTGAAATCGTTACTGCGAAGTGCAATAGCCGATAACACGCCGACCTTCTTCTCCTGATCGCTCTCGCTGACTTGCCAACTCTCATCGATGAAAATCAACATAGGGTAGTTCCTTTATGATCAGGTATTTTACCGCGGTAGGTTTTGAAATTCGATTAAAATCTCGAATGGCTTAAGTTTTTCAGTAGGCGCTTGTATTTCGCATGTCGCTTTTTATGCAAATACTGACATTTTAAAATAGGGGTGTGCTCTTTGGGACTCATCTCTTTTTCCCCAGTTTTTTTGAGTGATTAGAAGTCGAAATGGTCGGTCCATTTTTCAAGTCGCTTTTCCCAGTCGTTTCCAAGCCATTTCACCACTTACCTTTCTCTGGATTGAAATAAAATTGGGGTCTATATTACCCGACAACAGATATCCTTGAGGGTGATATCGTCTGGTATTGAGAATTGTCGCGGCGGTTTCCTTTTTAATGGCAAAATAATCAAGGGGAGAAATTTATGGGAACACAAGACAAAGGAAAAGAAAGAGGTTCGCAGAAGAAGGCTCCCAAACATACTCTTATGGAGAAAAGAAAGATAAAGGAAGAAAAAAGGAGGGAAAAACAATCTTAGGGAGATAAAACGGTGGGAAAAAAATGAAATGCAAAATATCAGGTTAGAAAGAGCACTGTCGATTAAAAATAAGAAACAGGGAGAATTTTCCAGCCCGAAGGTGTTTATATTCTTCGCGAAAGGGCCTTATAAAGAAGCGCCAGGAAAAAAACGGAAAAAATAATCACCAAACAGGCTTTGGCCCCCTCCCAAATAATAGCGCAGCTACTGCGGATCGTTTCCTTTGCCAGTTGCTCAATCGCCGCTTTTCTCTCAGACGCCATGACCGTCGGAAGGTTGTTGAGTGTCTGGACCGAGCCCATGATATTTTTTGTTTCGGGGATGGCCGCCATTCCATAAAAAAACATTTCCATTTGCCAACGGAGGAGCGTGGGCATGCGCTGACCGAGGTAGATCGCTCTCTCAGCGACCATGCGCGCCTGATCGACGGAACGGGTTGCCTCATCAACGTTCACAAACTGAAAGGTCGAAAGAATGCCTGAAATAGATAAAAGTTTTGGCAGTTTGGTGCGTCGGTTGGGACGCATTCCCGTGAAATCGGAAAACCGGATGTAGGAAACGTACCGCTGATCGGGATGCTCCGCGAGCCACTCGGTGACGAGCGTTTTCAGCCTCTCAAGTTGTTCTGGCGTAAGCACTTTGAGTGCAATGGCGTCAATATCATCCTCAAGCTCTTTTTGGACATTTAAAAGAGGGGCTGCTTTTTCTCCAAATTTCTTCGGGGCCTCATCCCGCCAGATGCTGCCCTGCAAATGCACCAGCACCTCCATGTCGAGAAGCGCTGTGTGAGGACTAGCATCGATGGCGATTGAAAACGCTGCGGAACAGGGAAAAAGCTTTATGGATTGGATTGCTGCACGGGAGTCTGGGGCCTGGTTTTCTTTTTGAAGCGTGTCGGCCGCCTGACCGATCATCTGCATATATCGGTCCGCAAAATCCATTAGAAAACTGCGTAGCTGGGTATAGCTCAGCGCAGTTTTCCCCTTGTTCGACCAAGACAGTTCAAAGGCCACGCCTGGGGTCTGGCCGGCCAGAAGCGCCAAAAATATAAACAGGTAAATTCGCTTAAAGAAAAAAAATCTCATAGGCTTTTTTTCCGGAACTGTATTTCAAAAATGAAAGAACCAAACTGACTCGCCTCATATTATTCCAAAAACCAAGAAACAGCCAGCATTTAACTGTCGAAAAGATCGTCAAAAAAAATTCATCGCCAGTCATCTCTGGAAGACTCTATGACTGTTTCGGTGGAAGGTATCAAGGTTCGGGTGCCGAACCCGGCGAATTATTTTTTTCATAAGTTGATCCTCTCGGCAAAGCGTAAGAATAGGGTCAAGGCCTGGAAAGACCTTGAGCAGGCGCTCTGTACCTCTGTGATCGTGGATGCCGGCGATATGGCAAACCGTTTTATGAAATTCCCGAAGGGTTGGCGGATGGATATCCTCAAAGTCCTTGCCCGGTCTGAAATGAGATTGCCTCTTTATGCCAAAGAGATTGAGCGGATCAATCTTGCCCTACAAAGTGCGGCGGATGGGCCATTGTAGTGTAAACGCGTGTTTCGAGTTCCCTTCATGACGCGGCTTAGAGAAACGCTTTTTTAGAAATGTTGCGGAATTCGCGGCAGACATTTATAAATTGCCATGATACATTGCTCCCATTGCAGTTATAGAGGCCATGGCTTCGAATCCCGTATCTCGCTCCATCTCTTTTTCTAAAATCTCAAGCCGGTCAAAGGGTTACGTCAAACCAGACGTAACCCGGTTCATTTTCTCACTTTGCATTCCAAGCCAATCCAAGCTATCCCAAGTCAACACAAGTTGTAAATCTCCGTTCGCGTGGAGTTTAAGTGGCAGAAAAGTGGCAGGATTGGAGCGGGATCCCTTATTCCGATAAAAACAGAATTGGATGAGCGTGGCGCTTTAGAGCGGCTAATGTCGTTTTGAATCAAGATTGCGACTTAACAGAAAGTTCGAACCCAGGCGGGGGAGCCATGCAGTACGAGAAGCCCCTTTGGCGAATGTGCTGAAGGGGCTTCTTATTGTGGGGACTATAGTTGCGTCATTTACAACGCAGTTCTGAAGTAGAATCTTGAGAATCTGCCTTTTGGCCTCAGGTTCAGAACTCTCAAAGATTTCCGGGGCGCGGTTGGCGACCTTAAGTATGTTCGTGGCCGTGAGATAGTATTCCTCGTCCGCTTCGCGCAGATTTACCAATTTTTCTTCGATCAGCTTTTGCTTGTCCCGGTATTCTTCCCGTTTATTGTTATAGAAACTCTCTGTAATCCTCCCAGCGATCTCAACTTTCGAGCCAGTCGTTGGCCAGCTGCCCGCAATTAGAGCGGGCTGAGCCACGAGCCAGCGGTTGGTTTTCTGTGAAGAATGGGTTCAGATGGGGGTTGATGCGTTTGGACAATCGAGCGTCCTTACTTCCTAACCAGATCTGAACCTTTTTTATGCCCAGCTAGACAAGCGCAAACAGTAGCTGGGTCGCCATAAGATCCAGCCGGAAGACTATTCTTATAACCCTATTACCCGTAATAGGTTAAGTTATTTAAGAAATATCCGATGAACAAATAGGATGCCAAAACAAACAAAATCAGTTATTATGTGCTATCTTTCCTAGTAGTAATCAAGGAGCAATCCCATGACAGAGAAACAAGTCAAAGAATATGTTAAAGAAATGAAATCTTATGAAAAAAAGGTTACTGCTTCAGCATCTGAAGCATTAAATCTTTTGAAAAGAGCTGGAATCTGCACGTCTAAGGGAAACCTTAAACAAATTTATAAGTAAAAACGGTGTATTCTACCCTTCCTCATTTCGTCCTCGGTTTTCACGGTTGTGATAAACAAGTCTGCGATAAAATTCTAAACGGAAAAGAAACTCTCCACGTTAGTAGCAATATCCATGATTGGCTAGGAAATGGTAGCTATTTTTGGGAAAACGATCCTGCGCGGGCATTAGAATACGCAAAATTCATTAAAGATAATCCGGAACGATGCACTTCTAAAATCAACGACCCTGCTGTTATTGGAGCTGTTATTGATTTGGGTTATTGTTTTAATCTTTTAGCATCAAAAAACTTAAAAATTCTCAGGCAAAGCTATCAGCTTCTTTGCGCGTCATTTGAAGCTGCAAAGAAACCAATGCCTAAAAATAAAGAGATAGGAGAAGAAAAGGAGCTGTTATTCCGGCCGCTTGATTGTGCTGTCATTGAATTTACGCATCAAATTAACAAGGATCTCGGAAAAGATCCGTACGACTCGGTTCGAGGTGTTTTTTTAGAAGGTGAGAATTTGTATCTAACCGCAGGATTTAAAGACAAAAATCATATACAGATTTGCGTTAGAAACCCTAATTGCATAAAAGGTTATTTCTTGCCTCGAGATCCTATTGACGGTCATCGCCTACCCTAATAAATCAAAATTTCTTTTGTTAATTCACCAACGCTAATCCGCTTTCGGTAAATAGCAATCTGATTGCCATAAGGTCCAGTTTGAAGGCTTCCGTTGGGTTGCGAAATGCGTCAAACAGGGGGAGTTTTTATCAATACAGACAGGCGTTACTGTTGTCGATAATTTCAAAGACAGCAGTAACGCCTTTTTATTTAGCTGGAGGAGAGAAAAATAATGCTCAGACAAAACGTTTTGAAGATTGGAATTTTGGCTCTTATTATATCATCCTCAGCTGCTTGTAATATTTACGCCCAAAGCTCTGCGAAAGAAGCTGTCGAGAAAGGGATCGAATTGGACCGAAGTAAAAAATATGATGAGGCGATTGCTGAATACAGCAAAGCTATTGAACTTGATCCTAAGAATGAACATGCTTATGTTAATCGGGCTTATGATTATTCAAAAAAAGGCAATTTAGACCAAGCGATCGTCGATAACAGCACAGCGATTAAAATTAATCCTAAAAATGCCAATACCTATTTTTATCGGGCTAATAATTATCGAAAAAAAGGTGATTTTGATAAGGCTATTACGGACTTTAGCGAAGTCATTAAAATCAATCCCCAAGATGTTATGGCCTATTTCTCTCGGGGATGGACTTATTCTGCAAAAGGTGATTTAGATCAAGCAATCGCTGATTACAGTAAAGCCATTGAATTTGATCCTAAGAGTGACAAGGCCTATTTCATGCGGGGTGGTGCTTATCGAAAAAAAGCTAATTTAAATCAAGCTATTGCAGACTATAGCGAAGTCATCAAAATCAATCCCCAAGACACTCGCGCTTATAGTTCTCGGTGTTCGGTTTTTTTAGTAAAAGGTGATTTAGACCAAGCCATCGTGGATTGTGGCAAAGCCATTGCACTTGATCCTAAGAATGACGATGCCTATAGTTTTCTAGGAAATGCGTATAACGATCAGCAAAAATATGATCAAGCGATCTTATATTTGACGAAGGCTGTTGAACTAGACCCTGAATTTGCTAATGCCTATGCTTCTCGGGGGTATGCCTATTACAAAAAAGGCAATTATGCCAAAGCTATTTCGGATTGCGCTAGAGCCATAGAATTAAATCCTAACGATGCTACGTCTTATTACAATCGTGCGTTCGCTTATTATTCCCAAAAAGAATATGGTAAGGCGTGGAATGATGTGCGTAAGGCGGAGAAATTGGGATTAAAAGTGGATCAGAAATTCGTCGAAACTCTCAAACAATTTATAGCTTAATTTATAGCTTCTCTATTGTTATCACATAAAAACTACCAAATGCATTATGTCGTATTTAAGTAATCCAAGCTAGGGCTCTATCTGCAAATAGCGGACGGATTGCCAAAAGTTCACTTCTAAAGGCTTCCGTAGGGTTCCGAAATGCGTCAAGCAGGGGGAGTTTTTTAAAATCGATGCAGGCGCTATTGTTACAGCGGACAAAAGTTCGAAGGTAACAATGGCGCCTTTTTTTATTAAATTTCCAAGAAGATTGAAGCGCTGCCGATAATCCGAGAATAGAGATGATCGGCTCAATGTTGGGTGGTTTTTTCTTCTCTTCATTGATGTTGTACTGATTAGAGAGAGGGGGTAGGATAACATGACTCTTTTACGGGGAGGATGTTTGTCTAGTAAACGCAGGACGAATCTTGTACATCATAATAATTCATGCCGCATCCTGTGTGTCGGCGCATCTGGAGGCGGGCTGCAGGCGTTGATCGCACGTCTACGTTATCCCGCCCAATACGCGTATGGCTATTTCCAAGGGGAGGTTTAAAATCACCTCCCGCATAAAGCGCGCGGATGGCCGGTATTTGCCGATTGATTTTTTATGACCTCACTGGCGGAAGATCAAAGAGAAAAGGCGATCGGCATTATACTTTCGGGAACAGGCGCGGACGGGACGCTAGGCGTAAAAACTATTAAAGCGAAGGGCGGTATTACATTCGCGCAAGATGAAAAGACGGCCCAGTATTATGGGATGCCCGGGAGCGCCATAGCGAGCGGCTCGGTGGATTTTATTGCGGGGTCTCACGGGAGTGGATTTCATCCATTATGAGCAAACCACGATTAGCCGCCGTATTACCCGGCGGATGTCATTTCATAATATTGATTTTTAAGTGAAAATGAACAATAGGGTGTTCACCTACTAATGAAGATGCAGTAGGGGAGCACTGCTTGTGAATATGACGCATATCATATTCACAGTACGGGTGACCTGCCGGTCCCGACAAGTTGTTTGGCGGGGGAGGAGCCGGATCCCCTCCCTCTCCGCTATGATTTCATCTTAAATCGTTACGGTAATGCACACCCACAGGCCAGGATTTTGTGAATAAAAAGATACTGTTCGCGATGATGCTTCTCAGCACCCTGCTTGTGGCCTTCCTGCTCGGGGAGATGCTGGTGCGATTAAGCGGGCACTTCGACAAAGATGGCAATTTTTTTGTCGGTTCGTTCCAAGGCTATCCTTATCGCGTTCCCTTGCATTCCTGGGAGAAGAAAATCGATGAATATCGCGAAATAAAAAACGGCTGTGTCATTTATGATCCTTTCCTGGGTTGGGCACCCCGACCAAAGAGCAGGTCAAAAAGTGGATTCTACCTGCAAAATGGCGATGCTATACGAACGGAGAGCTGTGATTCGGTTGTTTCAAAAATCCCGGGCGCGGGGGTCTTAAGGATCGCCATTTTTGGAGATTCCTTCGCTCGTGGTGACGACGTGCCTTTTAAGGATACATGGGGACATCTCCTGGAGAACAATCTCAAGAAGGCCGGGATCAATGCGGAAGTTCTTAACTTTGCCATGGGTGCCTATGGCACAGATCAGAGCTTTCTCAGGTGGAGACGAGAGGGTTATGCCTTCGAGTCGCGCATGGTTATATTGGGCTTGCCGCTGGAAAACATTAATAGGAATGTTAATTTAGCAAGGCAATTTTACTTCCGAAATGCGGGGATGCCATTTTTAAAACCGCGTTTTATTCTAGAACAAAATGAATTAAAACTGATCAACGCTCCCACTCCTACTCCTGATAAAGTCATGGACATCGTCAGACACTTTGATGACTGGGAATATTCAAAATATGAATATTGGTACGATAAGGATAAGTATCAAGACGGCGTATTTTTAAATAGCAAGTTAATCTCTTTTTGCTATTCATTTATTAAAGAAAAAAGATGGAAAAAGCGCCGTGCGGACAAAAAGGATCTGGAAGCCTTAGGCCTGGCGATCATCTCAAGATTTAAAAAAGAAGTTGAGGCCCAAGGAAAAGAGTTCTATGTTCTTTTTCTTCCGAGCCGGGAAAATTTGGACTCTAAAGAGGCTTCTTTTCTGAAAAGAGTTGAAGGCGTGGCAAGGGTCGTAAATCCACAGGACAGGTTGTTAGAAGAGGCTCAGAGGATGGGCCTTCAGGATTTGATCCCGTACCACTATAGCGCGAAGGCTAATGAGATAGTTGCCGGCGTGCTTACAGATTTTATTTTAAAAAGGAATCAATGATCGGTTTCCCTGAGAACATCAACGATCCCATGCTGCGCTTGCGGCAGAGGCTTTTATGACCTTGTTATTACTGATCCTTGGCTCGATGGTTGTTCTTTGGCTGGGTTACCGGCTTTGCGGGAATTTTCTAAGCCGGATCCTTGGGCTGCGAGATGATGTCCCAACCCCGGCATGTACGCTTCGCGATGATGTGGATTTTGTCCCGGCGGAAAAATGGTATTTGCTAGGACAACATTTTTCCGCGATCGCTGCGGCGGGGCCGATCGTGGGTCCCCTTTGACCTAGCCCCCGAAAACTGAGCCAGTTGTTGTGATAGACTTCTGGCAACAGAAAGGGGCAGAAAATGGCAAGAAAAAGGCTTCAACCCGAGGAGATCATTCTTAAATTAAGAGAGGTCGAGATTCAGCAAGGGAAAGGTTATGTGTCGATCACCCCGTTGAATTACGACTGGACTGATTATTCCTTTGCCAAGGGCTTAAAACAGTTTATTTCAAAGCCTGGCAAGGTTTGCTTGCATAAAAGTAGTCGTAAAGTCTGAATCTGAAGCACTGTTTTTTAAATCAATACAGGCGTTACTGTTGTCGATAACATAAAAAACAACGGTAACGCCTTTTTTTATCATGGGTGAAAATATAAAAATGTCCATCTTGGCGATGGCGGACAAACGCATCTCATGAATCAATCATAAGTTAAATATAGGCGGGATTCTAAAATTAATTGAAACTCAGTAAAAAAAGAGGCAGGGTTCTCTCTTCAGAACAAACAACCGAGCTGCTGAAACAGCTCAAAGGAGAAGAACCCATGCCCTCGGATAATGTAGCAAGGAAGCGCGGAAGAGCAAAGATAAAGATCAGCGAAAAACGGAAGGCCGCAATGGAACGGATCGTAGACAGCTCCAGCGAAGATTTCGACGTGAAGATGACCGTGATCCAAGAACTGATCCCTCTTGGTCTCAAAGCGGTTGCTGAAGAACTTCAGGACGAAGTAAGGCGTTTTGCTGGCACAAAACACAGCCGGGATGGGAATAATGCTCGCTGGGGTTGTCAAAACGGATCCGTTTATCTTCGGGACCAAAAGTTTCCAGTCAAAGTTCCACGAGTCCGGGATGTTGAAGCCGGAGAAGAAGTCACGCTCGAGAGCTATCAGAGGCTCCAAAAACCGTTTGACGATAACCGCGGAGCATTCCGAAGGCTTCTTCACGGGTTAAGCGCTCACAAGTATCAGGAGAGTTCGACTCTGGCCGCGGAATCATTCGGGATCAGCCCATCGAGCCTGTCAAAGCGATCCGTATGGGTCAAGACTTTGCAGTTGAATGGAAGGCTCCAGGGCCTTGGTGCTAGGATAGATCTAGGACAGATATGCGAACACTTTTTGTCGGAGATATTCACGGCGCATACAAGGCGCTTCTGCAATGCTTCAAGCGAGTCGGATTCAATTATGATCGAGATCGTTTGATCGTTCTAGGGGATGTGTGTGACGGATAATTCTGACGTGCGGCAGTCCATTGATGAGCTTTTGAAAGTAAAAAAGTGTGATTTTATTATTGGCAACCATGATACGTGGGCATTGGATTGGGCTTTGCGGGGCGATAAGCCGGAGATTTGGACGAGCCAAGGGGGAAGAAACACAATACGTTCCTACTATGGTGGACCGATGCCCAAGGAACACATTGATTTCTTGAAAAGCGGGCAACTATGGCTCGAGCTTGGAAATCAAATATTTGTTCACGGTTGTTTTGATCCCGATGTGCTATTGTCTAAGAGCAGCGCGAGACATTGGTTTGGGACCGTGAGCTTCTTGATATTGCCTGGCAGTCCTTTTGCGTCTACTTTTAGAAAAAGACGTCCAGACAGTCTTTTTTGCGATGCGGAGACTTCTGGCGATATCAGTGACATTCATGCCAAGCTCAAATAATCCTCTTATCTTTTGAGCCAATTTTTGGTATAAAGGCATGTTGGCAAACGGTTTAATTACGATTTTTGCATTAATTTCGGGCGCGGTGCGAATTGGTTGCAGACGTGTCCGAGTTTCCAACCAATTCGCACCCGTAGAACGAACTGGTTGTAGGCGTCCGTTTTATTTGTCTAAAACGACGTTGCTGTCGAAGCGCGAGGAAAGCCCTGCTTTTTACGGAGAACATCCTTTCAGTTTGCCGCCGATTTCGACATAGAAATGCTCAAGCTCGGTAGAAAGCTGTGGAGTGAAAGATGTGCGCGTTGGAACACCACCCACTTTACAAGACAACGAAGATCCTGCCAGCCGCCGGCGTTTTTATCATGCTGTTGTTCTCTATTATGACTTCTCACCAGGGCATCGGAGAGCCTCATGCCGGGCTGGAAGCTTATACGGATGAACCAAAAATTTATTACCGAATGGCCAGATCAGAAACGCACGGAATGTTCTCGAATGCGGGCTTGTTGGGTTTCTGTGACAGGCGGTTGAGAAGCGATGAGAGGAAAACAAAAAGCATCTCCAGTTATTTATCAGGGAATTGTCCGGTATATTTCCCCTATAAGTCCCAGTCCGGCGCTCAAGGCTTTATCTATTCGTTGATCAATAAATTTTACAAAAACCCTTATATTTTCAAGATTCTTTGCGCCTCTTTTCTCTCCTTCGTTTTGGCCTCGTGGTTTGTTTGGCTATGCGGATATTTCGGTCTTATCCCGTCTTTTTTAATCATGATCAGCATTCTTTCCTTCAAGGACTTGATGGCCTTTGGAGATAATATCGCCCAAGTCCTGGGAGCGACCTACCTGATCATGGTGGCCATGTTCTGGGCCTACGAGAAAAAGAGCGAACGCTTGGGGACCATTGTTTTTTTTGTTGTATTGATGAAACTTCTTCTGAACGGTCCCGAATATATTTTTAGCGCCCTGCTCATGCCTTTTTTGCCGCTGGTCTTTTATTCTGTTCTAAATAGAGCGCCAGCCCTGGAGACGATGAAAAGGTTTTTTCTGACCGCAAGGGGCGCCGCGCTTGCATCCCTTGTCGCGTCATTGATCTTAATGATACAGATCTCCGCGGTGGATTCTCCCGCCGGGGCGATACACCACTTTATTTTAAAATTATCGGCAAGAACCTTCTTTCCGGACTTGCTTCCACTCGACGAGCGGTTGATGGCGACCGGCATTACCCAATGGCAACTGTTGCATCAATTTCTTTCTTTTCCCTGTGGCGGCGTCGGTTTTTTCGAGATCTCTTTCGGGATGATGATCTTGCTTTTTGGCATCATGAGTCTCTTGGCCTTTTATTTATATCAGCGTGACGGGCAAAGGGTGTTGCTCGCGCTTTTAACGACCACTTGGGCAAGCATTCTTTGCCCGCTATCGTGGATCCTTATTGCTAAAGGGCATTCCGCTTCACAAGCGCATGATGCTTTGGTGTGGCACATGCCTTTTACTCTGTTGGGCGCAGCGCTGATCGTTGTGACGCTGAAAATGTGGATTTGCGGGCGGCAACGGACATGAAAATTATTATTACCATTCCTGCGCATAATGAAGCAAACGACATTGAAAAGACTATTGGCGGCATCCGGCAAGCGATGGATAAAACCGCATACGCGTGTTCTGTTTTTGTTTGCGATGATGGTTCCACGGATGAAACGGCGGTCATTGCCGCAAAGTTTGCCAATGCCGTTTATACGAGTAAACAAAAGCAAGGACTCGCCCGAACGTTCCAGGAAGAAATGACGCGGTGTTTGCAAGCGGGAGCGGATATCATTGTGCACACAGATGCTGATGGCCAATATCCTTCCGAAGATATACCGCTTCTGATCGAGAAGATTGAGCAAGGGCATGACCTGGTTATTGGCAGCAGATTCCTGAACGGGATCCAATACGGAGGTTCCCGGCTAAAAGCGGCAGGGAACATTCTCTTTTCAAGGCTCATGAGCGCTCTGTCCGGCCGGAGGATCACAGATGCGACCTCGGGCTTTCGAGCCATGAACAGAAAAACAGCTGCCGCCATCAAGATCCGAAGCAAGTTTACCTATACGTATGACCAATATTTACAGGCCATTGAAAACAAATTGGATATTATCGAAATTCCCATTCAAGGGAGCAGCACTCGAAGATCCCGCCTGATGAAGAATGTTTTTGATTACACCCTAAAGGCCTTGTGGGATGTTTTGGTGACTTTTAGAAGAAAACCGTCAAGGAATCGCGGAGAAGGGCTTGTCGGCAAAGACAAACCCGAAAGGAGAGCGGAAAGGTCTTAACTTTGTACAGCGACAGCCTTAACGGGGCCCAGCGGGCGCTTTTGGCCAGACGCGGGATTTAAAAAAGCGGCAATAGCTTTTTGTAAATGACGCCAGCCACAAGCTGGTTGCCTCTTTCCGTATAATGGCCCGACCCGCTGTAATATTTGTTTTTCGAAATGAACAGCTTGTTTATCTCAGCCCCCGGTGTTTTTTTGAAATCATCAACCAAATCCCAGAAAAATATTTTTCGCTCCGACAATGCAGAAGCCAGAGATTTTCTTAAGCCCGCGGAAGCATTTTCAGTCAAATCTCTTTTGACGGGCAGGTAAACCACGATCAAAGTACTATTGTTTAACTTATCGATCTTGAGCAACTCTTCAAAAATTCTTACAGCGAGCGCGCGACCGGCATTAATTTTGTTAGTCTCAGAAATTCTTTCTCGATCGAACATCAGTTTATTATAAAAAAACCGAAGAGCTCTGAGTGCTTTTAATTCGGCGAATATCTCCCGGCTGTTGTCCGCCAACCAAGGAGCGTAAAATGAGCGCGCGGGCACCGGGATATTGCGTACAACTAGCGAATTATTTTGCCACTTGAGATCAGGTCTGCCGTAACCCCAGCCATTTTTTTTCTCGAATCTTTTAAAATCATCGCCAATGACTCCAAAGATATGTATTTGATGTTTTAATTTAATCCCGTCTCGCATATACCAAAGATAAGCCTGGCCAATCCCGTAGCTGCCCTGTCCCATATTGACGACTTCGAGACGATCATCCATAGACTCCAAGAGGTGGCACCACGTATGATCATTATCAACGCCGTACCCCAGCGTAAAAGAATCCCCCGAGCTTATGATCCTTATCTTCCCCTCGGGGACAGATGCGGGAAAATCCGTGTTGTTACGAAAGCCCTGCGAATTTGTTTTGAGATAGATTCCCTCGCCGTACATATTTTTGATGAATACGTTCGGAAGGCTTACCCATCCCAGCAGAGAATCACGCTTGGTGCTGATGTCTTCGGCTCGTGGCAAATGTAGTGATTTGACAATAAAAATAACACTGCACAAACCTTCGAGAAAAAGAAATAATGCCGCAGCCGTTATGAACGTGATCATAAAAAACATAAAGGTTTTCTTTGCGTTCACCAGCGAAAAAACATGTTTCTTCATCTCACCGCTCCGTTATCGCTACCGTTGGCCGTATTTTTTCAGAGAACTCCACGATGGACGCACGATCGTGCAGCCTAGCGGAATTCCTGCCCCCGGTGAGCAAGCACAACAGTTTTAGCACGGAAAACCCCCTTCAGGGACAGAAAGCTTAGACGCATTTTGAGCGTCGCGGGATGGATGATAACTATAGGGGCCACGGTTGTCTAGACCGTTTTTAGTGGTGCGCCCGGCAGGGCGCGCTCACTAAGGAGTGAAAGTCCGTTATGTAAAGTGTCAACTTTTTTATGATCGGTAACGCCCTTTTTGTTTTGATCTTTGAAAACAAGCCTTGAACTACCTGTTATACGCGGCATCCCTGAATCATCGAGATCACGCTAGATGAGGTTACGTCTTAAATCATCCTTGCGTCTCTTTCTCTAAGCGAGGCAAAGTATCCGCTGACTTTCAACCGAGTCGTCGCAAGAATGCACGGTTCCAAGTTTGTTTTACAAAGAACTATTTTAACGAATGATATAGGGTTTTTGATCTTTCAAAACTCGGTGCGCGCGGCAAGCGAGTTTGCGAGCGATCGCAACGATAGCGATCCGGGGACCTCTTTCACCTCTGTTCTTGGCCCGAATGCGATCATAAAACAATCGCAATTCGTTGTCTTTGCGAATAGCAATCCATGCGCCGTCTACCAAAAGACCACGAAGGATGGCATCTCCCATGTGAGTAATGGGGCCCTTTTTTACGGCATCACCGGTCGAATGTTCGCTGGGAACCACCCCGGCAAAGGAACCAATTTCGCGAACAGCGCGTAAATGAGCGGGATCTCCGATTCGTCCAAGCAGATACGTGGGAATCACAAAACCAAAGCCTGGGATGCTCCGTAATAATTGAATATTTTTATGAATGGATTCGTTTTGCCGACAAAATTCCCGAAGTTGGCGGTGAACTTTTAAAAGCTGTCGGCGAGCGTAAGCTAGATCTTCTAACAAGCTATCAAGTCGGAAACGGCGCATCGCTTCGAGTTCAAGTTCTTTGAGAAGTTGTAGGTGACGCGCGGACCATCGGCTTTTTATTTTCTTTATGCGAAGCTTAGGCGCGCTGAAAAAAGAATGAGGCAATCTGATCTTCGTAAAGCTATGGAGCTTTTTTACCAGTATCGTGAACTTCGGGCGGAACAGGAAATTTCATTCCGGAAGAAGATTCGTAAAACTTAGGTCGGCTATGCAACGGTTGGTTTTCGGGTGCTGTGAGAATCCTTATGGACCATCGAAGAATGGGGCTCCGAGGCATGCTGCATAATAGCGAGCTGCATTGCAGCGCAATAAGGTCTCGGTCCCCGTGTCCCGCTCCATCTCTTTTTCCGAAATCTCAATCCCATCAACAAGTCATGTCAAGTCAGACGCAACTCTTTTCATAATCTCAAATTGCAAATGAAGCTAAATGAAGATATTTGAAGGCCTCTGAAGTCGTAAAAGTGCAGTTTTTTAAAAAATTGATCGGCCGATATTACCCCTCTGAGCGAATCTTAGACCGTAGGACCACTGTGAGTGAGCATCAAATGCCCCGCCCTTTGGGCGGGGTAGTTCACAGCTTTCCAAAGGGAAAACCCATAATCTCAATAGAAGCCTCGGATTTTCTAAATAGGGTTCTTTCTGACGCTTAGACGCATAATTCGTTTGACTTATGTGATTTTTTGCCATAAAATCGACCCAAATAGGAGTTACGTAAAAGAATGATACGCGATGCTATGAACGAACTGATTTCCTGGAAGAATTCACCAAATCGGAAGCCGCTGCTGCTTCGAGGAGCCCGGCAGGTCGGAAAAACATGGCTCATGCGCGAATTTGGAAGAATTCACTACGGCCGGGTTGCTTATATTAATTTTGATTCGAACGAGCGCATGCGAAATTTGTTTGAAGGGGATTATGATATTGGCCGCATTGTTCATGGACTAGAGATCGAAGCCGGAACGGCGATCGATCCTGGAAAAACACTGGTCATTTTTGACGAGGTTCAGGAAGTTCCCAAAGCGCTATCTTCGCTGAAATATTTTTTCGAAAACGCTCCCCAGTACCAGATCCTCGCAGCCGGTTCTCTTCTGGGCGTGGCGCTTCATCAAGGCACTTCTTTTCCCGTGGGAAAGATTGATTTTCTGGATCTCTTTCCGCTGAGTTTTATTGAATTCTTGACGGCTCTTGGGGAAAAAGACCTTTTGAATCTCCTTGAAAAAAAGGATTGGCTACTGATCAAGACGTTCGGAGACAAATATGCGGATCTGTTGAAGCATTATTATTTTGTCGGTGGGATGCCGGAGGCGGTCGCGTCTTTCATCAAAAAACGGGATTTTCACGAAATCAGGGACATCCAGCAGAAAATACTTTTTGCTTACGATCAGGATTTCTCGAAACATGTTCCGCCGGCCCTCGTTCCTAAGATCCGGATGCTGTGGAATTCGATCCCCGCCCAACTTGGCAGGGAGAACCGCAAATTCGTCTACGGTCTGGTGCGACAGGGTGCGCGGGCGCGTGAGTATGAGTTGGCGCTTGCGTGGTTATGCGATTATGGTGTCGCAGCCCGGGTTTACCGAGTCACTAAACCCGCACTTCCGCTGAAGGCATATGAAGACATGGCCGCTTTCAAGCTTTTTTCCGTCGATGTGGGGTTGCTGGGCGCACAAAGCGGGCTGGATGTCAAAACGATCCTGGAGAGGAATGATATTTTTGAAGAGTTCAAAGGGGCACTGACAGAGCAGTATGTTTTTGGCGAACTCCGGACCAAAAAAGATCTCCCGGTTTTTTACTGGTCTGCGGAAAGGGGATCCTCTGAAATTGATTTCGTAATCCAGCGTGGCGCGCAGATCATTCCCGTGGAGGTCAAGGCCGCTGAAAATCTTCATGCCAAAAGTCTGAAAGCCTTCCGGCAAAAATATCAGCCCGAACTTTCGATCCGGGCGTCGATGTCGGGCTATCGAGACGAAGGATGGCTCGTAAACATTCCTCTTTATGGTCTGAGCACGATTGGATCATGATCGTTCGAACTCTTTAGACGAGGAGGTCGGTATGCGAAAAAAATTAAAGCTTCTAAAAAGATTGCGCGAACGCGCGAAGTTCTACGCGGCGCACCTATGCGGTCGGGCGTTGCGGAAATAAAACTCTCGTTAGGACTTTGTTTTCGGTGCGAACATCGGGCGAGGCATCTGGAAGAAAAATCGCATCAGCCCCGCCACGAATGTGGAATGACGGAATGTGCGGTTCGTAGTTGCTACATGTATCAGCCCGTAAAGCCGCTGGTTCTGGCGAAGTCTGACAAGTCGGATCCCCGGCCAATGTTAACAGCCCCGTTCTTTGCCTCTAGGATCTGTGCCGTCAGGATCGCCTCTGGCCGCGCGGTCGCTCGTAAAGTTGGGGACGGCATTGTTGTTTCCTGGCAGCGCGTACAGTAAATGATTGTTCGAAGAAGACTCGTAGACTTTAAAAGTGTAAATTGCTTTTTAACATGTTCACTTTTAAAATAGGGATGACACAAGGAGTTTTTTTGTTGAAGTTCCGGAGATGACAAGGTAGATTCCCGTATCCCGCTCCATCTGTTTTTCTGAATTATCGATCCCACCAATAAGTTACATCAAACTAGGTGTAACCCGTTTCTTCTCATCGTTTTTCATTCCAAGCTATTCCAAGGCAACACAAGTTGAAAATCACGGTTGCCGAAGAGCACAGACGATGGTACATTAACCACCTTAATGGCTGACGATTCTTTTGTCATTCGTGCAATGGCCATATTACTTTGCGCCCCGTCTACTGCGATGTAATGGTCGGTCGGGTAGAAATCAGGCGCGCCTGCCTTTAGGTGTCGGGTTACCATTCATCTTCTTTTCGGTTTATGTTGATGATTGGGTTCACATTGACACCTTAGACCACGGCTCCTGAAACCCCCCTAAAATTCCGGACAGCGAGATTTCCCCAATCCGGCTTCAAGATGACATTCCTCCCTCTGCCTTCCCTTTGCAGGTTTGCAGAGAGCCAAGCCCCTACCCTTTAGTTGCCAGCCTTGACCGTTTCTGAGAACGGAGGCTGTTTCTGATAGTGACCGTCACCCCAGAGGTCCTTTGTTCCGACGGCGTTACCCGTCATCATCGCTCGTACGACCTCATCCGCCAGTCTCACGTCTTCTCCTGCATTTTTCTTTCTAAGCTTATGGCAAGAGCCTTTCATGACACGAGACCTTCCTGGCTTTCACTGACCAATCTTTTCTGAGGTGCTTGGACCCCTACACCGGGTTTGGCTTCAGTGCGCACATCCATTTCTTCCTGAAACCCCACGGCCTTCCCTGAAATGTAAGCAGGTCGGCAAATACCAACAATGACCCTTTTCGGTGCTGCAGTCTTCGCTTTATGCTCAGGCCCCTCAGATTGCTCGCCTTTCCGAGAAAGACTTTTACTTCCAGGCTTTCCCATGAGTCGTCACCTTCCCATAAGCTGGATATAACTACCTACCTGATGGACAATTGATAGGACAGGACTTTCACCTGTTAGATTGACCATTTTGCCAGCTGCACTACATTTTACGGTCTCCCTTTTTTATAGTGAGGTTTCGTAACCTTCACTATGATAGCCGAATGTTTCTTTTCTAGAAACATTCAGAGCTCAATGAGGATCACCCCTCAAGGAGACCACCTTTTCCATTTTACCGACTTAACAGAAAGTTCGAATCCAGGCGGGTGAGTTCCAGTGGTCACGTGCGGAATTGTAATCCCACTATAAGCTTGAACTTAATCGAAGCGGTTTCCCCTTAGAGCGTCTTGATGTCATGGGTTCTCCCCATACTTATCTTTTGAGGGACGAAATTTGCTGCTTCTTGAAAAAAATATTTTGTGCTATGATTTTTAAAACAGGAGGCACTGAAGATGCCGGTTATATGCATGTTTTACGGGATTATCGTCCGTATGTTTTATTTTGATACCGCGAAACATAAATCTCCGCATGTTCATGTCCAGTGCGGTGGTCAAACGACCGTTGTCCGCATACCCGACGGCAAAACGCTTTCGGGGAAAATCCATCCCGCCAAAAAGAAGCTGGTTTTAGCTTGGATGGAGATTCACCGCGAGGATCTTATGGCAGACTGGAAATTGGCTGTGGAAGGGCAGTCGGTGTTCAAGATTGAACCTTTGAGGTGACAAAATGGCTCCCGAGATAAGAACAGTCAAAACCGTGGATGGTTTTCGGCTGCGTGTGACATTTAAAAACGGGGAGGT
>Ga0182027_10004639_pt1 | contig 21213 bp, 19 predicted proteins | sample 712E1DmetaG_FD_121300 | JGI IMG/M metagenome (GOLD analysis project Ga0182027, IMG submission 121300) | Permafrost microbial communities from Stordalen Mire, Sweden - 712E1D metaG (Illumina Assembly) | ecosystem: Environmental > Terrestrial > Soil > Wetlands > Permafrost | place: Sweden...
CGGATAAATCCGACTCTTTGCGCCAGCCCGAAGGGCTTCCACGTACTGAGCAGGCGGCTTCGCGGAGCACCCTGTGGGTTAGCCCCGCGGAACAGGTCGCAGAAAACCGCAGTTTGTGCCCACGCTCAGTATAGAAACCCCTCTACCTTATTCTATTATGGGGAGTTGATAAGTTCAAGTGACGTTTGTCACCCTTGATTTTCTGCATCCCAACGGTAGACACAAAAGCAAACATAAACTTTGCCCAAACTAAACAGGTGAAATCATCCGATAAGCTAAAACTGAGCGTCACTTTGCAAGTGATGCTCAGTTTTTACCTCGCAAGTGACAAGAACACATCTTCGAGCGTCGGCTCGCCGGGGGTGATCTCGCGCACGTTCACGCTTTTGGCTGTCAGCGCGTTCTGCAAAACCTCCCTGCTCGTGCCGCGTTCGGTAATAGTGCGGATGTGATCGCCGGTCAAGCCGACCCGCAAAACGCCTTTAACCTCATGCAGCGCCGCCAGCCCATTTTGCAGTGGCTCGGCAAAGACTTCCCACACATCGCCTGGGACGACTGTTGATTTCAAATTCGAGGGGGTATCCATCGCCAGCAGTTTACCGTCGCGCATAATGCCCACGCGCTCACAATATTCAGCTTCGTCCATGTAATGCGTAGTGACCATGATGGTCACGCCGCCTTCGGCAAGTTGATAGATCAAATCCCAAAAGGCACGGCGGGCCGTTGGATCTACACCGGAGGTCGGTTCATCGAGGAACAATAATTTAGGTTGATGCACCAGGGCAATTGCCAGCGCGAGCCGCTGCCGCCAGCCTGCAGAGAGCGCACGCGCCAGCGTGGAATCGTGACCAATCAAGCCGACCAATTCCAGCGTCGCTTTGATGCGGCTCTTTTCGCGGATGCCGTACACGCCGCCGTAAAAAACCAAATTCTCCCAAACCGTCAGTTCATCATACAGCGCAAACTTTTGCGACATGTAACCGGCGCGGGAGCGTACTTCCTCGCTTTGTGTGAAAGCATCGTAGCCCAGCACGGTGGCCTTGCCATCCGAGGGCTTCAAAAGTCCCAGCAACATGCGGATGGTGGTGGTTTTGCCGGAGCCGTTGGGACCGAGATAACCAACCACTTCGCCGGCTTCGATCTCAAAGTTAATGTGATCTACTGCGACGAATTCGCCGAAGCGGCGCGTGAGATGATCAACAACGATGACGGCCTCACTCATAAATTACTCCGGTCACAAAAATTTGCTGTATTTTGAAGGAGATGGTGGCAGGTAAGAATTCTACTCATAGGATTGCTCGGATAAATAAATGAAGACATCTTCCAGTTGCGCAGGGATGCTCCGCAAATGGTTCACCTGGGCGCCCTGGCTTTGGATCTCTAAAGGCAAACGGTCAATCACAACCTGAGCCTTATCCTGTTTGACGCGCAAATGCAAGCGGTCGCCAAAGGCGCACACATCGTCCACATCTGCATCCTTCTGCGCAATGGCTCGAAGCCCTTTGATCGGCGTTCCGCTCAACTCGAGCACGCGATCCTTTAACATGGCGCGCAATTCGGAGGGCGTCCCTTCGGCAATGATCTTTCCATGGCGCATAAAACCCACGCGGTGACAACGCACGGCTTCATCCATGTAGGGGGTGGAGATGAGGACGGCGACGCCTTCTCCCTCACCCCCAATCGCCTCCGGCGTGCTTCGCGACCCGCTCCCAATATTGAGAGAAGGGTCAGGGGTAAGAGGAGCCGAAACCAATTTAATCAACAACTGCCAAAAATCCTGGCGGGTCACAGGATCAACGCCGGTGGTGGGTTCATCCAGCAGCAAGACACGCGGGCGCGTAACCAGCGCCGAGGCCAGGCCGAGTTTTTGCTTCATGCCGCCGGAAAGCTGTCCGGCGCGGCGATCCTTGAAATTGGCAAGGCCGACGAATTCCAGAATCTCCATGCAGCGCGGGTACCATTCATTCGATTTCATGCCGCGCACTTCGGCAAAGAAGCGGATATTTTCCAGGACGGTCAAATCTTCATAGAGCGAAAACCTTTGCGAAAGATAGCCAAGCTGGGAACGGGCCTGCTCGGTGCGCTTTTGAACATCGTACCCGGCAACGGAGATATCGCCTGAATCGGGCCGCAGCGCGCCGCACAACAAACGCACCGTTGTAGTCTTGCCGGCGCCATCCGAGCCGACCAGACCATAAATCTCGCCAGCTTTGATATGGATCGAAACACCGTCCACGGCGTGCGTCTCGCCAAAGTAGCGAACCAGATTTGTTGAGTCAATGAGAAAGTCGGCATCAGGCATTGCGTCAATTCCTTATACAATTAATCGAGCCGCTTGCGGAAGCGCATGGCCGCCAGCCCCATGATGACCACACCGAAGATCGCCAGTGCGATGACTTCATTCTGAATGGCCGAAAGCCCAACGCCTTTGATCAACAGGGCGCGGATGATGATCAGATAGTAACGAAGAGGGATGGCATATGCCACTGCCTGCAAAAACGGGGGCATGGCTTCCAAGGGAAAAAAGAATCCGGAGAGAAAGATGGAAGGCAGGAGAGTCAGCCAGACGGTGAGATACGCTTCCTGCTGTGTATTGGCAATGGTGGAGGCCAGCAGTCCAATGCCCAAACTCGAAAGCAACAACAAGCCGGAGGTGAGCAGGATCAGGCCTAGATCGCCGCGTATGGGAATGGCGAACCACCAGTGACCAATGATCAGCACCTCGAACGTATCGAGGAATGAAACAATCACATACGGGAGAATCTTGCCCACCACCAGTTCCCATGAACGGATGGGCGTAACGATCAATTGCTCGATGGTGCCGCGTTCGCGCTCGCGCACGATGGTCGTGGCGGTCAGGATGGAGGCGATGGCATACAGGATCATGCCAATCACGCCGGGGATCATGAAGTAGGCGCTGACAAGGTCGGGGTTATACCAAACCTGGGTGCGTACTTCGACTGGCGGCTTGGTCGTGACCGGCCTTCCGGTGAGTGCGGTTTGATCGGATATCACGCTGGTCGCGTACGCCTGACCGATCAACTGCGCGGCCGAAAGCGCCGTGGATCCGGCGGTGGCATCCGAGCCGTCGAGGATCATCGAAACTTGCGCGTCACCATGCGCGACATGCACTGCATAATCCGGCGGGATGATCAGCACGCCGCGCACCCTGCCCATTTCGATCAAACTCCGCTCCTCATCCTGTGATCCGACTTGATAGGCAATATTAAAATAATTTGCGGAACGGAACGCATCGAGCAAGGCGCGCGATTCCGGCGAGCGGCTTTGATCCCAGACTCCCAGCGGGACATTTTTGATATCGGTGGTGGCGGCATATCCCAGCAGGAACAATTGCATGATCGGAATCACAAGGATGATTGCCAGCGTGCGCGGGTCGCGCAGGATTTGAATGAATTCCTTGCGAATGATCGAGCCAAGGCGCAAAATCATGATGTCTCCTTTAAAACACCGTGCAGGTAAATATCCACAAAGGTATCGAAACTGTTCTTGGGCATCAATTTCGCCAGGGCGCTCCCCTGGATGAGCATTTCGGTGAGGTAATATGAAAAAAACATGGCAATGAAGGAGCGGATCAGAAGCACCGGGCCGATTTGTCGAAGGGACTTCCGGCGGGCGGCAAGTTGCTCGAAGACAGGCAGAACCTGGGGCAGGATCTCGCGCATGATCACGGAGATATGCCTGCCGTTGAACTCCACAACTTCGATGAACATAAGCTTCAGGAAGTCGGGACGCTGTCCCAATTCGTTCAGCGCCTCACGCGCTGCGTTTCGAAAAAACTCCTCTGGCGTTTTCCCTTTGGCATTCACAACCAACGGAAGAATTTGTTTATAGGGATGCCGGTCAAGGATGATGGCGCGGAATATCTCTTCCTTGCCGGCATAATGGTTATAGATTCCGCCCAACGCCAGCCCGGCCCGCTCGGCGATCTGGCGCATGGAAGTCGCGGTAAAGCCCTGTTCCATGAACAGCTCATAGGCCGCCTGTTCGATGGCCTGCCGGGCGCGTTCTTTTTTGGTCAGTGCAGTTGGATCGGTGTCCATAAAAATGAACGAACGTTCACTTTTATTCTAAACGCGGGAGAGGCGAATTGTCAAGTGATACAATTTTCAACATGGCGACCCCCATCGAAGCGTATGTTCAAAAACATTTGCGATTCAATTTCACCGTCAGTATGTTCGACGGAGGGTTCTTTGGGCTGGGTGCGGGTTTCTCCTCTTTTGCGGCGATCATCCCCCTTTTCATCAGCCACCTCACCAATTCCGCATTGCTCATCGGCCTGGTGCCGGCGATCCACAATGTCGGTTGGCAACTGCCTCAACTATTAACCGCCGGTTGGATATCGCGCGCCAAACGCTGCAAGCCGCTCACGCTGTGGATGACAATTCACGAGCGTGTCCCCTATCTCGGGCTGGCCCTCGTCGCGCTTTGTATGCCCTTCACGACCCCACGAACCACACTGATCATGGCTTTTCTCATGTTGATCTGGCAAGGCTTGGGCGCGGGACTTGCCGCCAATCCCTGGGTCAGCATGGTTACCAAAGTCATGCCGCAGGAACTGCATGGGACTTTCTTCGGAACGCAATCGGCGGCATACAACGGAATGGCCGGGCTTTCCGCAATCATGGCCGGCCTGATTTTGGATAAGCTGGCAATGCCGTATAACTACAGCCTGTGCTTTGCGCTGACGTTCGTCGCCATGGTTTTCTCCTATATCTTCCTTGCTGCCACGCGCGAACCGGACGGCTCGCCCAACGAAAGCGATCATCCGCACGCCTATCTCAATAAATCGCTGGAAATATTAAGGCGCGATATAAATTTCCAGATTTTTTTGGGCGTGCGCATGCTGAGCCAATTTGCTGGCATGGGATTTGCCTTTTATATCATCTACGCCGTGCGGCGATTTGGGATGAGCGATGCGGCGGCAGGAATCATGGTCGCGATCCTGTTGATCGGCCAGGTCCTCCTCGGTCCCTTGATGGGCCGCTGGGGTGACCGCTGGAGTCACCGAGGCATGATGAGTTTCGGCGCATTGGGAGCGGCCTTGAGCGCCCTGCTGGCCTGGCGCGCAACCTCCGCAAACTGGTTTTATGCCGTCTTCATCCTGGAAGCCATCGCCACTGTGGCAATCTGGACCATCCCGATTGCGTTGAGCGTCAGCTTTGCAAAAAACGAAGAGGAGCGGCCGCTTTATATAGGGTTATCCAATACTTTATGCGCACCGGCCACCATCCTGGCGCCTGTCATCGGCGGATTGCTGGCAGATGCGACCAGTTTCAGCATCACGTTCATCATCTCCGCCGTCTGCGGGTTGTTGATGACCGGCGCATTATGGTTCGTGATGAAAGATCCAGCACGGCGATAGATTCGCTGCGGAGAACCCAAGGAAAAGAAGAACTGGTTTCACCCTTTTAATGGGAAAAAGCCGGTCTTCATCCACAGATGATACAGATTTGGCAGACTTTCTTAATTTGGATAGTTGTTGATAGACAACATTGGTAAAATAACCTCATGCAAAAAATAGCCATACTCGGAATTGGACAGACACGCATCGGCGAACACTGGGATGAATCCCTGCGGGATATCGCCGGGAAGGCAGCCTTTGCCGCTTTGCAGGATGCGGGTGTGGAAAAAGTGGATGCCTTGTACGTGGGCAACATGCTCTCGCCACTGATCAATGGGCAGAATCAACTCGGCACGTTCCTGGCAGACTGGATCGGCTTATGGCACCAGGAAGCCGTCAAGGTGGAAGCCGCTTGCGGATCAGGTGGGGCGGCGTTCCGCGCGGCGCTGATGGCGGTTGCATCGGGAGAAGTCGAGTCAGCACTGGTGGTCGGCATCGAGAAGATGAGCGATAAAACCAGCCACGATATCACGGCTTCGTTAGCCACCGCTGCGGATGCAGATTATGAAGCCGACCAGGGCGTGTCATTCGTGGGCCTGAACGCGCTGGTGATGCAGCGCTATATGCACGAGTTCGGTTGGAAACACTCCGACTTCGCGCCGTTCTCCATCAATGCCCATGCCAACGCCATGCACAACCCATTCGCCCGCCTGCATGAAAAGATCACCGCGGAAAAATTTGAGGGATCGGCCATGGTCGCCACGCCAATCAACCTGCTCGACGCCTCCCCCACGGGCGATGGAGCGGCTGCGGCAGTGATCGTGCCTGCCGAAAAGGTCGCATCGTTGAAGGGGAAGCCGCGCATCCTGGTGGCCGCCTCCGCTTCCAATACGGATACGATTGCAATTCACTCGAGGAAAGATCCCCTGTTCCTCAGCGCCGCCTATAAATCTGCAAAACGGTGCTACGAAATAGCGGGAGTCGGGCCCAAGGATTTGGATGTTTTTGAAGTGCATGATGCGTTTACGATCATGGCCGCACTTTCGCTCGAGGCCTGCGGTTTTGCCGAACGCGGCAAGGGTGTTCAACTCGGACTCGATAACGAGATCACACCCAGGGGGCGCATACCGATTTGCACGCGCGGCGGCTTGAAAGCGCGCGGCCATCCCGTCGGGGCGACGGGAATGTATCAAATCGTGGAAGTGACCCAGCAATTACGCGGAGAATGCGGCGAAACCCAGGTGGATGGCGCCAGGATCGGCATGGCGCAAAACATCGGCGGTTCAGGCGCGAGCATTATCACGCATATCTTGAAGGTTGACTGAGTTTTTAGGGAGCGGCCAATTTCACAGGCCTGCCGGATGATTTAACCGCTGAGTGCGTGGGGAACCTCAGGGATTTTCTTTTATTCTTCCGGCCGCTCCAGGCATTGACAGAACGTTGATTCTTTTCCAATCTTATTTTATACTTTGACCGTACAAGGAAAGGATGCTATTATGACCGAACGAAGAAAATTGGACAGGCGGACTTTTTCTTATTACATGCGCTTGCTGAATGAAAACACCGGCGAACTTGTAGGTCATTTGGCCGACATCAGCATCGGCGGCTTCAAAATGGAATCGCTGAAACCCATCCAGCCAAACACGGACTTTAGTTTCCGAATCGATCTGAGCAGTGAAGTCGCCAATGCGCCCTTCATGGTGTTTGGCGCACGCAGTATATGGTGTCAGGTGGATCATATCGATAAGAGCCTGTACAATGTTGGTTTCCAAATAACCGATATAACCCCCGCGGACCTTGAGATCTTTTCCCGCATGTTCGAAAGGTATGGCTCCGAAGGCAACGACAAGAATAAGTTCGATTATCTGTGGAAATGAAGCCGGCGGGCCTCGTCTTGACCGACGAGGCCTTTTTCTTTTTCGTGTACAATTGAATTCATGCAAAAATTCCTGCGTTGGATACTGCGCGTACTGATCAACCTGATCGCTGATGTAAAAGTCTTCGGCCTAGAAAATATCCCCTCGTCGGGAGCGTTCGTCATCGCCACGAACCATATTGGCATGTTGGATGCCGCCATGCTGTATTATGCGCTGGATCGCCTGGATGTGTTCATTCCCGTTGCTGAAAAATGGGAACAGAACCCCTTTCTGAACTGGGTGGGGAAATATGCCAACTTCGTTTTCATTGACCGCTTCAACCCGGACCTCAAAGCGCTCCGCAAGATCATCGGGCTGATGGGACAAGGCAACATTCTCGTCATCGCGCCCGAGGGGACGCGCTCACGCGCCGGCGGGATGGCGGAGGGCAAACTGGGGGTTAGTTATCTCGCAGCCAAGCTCAACCGATCCATTGTGCCGGTCGGTCTGGCTGGCACCGAAGACAAAGTCATCCTGGATAACCTGAAGCATTTACGCCGCTCGCATATCGTTGCCCATGCCGGAGAACCTTTTTCGCTCCCGCCCCTGCCGCTGAAAAATCGTGACACGGCGCTCAAACAGTTCACAGATGAGATCATGTGTCACATTGCGGCGCTGCTCCCCCAAAAATATCGCGGTGTGTATGCCGACCATCCGAGGTTGAAGGAATTGCTGGCAGGACAGCCGACTTAAGGGACAACCACTGTTTCACAAGTGTGCGACATACCTTCCTCCTCTACAAAACGATTCCTTCTTTTCGTTTCAAAAACTGACCCTGACCGGCTTTACCTTTCCATTCTTCGCCATCCACGATCAAATGGCCGCGCAGGAAGACCTTTTCGGGCATACCGGTCACATCCCAGCCTTCGAACAAATTATAATCGGTGCGATGATGCGAATGTGCCACGCCATATTTCACGTGCTTCTCCGGATCCCAAATCACAAGATCGGCATCTGAGTCGGGCAGTAAGGCGCCTTTACGCGGGTATAAACCAAAAATCTTGGCCGGGTTCGTGCTGACATATTCCACAAATTGATTGGCGCTGATCTTGCCGGCGCGCACGCCGTATGTCCACAAGATCGGCAAACGGTCGCCGACAGCCGGCAGGCCATTCGGGATTTTCGTGAAATCGTGCCTGCCTAATTCCTTGCCGGGTATTTTCACTTCCCGGCCTTCATACATGATCGGCTTTGTGCCGTCAAAGAAGAACGGGCAATGATCCGTACCAATGGTTTGAAGAGTGCCTTCATGCAAACCTTCCCAGATGCGCACATTATCTTTTTCAGTGCGCATGGGCGGTGAGCAAATCCATTTGGCGCCATCGGGACGACGTAAATCATCCATGGTAAAGAACAAATATTGCGGGCACGTTTCCCCCATTACCTTAACTCCGCGTTCGCGGGCATACCGCAGCATATCCACCTCGCCGCCAACGTTCATGTGGACAATATAGACGGGCGCATCGGCCTGCGACGACATAGCGGCCATCCGCAAGGTGGCTTCCACTGCGCCCCAGGCCGGCCTGGTCAACGCATGCCATTCGGGTGAGGTGTGGCCCTGAGCCAAAGCCTGTGGGATCAGTGTGTCAATCACATCGCCGTTCTCACAATGAACCATGACCAACATGCCGTTATCTTTCGTGATTTGCAGCGTCTTGAAAATACTGCCATCATCGAGACGCAGCCGTCCGTTGTAGGCCGTGAAAACCTTCAGGGTGGTGATGCCCATATCGCGCAAAGTCGGAATCCCTTTGGCAATCCGGTCATTGAACTTCGTCAAGTTCATATGGAAGGAATAATCAATGGCGGCTTTCCCGGCTTTCTTGCGCCAAGCGTCCACCGATTCTTCGAAGGTGTCGAAATCGAAGGAAACAAAGTCCATCACCGTGGTGGTTCCACCGAAGGCCGCGGCTTTGTGACCGGTGTAGTGGTCATCGGAGGAAACGGTATCGGCCATGGGCAGATCGAAATGCGTGTGAGGGTCCACACCGCCGGGAAAAATCATCTTTCCCTGTGCATCAATGGTCTCGGCATTGGGACTTTGCAAATTCCTTCCAATCTGCAATATCGTTTCGCCTTCGATCAAAATATCGGCTTGATAAGTTTCGGATGCAGTGATGAGTGTTCCGTTCTTGATCAGGGTTTGCATAGTTCTCCTAGAGGTGCCAAAATAGGATCATACCGGCCAGCAAGGCCAGAAGGACCACAATGGTCAATCCCCAGCCCACCCGGAAAAAATCTCCAAAGCGGTAATTGCCCGGTCCCATGACAATCAAATTGACGGGATGAGCCATCGGCGTTAGAAAAGATGCAGAACAGCCAATGGCGCAGGCCACTGCAATCGCCTGCGGATTCGTGTTTAGATGAATCGCGGCCGCGATCGCGATCGGTCCAACCACGAAAGCCGCAGCCTGACTCGACATGAATTGGGTCAGCGCGGCGGACAGCAAAAATACAAGCGCAGCAAAAACCAATGGGCTGGCATTACCGATCAGGTGGACCACAGCGCGGCCGATCAATGCGGCCAGCCCTGTATTGATCATACCCAGGCTGGCGGGATACATGCCCGCAATAAAAAAGATGACCTCCCACTGGATTGAGCGATAGGCTTCCTGAATGGGCAGCAAACCCAGCAAGAGACCCAGCAGGGCCGCTGTCAAAACAGATAGATAGACCGGCAGCCCCAGCAAGGATAAGCCAATTGCGCCTGCAAACAGCAGGATGCTTGCCATCGCACGCCGCCGCGGCACCGGGCGTGTGGCTGGATCCGGCTCGAAAATGATGATATCCGGATTAATGCGCAAATCGCGCAGGCGGCGTTGGGGACCGACCAGCAAAAGAGAATCGCCAAGTTCCAGGGGAAGATCGCCCACATCGGTGCGATAACTGCGTTCCCCGCGCAGAATGGCAAGAACCGTGAATCCATATTTCCGCCGGAAGTTCATTTCCTTGATCGTCTTGCCGGCATAAACGGAATGAGGCGCAAGGATCAACTCGACCAGGGTCATGCCGAACGTTGTAATAGTCTGCTTTTCCGGTTGTACACTTATATCCAATTGGTTTAGGAGAGAAACACGTTCCTCCCGGCCAACCAGCAGCAGGAAATCCCCCGAACGCAGGATTTCTTCTGCTTGAGGAGTGAAATAAGCCTGGTAACCGCGGCGCAAGGCGACAATGGCAATCCCAAACTTTTCGCCGAAGGCGCATTTTTGGAGCGAACTTCCCGCCAGGGGCGATGACTCTTCCACGCGCGCCTCCCACAATCGTTCGCTCACATCATACAGGCCTTCCAATTCGGCGCTGGGACGACGAGCAAGTTCCTGTTCGAGCCCCGGCTGGCGGGCAGGCACAATTCGGCGGCCGAACAAGGTCAGGTAAATGATCCCGGCGACCGCGATCAACCCGCCGGTTGCAGCAAAGGAAAGAATGCCAAGTGGAGCCTGGGGAGGATTAGCAATGGTCAATAGGTTGCTCAGGACAATATTGGCCGTGGTGAAATAAGTTGCCATCCCACCCAGGGCCGCGCCAAATGCAATCGGGATCAGGAATTTGCTTGGCCGCAGGCTGGCCTTGCGCGCAGCCTGCATGGCGCTTGGGAGCAGCAAGGCCCCTACTGCAACATTGTTCATAAGCAGGGATAACGCCGCGGCTGAAAGCGAGAATAAAAAGATCAGACGATCCGTGGAACGCGCGCCCACAGCCATGAGCCGCTGACCCAGCCAGAGCATCACCCCATTATTTGTCAGGGTTTGGGTCAGGATAAAAAGCCCGATCAAAGTCATGACCACGGGTTGCCCAAAGCCGGAGATGGCAAGCAGGGATTGCTGAGGCGAACTCTTACTGCCCAGGACCCCCAATCCCCAAAACTGGGCCAGCCCCAAAGCAATGATCATGAACAAGGCCGCAACATCGATCCGCCAACGATTGAGTATTACCAAAGTCAAGGGAAAGACGATTAAGGCGACAACAAGCCACATTTCGAGAGTCATAACAAGAGCAGGTTCCTAAAGGATAAAAGTTCCCAAGGTTTCTGAGGTTCGTGAGGTTTCTGATGTGTGTTGTATTCTATGGATGCTTTAAGACGCGATAAGAGATAGCCGGTTTCACGAGCCTTCTCAACAAGTTCGCTATAAGCCGCGTCAGACAAATAGGCGAGATCATGAGCCACTTCAACATGACATTCTGTTTCTGCAAGCGAACCAATTGAGATATTCAAATGGCGCAAATAATTTGGGGCGGTTCCAAGTGCGTAACCCTCGGCAATATTGGCTTCCACTGAAACAGATGCGCGGCGGATTTGGCTCGTAAGTCCAAATATCTCGTGTCTGGGAAATTTCTCGCTGGCTTTATAAATCATCAGAGTCAATTCGTGAGCGCGTTTCCATACTAATAATTTATGAAAAGCCTTTTCTTCCTTATCCGCCATCACCAATCTCCATCATCAGAAACCTCTGACACATCAGAAACCTCTGGTACATCAGAAACATTATACCCACCTTGCCCTTCTTTTATCCCCAACAACGCGATCAACACCTCGGGTGGGATATCGGCTTCCGGCAGGTCGGTCTTGTAAAGCTGATCGCTCTGGGCACGCTCACGCAGCGAACGCCACAGCACCGCGCGCTCATCATCCTTCACGACCAGGTCGTTCAACGTTTTGGCTTTCAAAAGATATTCCCCCGTCGAATACAAAAAGGTCAGGCGTTTCCACTTATCGGCAAGAATGGGGTTGGAGAGCTTTTCCAGTCCGCCGAGCTGGATCTTGAAATACTCTTCGTTTGCGCGGGGATTATCCGATTCATCCTTCAATAGTTCACGGCGCGTCGTCAATTCATGGCCGCGCAGTGGGGCAATGAACTCGATCCGTCCGCCCAAGTCGCCGAAGCTGGATGGCTGGTAAAACGCCAGATAGTCCACGGCGACCACTTTTGGCGCACTGCGCAGGGGAATGCGATACCACCCCAAAAGCCGCGCAATTTCCATATCGCGCGGCGTTGGCATGACACAAATGAGAATTAACGATGATTCGTTCAGCACTCTATTCTTGCTTTGTTCCGCACTCCGCGCAGAACTTTGCGCCGGGCGCCAGCTTCGCGCCGCAATTGCTGCAGAACTTTCCGGTATCGGCAAATTTGTAGCCGCAGGATGGGCAGAACTTGACGTTCGCTGCCAGCGGTGTGTGACAGTTGGGACATGAGGCTTCGACTTTGGCATTACCGACACTGCCGATCATTTTGGCATCTTCCGCATCCACGCCGATATCCTGCTGGATTTTATTGAGGGCCTGTGCCGATTGCTGGGCTGAAATCTCAACGGCCAGATCGGGCGCGCAGTTTTTGCACAGGCCGCGCGCCTGATTCCAACAATTCTTTTTGCAAACCCAACTGGAGCACTTGGGGCATTGCAGGAAATTCGGCTTGATCTGCTCGATAGCCTCGAACATGGCCTTATCGCGCGCTTGCTGCCAGGTTGCAGAACGAGCGCGCTCGCTCAGGTTTGCGGCCTGTCCAAACACACCTCCAAATAAACTGGAAGCGGCATCGAGGGCGCCGGAAACGGTTCCCATGGTCCAAGCCTGGAAGGCGGTCTTATAACCGTTGCCGCAGCGGTCACAATGAAACTCAAACTGGAACCCGTGGTCTGTGGAATGATCGGTATAGTTACGTGTAAACTCAATGGCATCCATGGACTGGCTCCTCCACGAGCGAAATAAAATCCTTCATATCTTGGCTCCGCAGTCACGTTTTACACGCGGCCTACCGGCAGATTCTAGCACTTAATCAGAAGCATTGAAATATAAGATGGACGAGGATGTACATCCTCGTCCAGGTCGCGCGGGTCTGTCTAAACCAACCCAACTTCCTTGTTGAATTCAACGATCAACTCATCAATTTGATCGGCCTGCTTCTGTACGTCCGTCCAATAATTGGGCTGGTACCATTGTTTCTGGATTTCATCGTAGGTCTTGCCCTGCTGTTCGACCCACGTATAATATTTCAGGTTGTGAACACGGCGGCGGTCCGTATAGCGAAGCTCGAGCATGTGATCGGTGGATTGACCATGCAGGTAACGGGCAAAATCGGCGGCGGCATTGACTTCGGTATATTCGCCGTATTCCATGTGCATCTCATGCAGGCGCGAGCGATAAAGCTCCATCGAGTCGGTCAGCACGGTCAGCATGATGTCGTTCTCACCCATTTCATAATATTTGGCGGCTTTGATGGCGCTCAACACGTTCGAGATGCCGGAGAAACCCATCAAGTCGAGTTTGGAAACAACGGCTTCCGGCACACCCTGCTTGACCAGATAATCCCGCCCACTCTCCTCGTTGAACAAACGCGAGAGATTCACAACTGCATTATCATCAATGGCTACAACCATATCTGTGTTTTTGGTATTGTGGATCCACGGCACATGCTTGTCGCCGATGCCTTCAATGCGGTGCGCGCCAAAACCGTTTTCCAAAAGCGTCGGACATTGCAAAGCCTCGCTGGCCACGATCTTGCTATCGGGGAAAAGCTGTTTCATATAATCACCGCTGGCGATCGTCCCCGCCGAACCGGTGGCGGAAGCCAAGCCGCGATAATGATCGTTTTTGCCCATCGCCTTTATCAATACCTCTTCCATGGCATGGCCGGTCACTTCATAATGCCAGAGATAATTGCCGAACTCTTCGAACTGATTAAAGATCATCAAATCCTGGCCGGAGGCGCGCAGTTCCTTGCACTTATCGAATATTTCCTTGACATTTGACTCGGAGCCGGGCGTCTTGATGGTTTCGCCTGCAATTTTCGACAGCCACTCGAATCTTTCCTTTGACATGCCTTCGGGCAAAATGGCAATCGACTCGCAGGCCAGCAGGGCGGAGTCATATGCGCCGCCGCGGCAATAATTTCCTGTGGAAGGCCAGACTGCTTTCTGGGTCGTCGGGTCGAATTGCCCGGTAACGAGGCGCGGCACCAGACAGCTGAAGGCGGCGCCAACTTTATGTGCGCCGGTTGGGAACCATTTACCAACCAACACAATGATGCGTGCCGGGACTCCCGTCAGCGAAGAGGGTAACTCAAGGAAATTGACTCCGCCGAACGTCCCTCCCGAAGCGGTTGGCTCATTATGCCAATTGATTCGAAACAAATTACGCGGATCAACATCCCAAAGCCCGATCTTCTTCAATTCATCCTTGACCTTCGCTGGAATCTTGGAAGGGTCCTTCATCTGCGCGTATGTGGGAATAACGATGTTGCGTTCTTTTGCCCGCTTGATGGCGTTCTTGCGGCGAGTTTTGTCAATAGTTAGATCAATCGTAGTCATAGGCTGTAGCTCCTTGTTTGGAAGTTGTCAGACAATCTAGATTATACATCCTTTGCGCAAAAACTTTAAGCGGCAGCTGGCACAGGGGATATGGCTTTCTCAAATTCAGAGGGCGAACCGCGCAGGAAGAACGCCAAGCTCGCCACCCTCAACCCTTGAAGAACACAAGGGCAGGGAGCGAGGGCAGGCGAACGCAAAGACTTTTTTCTTGGCGTACCGCGAATGCTCCTCAAGTCCGGTATAAATGAATGGCATGGCTATGCGTTGGAAAATTCGTTCAACAGAAAAATTAATGTTGCGAGCGGCCGCACAAAAAATGATCACACCCCTCAATACGGTTTTATACCGGGATATCAGGAGACTGGTCAGACAATCTCTTTATGAATCTGTTAAGTAGTTTTAATGCAATTCTTCTAATTTGGTTGTATGATGATAATATAGGAAAGGAGGTAGCCATCGAGGTTCCGCCTAAAGCACATATCAACGGAAGGATTGGTGTGCCTTGAACTGGTCGAAACGCTCCTTTAGGTTTTGATCCAGACGTTCTCCGAACGATAAGAAGGTAGCGAGACCATTCCTTGCCGGACTGGAAAGTTTGACGGATGGGTGACACCCATCCGTCTTTTTTATTTTTTGGTTCAACCGTTTTTAACGGGTAGCATCAGGCTTTACGATTGGCGATGCTTTTCTTTATCTGTGTAATCTGCGAAATCTGCGGATGAATCCCGCTCGAAACGGAAGAGCCTATTTTTTATAAGCAACGATCACGCCATCACGAACGGGCGCAAGCGAAACGATCCAATCGGGATCATGAGTGATCGCTTTTGTAAATTTACGCACGCCCTCGGTGGAGGCGGCTTTGTTCCTTTTGTCGAAGATCCGACCCGAATATAGAATATTATCAATGATCAAAACTCCACCGGCCCGCAACTTCTCTTTGATGAGCGGCAGCGATGCCGGATACGCTTCCTTGTTGATGTCATTGAAGATCAAGTCGAATGGCCCGGCTGTGCTGCGCAGGGTCTCGACCGCTTCGGCAACTTGATATTGGATCATCCCATCGAAGCCAAGCCGGGACAGATGACCGCGTGCCATTTCGGAAAGCGTTGCGTCCCAGACCACGTGATGCACCACTCCCCCGCCATTTTCCCTGACCGCCTTTGCAAACCAGGCTGTGGAATATCCGTACCCTGAACCCATCTCGAACACGGATTTTGCATGGATCATGCGTGCGATCTGGTAACAATAATAGCCCGTAGCGGGGCCAATGATCGGAAAGTCCGTCTTCTCCGCATACTTTTCCATCTTTTTCATTTCCGGTTCGCGCGGTGGAACCAGCGAAGTGAGAAATTCCTGCGTCCTCGAATAAGTCAGTAAGTTAGCCATCGTCATCTCCTATAAAGTGATTTTCTCATTCTATCTAAACCTTGCTCCAATATACTACGCGGGCATCCAAAATTCAAGCGGACATACTCCTCGCTTCCCTTTCCAAAAATTTTTCCGTCGCTCACCGCTACTTTGGCCTTCTTCAAAAAGAAATCGTATGGGGATTTCTTCAACTTGTACGCCGAAAAATCAAGCCAGGCGAGATAGGTTGCTTGCGGGATGGTCAGGTGCACGTCCGGCATATTTTCAGTGACATAGTCCACCAGGAAATCTCGATTTGCCGTCAGATAACGGCGCAGTTCCGCCAGCCATCCGTCGCATTTGCCGCTGAATGCAATGCGGGCTGCGAAAAGCCCCATGCTGCTGACGTGCAGGCGTAAACGGTCTACTTCTTTTGCATACCTTTCACGTAATTCCTTGTTGGGAATGATCGCGAATCCGCAGAAGAGTCCCGGTACGTTGAACGTTTTCGATGGAGCAACCAGTGTAATGGTATGGTTTGCAATTTCAGAGGACAACGCCGCCATCGGCGTGAATGGAAGATCCTCCAACAACAGCTCGGAATGGATTTCGTCGGAAACGATCAGAACCTTATTTCTGATGCAAATCTCTGCCATTCGGGACAAATCCTTGCGTGAGAAAACGATGCCCAGCGGATTGTGAGGATTGCACAGGAGAAACATTCCCGCCTTCTTAACCCGCCTTTCGAATGTATCCCAATCAATTTCGTAACTCAAGATGTTGCCATCCAGGCGCTCCACAAATGGCGCGTCAATTTGCGGGGTGTCCACATTATTCTTGATCGCATGAAATTCATTGTAGACGGGTGTCTGGACCATGACCCCTTTCCTCGGCGTACAAAACTCGCGCGCCGCCGCGCTGAATCCGCTCACGATGCCGGTCACCGCGATCACCGCCTCAGGCTTGACCTTCCAGCGGTATAACCTGTCCATACGCGCCGCGACAGTCTCTTTCAAGGCTGCGGGCGGCATTTCATAGCCAAATACGCCGTGATCCACGGCTTTACGCAGCGCATCCAGAATTGGTTTCGGCGCACGAAAGTCCATATCCGCCACCCACATGGGAAGCACATCTTTCGGATAGGTTGTCCACTTGTTCAAATTGTTGGGATTGCGACGGTTTAGAACAAGATCAAAGTTGGTTGTCATGGAATTTTCTCCGATGCTGGAATATCAGCAAAAATAAAGAGACATTCAAACACTTTTTCGCGCGAATGTCTCTTGAGCTAAAACCTTATACCATGCCGGATATCACGAAGATTTCCGTAATGCAGGCTTGTTTTACCCGACCCTTCGGAACGGTGCATGGCGATCCTTTATTCATCCTTCGGCGCGTCCCTCACGATATAAAGCGGCCTGCCCTTGGCTTCATCGTACAAGCGCCCAATATATTCGCCCAGGATACCCAGCGAGATCAACTGCACGCCTCCCAGGAATAATACTGCGATCAATGTGGTGGCCTGGCCGGTAAACTGAGCGCTGCCGGCCATGCGCAAGTAGATGACCACCGGAATGGCAAGGATCGCCAGTCCGGCGGAGACAAAACCAAAGAACGTTGCAACCTGCAAAGGAAAATATGAAAAACTGGTAATGGCGTTCAACGCCAGCCGCAGCATTTTATTGAAGGGGTATTTGGTTTCCCCGGCAAAACGCGCCGCGCGTTTGTATTCCACGCCGATTTGTTTGAAACCCACCCATGCCGACATTCCGCGCGGAAAACGATGCCGCTCGCCCATTCGCTTTAACACATCCACAACTTTGCGATCCATCAAACGGAAGTCGCCGGTATCCACGGGTATCTTCACATCGGTAATGCGATAAATGATTCGATAGAATAAAGACGCCGTGAATTTCTTGAACCATGACTCGCCTTCGCGTTCGGCGCGCACCGCGTATACCACCTCGTAGCCCTCCTTCCACTTCCTGGCCAAATCCAGAATGACCTCCGGCGGATCCTGCAAATCGGCATCAATAATAACGACCGCATCCCCGCGCGCATAATCCCAGCCGGCGGTGATGGCGATCTGATGCCCAAAGTTGCGCGCAAAGACCACGGGGCGCACGCGGGAATCGGTTTGTGCCAGTTCGCGGATCTTTTCCGTTGAGCCGTCGGTTGAGCCGTCATCCACCAGGATAAATTCCCAGGATTCGCTGTTGGCATCCATCGTTTCCTTGACGCGGCGATATAACTCGGGCAGATTCTCGAGTTCGTTATAGATCGGAGCAACGATGGAATAAATGATTTTCATTTCGAGGATTTCTTTCTAACCGCCGGGATGCACAGGCGTCGAATCTGAGGCGGGTTGTTCGCTTTGCGCTATGTCCGGAACGGGAGCGGCCGGCACTTCATCCTGAAAGGGCGGCAAGCCCAGCATCCGTGCATGAAGATAATTCCAGATCACAGCGGCGGAAGCCAGCACCGGGACAATGATAAACGCTCCCAGGATGCCTGAGAAGATGACCGCCGCAATGATCGCGACAAAGACAATCGCTTCATTGATATGAACACTGCGGCCTAGAATGTAGGGACGCAGCCAGAGATTCTTGATATTGATCAATACGACATAGAGGCCGACCACGATCAAGCCAAATATAAAATTGTTGACCGGCATCCACTTGGAGCCTTCCAACAGCGCAACTGCCAATGCCAACCCCGTGGCGACAAACGGTCCCACATCGGGAACAATGCTGAATAAACCGGCCAGCAAACCCAAATAAAGGGAACCTGGCAAACCGATAATGGTCCAAACAATGGTAAATGCAATCGCCACAATGATCATGAGCGTGAGTTGGCCGCGCAGATACGCCATCCAAACCTGCCGGATTTGGGTATAAAGTTTCTGAATATCAGCACGATAGGCTTCGGGCGCAATATGGATCAAACCCTCACGGACATTCTCCCACTCCGTCATAAAAAAATAGGCGCTTCCGAAAATAATCAATATCCACAATGTACTTCTCGATGTGTTACTGATGAACAGGATGGCATTTTGTGGAATCGACAAGAACGGGTTGGAAAGTGCACCTTTATACTGGGAAATGACCCCTCCAAGATCAATCGGGATTCCTCCAATGGAAATAGGGATGGCGAGATACTTTTGAGCATCCGCCAGTGTTTGTTGCAGATCGAGCGAGATCTCAGATGTCTGCCTCCACAAGATAGGCACAAGGATGATAGGTAAAATAATCATCACTGCCAGGCTGACAAAATAAACAATATTCGAGGCGGCTCTGCGATTCAGTTTGAATCTGCTTTGGATCAATGCAACCAATGGATAAAACAAATAGGCGATCACCCCCGCAAAGATCAACGGGCGGAAAAGTCCCCGGAGTTCATATCCGACCCAAACCAGGAATGCAATGGTGAGAACCAGCATGAAATATCGCGCCGGCAGGCTCCATTCAGATTTCATAGAATCTTTTTTACGGCCGATAAGGTCGGCTCGATGATGGGTGCGGCGGCAACTGCCTGCATCGCGGCGCGCACATCCTTGAGACCGCTGCCGGTGTTCAACACCAAAATCGGTTCATCGCCCCGCACCAGGCCTTGAGCTGCGGCACGCACCAAACCGGCGTACGCAGTCGCTCCGGCTGGTTCCGCGAAGATTCCCATCCTGCCAAGCTCCGCGATGGATTTCAAGATCTCCTCATCGGGAACTGTGATGTATGTTCCTTTCGTTTCGCGCACCGCGCGCACCGCGCGCACTCCATCACGCGGCAGATCCACGGAGATGCTATCCGCAATGGTTTGTGCGGAGATCGGGATGATTTTTTCCGTGTCCGCCTGGAATGCATTGGCAATGGCTGCGGAACCGGTTGCCTGGACGCCCATAATACGCGGCATACGCGCCAGCCAGCCCAATTCCAACAAGTCTTTGAAACCCTTATGAATCCCGGAAATGATATTTCCATCGCCGACCGGTACAAAGAGGGTCAGCGGCGCGTGATCTATTCCCTCACCATGCTGCTCATGCCAGGTTTGATGTGCTGTCCGCCACCACTCCCAGATCTCAAACGCCGCAGTTTTTTTGCCTTCCGCCGTGAAGGGGTTGTAGCCGGTGTTGCGGCAATACCAGCCAAATTCATCGGCGGCTTTGACGGTCAGGTCAAAGGCCTCATCATACGTTCCATCCACGAGGATCACCTTCGCGCCAAAGACCAGCAATTGCGCAACCTTGGCAGGTGGCGCAGACTTGGGCGCAAAGATGATCGCCTTTTGTCCAATGGCTGCCGACATGCCTGCCAGCGCCGCGCCTGCATTACCGGTGGAAGCCGTCACCACGATCTCCGCCTTGATCTCCTGGGCGCGTGCCACCACGATCGCGCTGGCGCGATCCTTAAAGGAGGCGGTGGGATTGCGGGACTCATCCTTCAGCCAAAGACTCTGCAATCCAAGTTTTTCCGCCAGACGAGGCAGTGCAAAGACCGGCGTACCGCCCGCCGCGTGAAGCGGAGTCGAGTTCCCGGGCGGTTCAGGCACAGGCAGCAACGGCAGATACCGCCAGAGCGATGGGTCGTCACGGCTGGTGATATCCTCCGGCTGATATTTCTTTTTGATACCATCGTAGTCGAGCACGACATCCAAATTGCCGCCGTCTTTCGGGCAGGTATAAGTGATTTCGTCCGGCTTATATTCGGTTCCACAAAGGGAACAACGATAACCAAGAAATTTGATCATACGCTTCTCAAGAACGTGCAATTATAAAGGAGCTATCAGCTATGCTCACCGCGCACGTAGGGCACTCCCAGCGCGGCCGGCGCACCGAGGCGTTGACGCAAGGCCTCACGCGAGCCGAGGATTAGAATGAAGATCGTTGCAAGGTAGGGCAGCATATCCATGAAACGGCCAACGGAAGGATTATTCGCAGTGGAGATCAAAGGCAGCGCCGGGTTTTGCAAGTCGAGGGGCAGGCGGCGGAGAAGGCCAAAGAAATACGAGACCGCCATGCCGCGCAATGGGTCCCAGTTCGCAAAGATGACCAATCCGACTGCGATCCAACCCAGCCCCGAGGTTTTCCCATCCACCCAGCCTGGATCGGTGATCAGACTCATCGCCGCCCCTCCGAGTCCGCTCATCAACCCTCCAAACACTACGTAGATTAATCGTATGCGCTGAACGTTCAGGCCAAGTGAATCGGCGGCAGAAGGGTATTCGCCCACCGAGCGCAGATTGAGTCCGGGCCTCGTCCGGTTAACGTAATACCACACTGCAGGCGCA
>Ga0182027_10004640_pt1 | contig 21210 bp, 32 predicted proteins | sample 712E1DmetaG_FD_121300 | JGI IMG/M metagenome (GOLD analysis project Ga0182027, IMG submission 121300) | Permafrost microbial communities from Stordalen Mire, Sweden - 712E1D metaG (Illumina Assembly) | ecosystem: Environmental > Terrestrial > Soil > Wetlands > Permafrost | place: Sweden...
ATCCTCGAGTTCTGCGCCGAGGAGGCGCACACGGTCCCGGAGATCGCGCAGGAAATCGGCCGGCCCAGCCACGAGGCCATGTTCTGGGTAATGGGCATGCGCCGCTACGGCTGGATCCGCGAGCTGAAGGACGTCACTCCGGAGGGCTACTTCCGCTACCTGGCCGTACCGGCGGAGGGACGGGCATGACCGCACGCGTCGATCACAACCTCTACCCGGAGCTGCAGCGCTTCGGCGCGACGGATATCTCCGCCTGTTACAACTGCGGCGTCTGCACTGCAATCTGCCCGCTCTCCGTGGACGGAGCTTCGTTCCCGCGGCGGATGTCTCGTTACGCCCAGCTGGGCATGCGCGACAAACTCCTGGCCAGCCCTGAACTCTGGTCCTGCTACGGCTGCTCCGAGTGCACCGACTCGTGCCCGACCAGGGCCGATCCGGCCTCGTTCATGGCCGCCGCAAGGCGCTACGCAGTGGCGAGCTACGACCGAACGCACCTCGCCTACATGCTGGCGACATCTCGGCTCTTCGCCGGTGTCTTCGTCGTCGCGCTCGTAAGCCTCTTGGCCGCCTTCATGTATTCGGTCCACCGTCCCGTGGATGGCTCGACCCTGGCGTTCTTCCAATTCATCCCTTCTGACTTCGTTCACAACATGGGCGTCGTCGCCATGGCCGTCATGGGAGTGGCTGCACTGATCGGCCTGTTCGAGATGGTCCGGCGCGTTCTGCGAGGGCCCAAACAGGGCGCGGCCAAAGCAACGGTCCGCAAGGTTGCCGGCGCGGCCGTTTACGCAGTCGGCACCGAGTCTCTCGCCCAAACTCGATTCCGCGAGGACTGCGACGAGGCCGTCGAAACGCGGCCCTGGTATTCGCAGCGTTGGTTCATCCACTTCGCCACGATGTGGGGCTTCCTAGGCCTGCTCGGCGCCACGATGCTCGACTACGGGTTGGAGCTGCTGGGTCTGAAGGCGACCGGGACCCCTGTGCCAATCTGGTATCCGGTCCGGTTGCTGGGCACCCTCGCCGGTGCGGCCCTGATCTACGGGACCACCGTCATGATCGTTCGACGGCTTCGCAAGAGCGACCGCTCGAGCCTTCATTCGACGACCTCGGACTGGACGCTCCTGTCGATGCTCTGGGTCGCCGGCCTGACCGGCTTCGCGCTCGAGCTGGGGCTGTACCTGCCGCAGGCTCCGGCCTGGGGCTACCCAATGTTCCTGATCCACGTCGGCGTTGCGATGGCCCTGGTGCTCCTGGTCCCCTTCGGCAAGTTCGCCCATGTTCTATACCGGCCGGTCGCGCTCTTCGCCATCAGGTTGCGTGGTTGACACGCTCCAAGAGCCATCGCTCTGACCGGGCAGGGTCGTAAGCTCTGCTGACGCAATACACCACTCGCCCGAAAGAACGGGCGAAGGATCACACTAGTCCAGGAGACCGAATGCGCCTGCTCATCCCGACCACCGACACCAACGGCGCCAGCGCGCAGATGTCCGGGCACTTCGGACGCGACCCCTACTACACGGTCGCCGACACCGAGACAGGTTCAGTTGTCACCGTCGCCAACCCGTCGGTATCCCACGACCATAGCGAGTGCGCGCCGGCTGCCGAAATCCTCGGGCCCAACAGCTTCGATGCAGTCGTTTGCCAGGGGATCGGGCGTGGCGCAATCAACCGAATGGCCGAGGCCGGGGTGCCCGTCTACGTTCACAGCGGCCCCGACGTGGCCTCGGCGGTCGCCGCCTTTCGAAGCCGGTCTCTGCAGATCGCGGGCACGGACAACGGCTGCTCAGGCTCCGGTTCCTGCGGCGACGGGCACCATCACGACAACTGAGTAGGAGCGGAGGGGAGTCGATCATGGCCAGCAAGAAGACAGCCAAAGGTGCGGGATACAGATCGGGCACGCCAAACCGTCGGTCGACACCTGCCCACGTAGCCCCGAACCGGAACAAGCTCTATCTGGCGATCGCCGGGGGTGCGGTCGCGCTGCTGGCCGTGATCGCGATCGGCTTCGTGGCTTTGGGCGGCTCGGGGTCAAAGGCCGCGCCCAGCCTGGCCACAGGAGAAACGATCTACCAGGCACAAGGCGGCCACTGGACCAACGTGACTCCGGACCGGCTCGCCGAGATGCTGATACATAAGGACTTCACCTTGGTGAACGTCAAGACGCCCTACATCGGCGAGATCGACGGCACAGACCTATACATCCCCTACGACCAGATCTCGGCGCGTGCCAACCAGCTCCCGGCGGCCAAGACGGCCAAGATCCTGGTCTACTGCCGAAGCGGCGTCGAAAGCGCCCAGGCCGCCCAGACCCTGTTGAACCTCGGCTACACGAACATCTGGAATCTCGACGGCGGCATGAACGCCTGGCAAACGTCAGGCAGGACCCTGGTCCAAAAGAACCGTCAGTAGATCCAGGGCAGCAAGCGTCGGGTTCGGCTGCGGTAGGCCCCGTAGTCCTTGAACTGATCCGACAGCCAGAGCTCCTCACGCCGTGACTTGAGGTCGAAGAAGACTGTCAGGGCCATCGCGCCCACCAGCGCGAGCGGCGAGGCCTTGAACAGTCCCCATCCAACGGCGCCGAGAATCAGGCCGCCGTAGATGGGATGGCGGACCAGCCCGTAGGATCCAGACTCTACAAGTCGGGCGCCGGGGAGCGGCTTGGGGAATGGCGTCAGGTTCTCGCGAAGGTCGAACACGCCGCGAAGCGACAGAACTCCGCCGCAGCCAATGAGCACCACGCCCAGGCCAATCGCGGCCTGTTTGGGCCAGCCGCCCCAGGCTGGCCCGACCGCTCCCGAGACGGCGATCGCTCCGAAGAGAAAGACTTGCAGGAGGAACCAACCCTCCCCGCGACGACCGAGGTCGGGAAGCCGCGACGCAGCCACTACGCCACGATGCCGGCCGGTTGCGGCTTTCCCGTCGTGTCCGGGTCGGCATGTGGTCCGCTGACCAAGACCTCGCCCTCGATCGGAACCGCGCCGTCGGGTCCGACGATGCGGTAGCGGTGATGAATCTCCACCGTGCCGGCCGACAACATCGCCGCGACCGAGCAGTATTTGGTCGCCGAAAGCTCGATGGCGCGGCGCACCGCCGCCTCGTCGATCGCGGGCCCCTCGACGATGTGCACTACATCTGCCCTGGTGTAGATGGCGGGCTGACTATCGCGCTGCTCGGCAGAGACCGAGACTTCGTAGCTCGTGATCACCTGGCGCTTCTTCTGCAGGATCGACATGACGTCCATCCCGGTGCAGCCGGCCTGACCAACCAGGAGCATTTCGACCGGACGCGGACCGGCGTTGCCGCCCGAATCGTCGAGAACGATCTGATGGCCGGATCCGGTCCGAGCGGTGAAACGAAGACCGGACCCATCGTATCGAGCGGTGGTTGTCTTGACGGTCACTGGGGCAACTCCTGTGAAAGCTATGGTCGGCGGAGGACGAGGAGGGTGTCGATTGGACCCTGGCCGGGCGCCGGCACCCGGCGCACGACCTCGGCTCGCTCCACGACCAACGTGGGGTCTGAGGCCTGAAGGGCCAAGGCAATCTCATTCGCAGTGAACAAGCGATTCGGATCCGGCCCGGTCTGGCCTTCGGCGCCATGCAGGCGGTCGTGGCCCACGATCAGGAGTCGCCCGCCGGGCGCCACGGCCGCTGCGGCGCGGGCATAGACGGGCACACGTTCGTCGACCGGCAGGTGGAGATAGACGAGGACCACGAGGTCGTACGCTCGAGCCGGAGGCGACCACTCGAAAAGGTCCCGCTCCTGCCAATCGACCGCGACACCGGCGGCATCCGCTTTGGCCTTGCCGTTGGCGAGGCCGACCGGCGACCAGTCGACCGCGGTCGTCCGCCAGCCTTGCTGCGCGAGCCAGACTGCGTTGGTGCCGCTGCCTGAGGCCAGCTCGAGGGCGGTGCCTGGCTTCAGGCCGGCCGTCCCCGCAACCAGCGTCGGGTTCGGGCCGTCGCCTTCGAAATCCCCGCCCTTGTGCCGTTCGTCCCAGTCGAGTCTCCGCTGATCGGCTGCCATTCTTACGCCCTCACGAGAGGTCGGTTCGTGCGCGCCCAGGCGCTGGTGCCGCCCTTGACTGAGACCGCACTCTCGAAGCCTTGATCCAGCAGGAAGTTGGTCGCGCCGCGACTGCGACTGCCACTCTCGCAGATCACGGCATATGGCTTGTCGTGCTTGAGTTGCGGCACCCGCAAGGGGAGTTTCTTGAGCGGCACGTTTACGGCCCCGGGCACGCGGCCGCGGCTGAATTCCCAATCCTCACGAACGTCGAGGACGCGGACGCTCCCGCTTTGGATCAGGGCATCGAGCTCGTCGACACCGATCTCGGGAGTGCTCAGGTGTGAGAAGAAGCGCATTTCTGCTCCATGAATGAACTTGGTCAGGCCGCCGCGACCGCCGCAGAGTCGTCGCGAATGATGGCGAGGAGATCCGTGCTCTCAATGATCAGGAAGCCATCGCCCTCGATCCGGACTTCAGCGCCCGTGTATTTGGGGAACAGGACGCGGTTCCCGACCTCGACTTTGATCACGTCCTTGTCCTCCCCGATCGCCGCGACAATGCCTCGCTGAGGCTTCTCCTTCGCGGTGTCTGGGACGAACAGACCCGACTTGGTCACGTACTCCTCAGCTTCGACCCGCACCAGAACGCGGCTGCCGAGGGGTTGGATCTGGTCGGACATCTCGATTTCTCCGCTCTAGTTGGCGCGCAGGCCGAGGGCCGAGTCGATGCGCGCCTGGTCGAAGCCCACGATTGGCTTTCCGTCGATCTCGATGACCGGCACGCCCATTTGACCTGTCCGGCGCACGAGATCGCGCGCGGCAGCGGGGTCACGGCTGACGTCGACGTCGCGGAACGGCACGCTCCGGCTACGCAGGTAGGTCTTGGCGCGAGTGCACCAGACACAGGTAGGCGAGGAGAAGACAACGACGCGGTGGGGGCCGCCGGTCGAAGTCGGCTTCTGTGAAAGATAGCTACCCATCAGTTGGACTCCGAAGCTAATGAGGCGATGACGCGGAGCAGGCGCTCGCGGGCTTCGCGGGCGATCGGCTCGATCGCTGTTGATTGAACGACTCCAAGAACTGCGGCCGGATCCATGGCTTCGACGATCGTTTGGCCGCCATGCTCACGGATCACGACGTTGCAAGGGAGCAAGGCCCCGGTAGATGGATCTGTCTCGAGCGCCCGGTGCGCGAGTGGCGGGTTGCAGGCGCCGAGGATCAGATAGGGCGGCCCATCGATTCCGAGTTTCGCCTTCATCGTGGCGGCCACATCGATCTCGGTCAGGACTCCGAAGCCTTCCGACTTGAGAGCGGCCTCGACAATCGGGCGCGCCTCGACAACCGACATGGGGACAGTCGTGCCGAACGTGTATGAAGTGGTCACCGACACATTGCTGCTCACCTCGCGCCGCTCGCGACCGGCTCGATCTCACCGATAGGCGTGGCCTGGACAACACCGGCCGATTGGCTCGCAAGTCGGCGACCGACAATCCGATGGATCACATCGCAGGCTTCGACAAGCTCGGGCTCGGCGAGGGTGTAGAGGATCGTGGTGCCGGATCGGCGGGTGTCTACCAGGCCGGCAGTGCGAAGCACGGCCAGGTGCTGGCTCGCGTTGGCGAGGTTGCAACCGAGTTCCTCGGCCAGGTCGCCAACCGAGTGCTCGCCCTCACGCAGGACGTCAAGGAGCATGAGCCTCTTGGGATCGGTAAGGACTCGGCAGACCTCCGCGTGGAGGCGATACCGCTCGGGATCTCGATAGCCTTTATCTTTCACGGATGTCCTCTTGCCATCTCCGGCGGTCCCGCCGGGCATGTGCGAAGATAACAGCACTTGCATTATTGCGCAAGTAGCAGAGTAGTAGATCAGGCCACTGACCGGGCCGCAGCGACCAGCCGGCGACGGGGGTCACGCGCCCGCCAGAAGGCCTCTGCGATTGCCGCCAGCCACCGTGAATCCGCTGCATAGCAAGCCAGGCCGGTCCATTGGCGCTCAGGCCCAGCCTCGTGCCGACCGCGTGTCCCCGCGTTCGGGTATCCGCTCAGGCGCGTGCAGGTCGGCGGCTAGCTAGCAGCCTCGTGCCGACCCCGGCCAATCAGGATCAGGACCGCTGCCGCCAGAAAGGCACAGGCAACAAGCGCAGAGCCCATGTCGATTTGGCGGGGGTCGCTCTGGCCCGGCGGCGGGGTCAGGCCACGCATGGAATAGGTGGCGGCGTATGCCACGAAACTGCCGTACAGAGCAGCGACCAAGAAGCCGAAGCTGCGTGCACCAGGCGTCATTCGAACGACCATGTAGCCCGCCGCGAAGGGAGGCAATGCAAGTGGCAGGAAGATGACTCCCCCGCCCGCAAAGATCAGGCCGCCGATGGCGACTGCCAGGGAGGCGCCTCCCATGGCAAGCAGGATCGATCCTCCCGCGCGCCAGGCCGCCCGACGAACGGAATCTGCAGCCCCGAGGACCGCGGCGTAGGTGCTCATGCAGAACCTCCCTCATCGCAGACCCTCCTCGCCACAGGTCTGGAATTCAAGCGGTCGGCGAGAGAGGCTGTTCCTAGCTATTCAGGCTCGGAAGCGCCCCGTTCGTATTCAGACCCCTAGTGTGCCGGAGCCATCTCCGCCAGAAACGCGTTTCGGATGGTCCGGTAGCAGCCGCACGTCATCGCCTCGAGCCCGGCGGGGTCCAGAACCTTGATGGCACCGCGACGGTGGATCAAATAGCCCGCCTGCTGGAGAGCCTCTATCGCGAGCGATACCTTTGGACGCGACGCGCCGAGCATCCCGGCCAGCAGCTCATGGGTGCACGGAAACTCGTCGCGCTCGATGCGGTCCCGCACTGTGAGGAGGCAACGGGCCATCCTCGCTTCGAGGGGATGGAGCCGATGGCAGGCTGAAACCTGGACACAGTCCACGAAACGGGCCCCGAGGTATCGGAAGACTGCGGCTCGAAACTCCGGTGAGTTGTCGAGGATATCTCTGAGGTCCTGGGCTGCTACTTGTGCGGCCCGGCCGCCTATCAGACAGACAATCTCTGTGGGCGCCGGTATCGAGCCCAGAGCCGGCGCAAGCTCGATCGCGCCCTCGCGCCCGACAGTGGCGATGGATGTGAAGCTGCCGAACGGATCCGTGATCACCAGTGAGAACAGTCCGGATAGGGGGAATGTGACCCGATCCATGGGTTCGCCCGGCAGGTAGATAACCTGACCCCGCCTTGCCTGGAGGACCGTGGACCCCGGCGCTATGTCTTCAAGCGGCCGGGTCGGCAGCATGGCCAGGAGCCTATTCGCCCGGAGCTCGCCTGCATCTGCCATATGAGCCTTTCGCCCTCGTTGACTCCAATTCCCAGCACGTCGAAGCCGAAGTGTATCCCCGAGCGGTCTGTGTTCCCAGCGGCACCGACCCGCACTGATAGCGTGATGCCTGGGAGCAGTGATTTCGGTCGGAGCGTCTCCGGCCGCTAGTGATCACACGTGGCGCAGCATCGCGATCCGTCCGCAGGAGGCTACCAATGGCTGATAGGAAGCTGGTCTTCATGGTTACCCATGGCCCGGACAATCCGGAGATGGCGACCATCCCCTTCGTCATGGCCGCCGCCGCCGCGTCCGCGGACGTGGCGGTGATGATGGGCTTCCAGGGCGAGGGCGTCCTGCTCGTAAAGAAGGGCGTCGCCGACACGGTAGCCGCGCCTGACTTCAAGCCGCTCGGCGAACTGCTGGCGACGGTCCGTGAGTTTGGCGGAACGTTCCTCGTCTGCGCGCCATGCATTAAGAGTCGCGCGATCGCCGAAGCGGACCTTGTTGAGGGCTCCCAGGTCGTCACCGCTGGTCGGTTCGTGGCCGAGATCGTCGCCGCCACCAACGCCCTCGTCTACTAGGAGGCGACCTGATGACGACATCGCTTACCGAGTCTGAAATCGCCGCCCTTGGCAAGACAAAGGTCGTCGACGCGCGAGGAGTCGCGTGCCCTGGCCCAATGCTCGAGGCCAAGAGGGCAATGGGCAGCATTGGCGTGGGCGAAGTTATGGAGCTCCTTTCCGGCGACTCCCAGACCAAGGAGGACATGGGGTACTGGGCGGATCTGGCGGGCCATACGTTCGTTGGAGCGGTCCCCGCCCGCGGCTACGACCGTCTTTTTGTACGCCGCGGCAAGTGATTCGACTGGACCGGAGAGATGGCCGTGGGAGAGTCCGCGCGAGTTCTGGTCTTTTCAACCAACGGCATCTCTGACCCTGGGATCGACCTCGCGGGCAGCCTGCACATGCACTACTCGCCAGAGGTCGTGGTAATCAGCCTTCCTTGCACGAGCGCGGTCAGGCCCAGCTGGATCCTGTTCGCGCTCGAGCAGGGGTTCGACGGCGTGTTCATCGCGTCTGACGGGGAGGAGTGCGCATACCTGTCCGATTGCGCCAAACGGTCCGCACAGATCATGTACCAGGCGCTGGACCTTCTGGCGGAGCACGGGATAGACGATCGACGCCTCAAGATGGCCGCGATCTGCTCTGTCTGCGCTGAGTCCTTCACAAGGCAGATACGGGAGTTCAGCGCGACCCTCTCGACGCTGAAGGTGGCCTAGATGGACTACGACGTCCTGGTCGTCGGCAGCGGGATTGGCGGCATGGAATCCGCGCTCAAGCTCGGCGACATGGGCTACCGCGTCCTCGTGGTAGAGAAGGCACCGAGCGTCGGGGGCAGGATGGTCCTGCTAAGCAAGGTCTTCCCCACCCTCGACTGCGCCAGCTGCATCGCTACGCCGAAGATGGCAGCGACTGCCCACCACCCGAACGTGACGGTGCTGACGGATTCCGAGGTGTCAGGAGTCTCACGCGACGGCGAGGACATCTTCCACATCCAGGTACATCGCAAATCGCGCTTCGTCGACCTCGCGGCCTGCACGGGCTGCCGGCAGTGTGAGCAAGCCTGCACCGTGGCGGTCCCGGACGAATGGAACGGTGAGATGGTCTCCCGCCGGGCCGCCTACATTGCCTTCCCGCAAGCCATCCCGCAGAAGGCCCTGATCGAGCGGCCGGGCGCCTCCCCGTGCATCGACGCGTGCCCGGCCGGCATCAAGGCCCATGGCTACGTCTGTCTGATCCGCAGCGGGCTCTACGAGGAAGCATTCCAGCTCGTGCTGGAGGCGACGCCGCTCGTTGGGACTCTCGGCCGGGCGTGTTACGCGCCGTGTGAAAGCGCGTGCACTCGGGCCGAACTGGAAGGATCGGTCGCCATCCGGCGACTCAAGAGGTTCGTCGCCGAACGGCACTACGCCCGCCGGGACGGCCTGGACGTGACGGTTCCCGAGCCCAACGGAATGCGTGTCGCCATCGTGGGTTCCGGGCCCGCCGGTCTCACGGCGGCCTGGCAGCTCGCGCGTCTGGGTTACGGCGTTCGCATCTTCGAGGCGGCTCCCGTCGCGGGCGGCTTCCTGCGTCTGGCAATCCCCGCATATCGGCTTCCGCCCGACGTGGTCGACCAGGACATCGCCAATGTGACCGCAATCGGCGTGCAGATCTCGACGGGCGTGCCCATTCGGGACTTGGAGGCCCTCAAAGCCGATGGCTACGACGCGGTCCTGGTCGCTACCGGGACGCCGCATTCGAAGCCGCTGGGCGTTCCCGGAGACGGTATGGACGGAGTGCTCGCGGGCGTGGACTTCCTGCGCAGCGCCAAGCTGGGCCAACCCCCCGTTCTGCGGGGAAAGTGGGTTGTGGTCGTCGGCGGGGGGAACGTCGCTATAGACGCCGCCCGGACCGCGATTCGGCTGGGTGCACTTGACACCGTGGTGGCTTACCGCCGGGGTCGCGACGAGATGCCCGCGCACGATGTCGAGGTGGACGACGCGCTGCGGGAAGGCGTCCGCTTCATGTTCCAGGCCGCGCCGGTCGAAGTGGGCGGCAACGACGGCGGAGGCGTGGCCGGTCTGCGATGCCAGCGCATGACTCTTGGCGAGCCTGACGAGTCCGGTCGCCGCCGGCCGGAGCCGGTGCCCGGAAGTGACTTCGACGTCCCGTGCGACGCCGTTATCGCCGCGGTCGGCATTGGACCCGCGGCGGAGGCTTTCGACGGGACCCTCGACGCGACCGCCGACGGACGCGCCCAAGTTGACCCCACCACACTCCAGGGCAACGTTCCATGGCTGTTCGCGGCCGGCGATGCGGTCACCGGGGCCAGCGACATCGCACGCGCGGTCGGTCAGGGCCGGCGCGCCGCGTTTATGATCGATCGCTGGCTGCAGGGTCTCGAGTTCGGCCGATTCCCGGATCTCGACGATCGCCTGGCCGCCGTGGACAAGGCCGATGTCCTGGCCCGGCAGAAGTCGTACGCCAGTCGGCAGTCCGCACTGCCGCCTGCCGGGCTTGTCGCCGGGCCACGGGATTTCGCGGAGCTGGAGCCGCCGATCACCGAGGAGGCAGCTCGGGCGGCGGCAGGGCGCTGCCTGGACTGCGGCGTCTGTTCGGAATGCCACGAGTGCATTGCCGCATGCCCGGCCAACGCAATAGACCTGAACATGCGCGAGGAGCATCTCGCTCTCGACGTAGGCGCAGTCGTCCTCGCGACCGGGTACGGACTCTTCCCTGCCGACCTCAAGCCTCAGTACGGCTACGGCCGGCTGCCGAACGTGATCACGGGCGTACAGATGGAGCGCCTCCTGGCGCCGACGCGTCCGTACACGAGCGTCTTGCGGCCGAGCGACGGCAAGATCCCCGTGCGCATCGCGTACGTGATGTGCACCGGTTCGCGCGATGAGAGCGTGGGCAATCCCCTCTGCTCGAAGTTCTGCTGCATGTACTCGCTCAAGCAGAACCAGCTGATCATGGGGGTCCTGCGTTTCGCGGAGGTGACGGTCCACTACGTGGACATCCGCGCCGTCGGCAAGGGCTATGACGAGTTCTTCGAGCAAGCCAAAGCGATGGGGGCCAACTTCGTCAAAGGTCGTGTGGCGAGCATCCGTGAGACAGCCGAGTCGAACCTGATCCTCCGCTACGAGGACATCGACCACGGAGGGGTCATCTCCGAGTCCGAGTACGACCTCGTGGTCCTCGCCGTTGGTGTCCGGGCGAACCGGGACGTCGAACACGTCTTCGGCGGCGAGAAGCTGGCGCTCGACGACTGGGCCTACGTGGACGAGGTCGACGAGGACTTCAGTCCGGCAGCGACGAGTATCCCTGGCGTCTTCGTAGCGGGTGCAATCTCCGGCCCTCGGGACATCCCGGAGTCGATCCTCCACGCGGGAGCGGCAGCGGTCCAGGTGGCGGGCCACCTCGAGCGCCGGAAGACGGCAGCCCGATGAACGAACCCCGGATTGCCGTTTACGTCTGCCAGTGCGGCGGCAATATCGGCGACTACGTCGATGTCGATCGCGTGATCGACGCGGTAGAAGATTCGCCCGGCGTGTGCGTGGCGCGGCGGGCCATGTTCACCTGCTCCGACTCAAATCAGCAGGACATGATCAAGGACGTCACCGAGGAGCAGATAGACAGATTCGTCGTGGCTTGCTGCTCGCCCAAGCTGCATACGTTCACTTTCCGCGGCGTGGCCGAAAGAGCCGGCCTGAACCCGTATCAGGTCACCCAGGTGAACATTCGCGAGCAGTGTTCCTGGACGCACACCGACGACCCCGATGGCGCAACGAGGAAGGCGACCAGGCTGGTCAACGCGGGCGTGGCGCGAGCCCGCCTGAGCGAGGCGCTCCATCCGATCGAGGTAAGGACCTCCCCGAAAGTGGCTGTGATCGGGGCGGGAGTCGCCGGTATGCGAGCCGCCATCGCCCTCGCGGACGTCGGCCTCGGCGTATATCTGATCGAGAGGGAGGCTGATCTCGGGGGCTGGGTTCGCGCTTTCGGCGAGATGTTCCCGCGCCGGGTCAACGGCCGCGGGCTCGTCGAGCGGATGTGCGAGGAAATCGCTCGTCGCCCGGCCATATCCGTGTTCACCAACGCCAGGTTGATCTCCAAGTCCGGGACCTATGGCAGCTATCAGATCGTCATCGGCGTTGGGGACGGCCGGACCGAGGTAACGGTCGGGCAGATTATCGTGGCGACCGGCTTCGACGCTTACCAGCCCGGTGCGGGCGAGCTCGGCTATGGCGGCCCGGGCGTAGTGACGCTGCCCGAGTTCAGGCGCCTGCTCGACGAGACGGACGGACCAATCCTTCGCGACGGCCAGCCGGTCACGACCATCGCCTACATCTACTGCGTCGGCAGCCGGAACGTGGATCGGACCTACTGTTCGCGTTATTGCTGCACCGCAGCCGTCCATGCTGCGCTGCTCGCCGCCGACCACAATCCGACCGTCCGCCAGTACCACCTCTACCGTGACATGCGGACATACGGACGGAACGAGCTGCTTTTCAGCGAGTCGCGCAAGCGTGGTTCCTACTACCTGCGGTTCGCCGACGACGATCCGCCGACGGTGTCGGGCAGTGAGCACGGAAACAGGGTTATGGTCCACGACCTCCTCACCGCCGGGGCCGAACTGACGATTGCCGCCGATCTCGTGGTCCTGGTGACCGGGATGGTTCCCCGTCAGAACGACGACCTAGTCGCGACGCTCAAGCTTCCGGTCGGTCGGGACGGCTTCCTCAACGAAATCCACCCGAAGCTGCGTCCGGTCGAGACCGTGGTAGACGGAGTCCTCATCGCCGGGGCGTGCCAGTCTCCGAAGACATCCGCAGAGAGCGTTGGTTCCGGACTGGCGGCCGCGGCGCAAGCGGCCGCGGTGCTGAAGCGGGGCGTCACCTCGCTCGATCCCCAGGTCGCCAAGGTCGACGAGGCCGCATGCGACGGCTGCGGCGAGTGTGTGACTGCCTGCCCGTTTGGAGCAATTTCGCTGGCGGCGAATGACGGGACCCAGGTGGCGACTGTCGTGGCCGCCGGCTGCAAGGGCTGCGGTGCCTGCACGCCAGTCTGCCCAACGGGCGCGATCGACCTTGCGGGCTACACCGACGCAGAGGTCAGGGCCATGATCGTGGGTCTCCTGGCAGGGAGCACGACATGACGCGCGATATTCGCGAGGTAATCAGGGACGAGCCGCTGGTGCGCGATCGATTGCTCAGTCTGCTCGCCGCTGGGCCCCTGACGGTCCCCGAGCTGGCCGCCGCCGCAGGTCTGCCGACCGCCGAGGTCATGGTCTGGACGATGGGTCTGCGCAAATACGGCTACGTCGTCGAGGAGAAGGGCGGCCGAGTGGTCGAGTACCGCTATGCCGCCGTGAGGCAACCATGAGCGCCCTGGTCGTCGCCCAAGTTACCGGGAAGCTGCGCGGGCTCGGCCCCATCGACGCGGATGAGTGCATGAACTGCGGCTTCTGCAGTGCGATCTGCCCCCTGGGCGTGGACGTGCTGCCGCGGCGTCTTTTCCGCTACGCCGTGTTCGGAATGGAGCAGCAGGTGCGAGCCGAAAGCGAAGCCATCTTCTCTTGTCTGCTCTGCCGGGCTTGTGAACAGAGCTGTCCGGCGGGCGTTCACATCACGGAGAACGTGCGGCTTTTGCGTGGCTGGCTCTTGCGGGAGGGACGCTGATGCCGCTTCCCACTCGCGACGTCGTCGGGATCCTCGCGGACAACCTCCGGATCCGAGGCTCGGTGCTTCCTATACCCGCCCGCCAGGCGACGCGCTGGGCCAGGGATCTGGACTTGCCCAGGGGCGGAGAGACCGTCCTCTATACCGGGCTCATGTACCAGCTCATTCCTTACATCGAGCGCCTGGTGGCCATCGAGCAGCTGTTCGGCAACTCTCCACTCGCCCGTCTGACCGGAGTCGGACGACGGCTCAACCGGCTCATCAACGGCGTGGCTTTTGTGGCCCGGCCGTCTGCCTCGGAGCGAGCCGAGTACGACCGAGTCCCAGCGAACGTAGCTCGGCTCCTTCAGCGTGCTGGGGTCCAGTTCGGCTACCTGTACGAAGACGACCTGTATGCCGGGGCGCTGGCTCACGATCTCGGAGCCGACGACGTCGTTGCTTCACACGCCCGCAAAGTCGCCGCGCTGCTCCGCAAGCACAGGGTTCGAGAAGTCATCACGATCGACCCCCACACGACCAACATGTTGCGCAGTGTCTACCCGACGCTCATCGAGGACTACGACCTGCGCGTTCGAAGCTACCTCGAGGTGCTTGCCGAGCGCGGCTTGCCCTTCGAGTCGCCTCTCGCCGGCAAGGTCGTAGTGCACGATCCCTGCGTCTATGCGCGCTACGAGAACATGATCGAGCCGCCCAGGAAGCTCCTCGCGGAGGCAGGCTTGGAGGTCGTCGAGCCACAGAACTCCGGACTCCTCACCTGGTGTTGCGGGGGGCCGGTGGAAGCCCTCTACCCGGCCAAGGCGGCAGCCCTGGCGGCGGTTCGGGTAGCTCAGCTGCGTGAGGTCGCCCCGGACTGCTTGACGATGTGTCCGATTTGCCTGGTCAACCTGCGCAAGTCCGCCGACGGCATGCGTTTTCGAGACATATCCGAATACCTGATCGAAGCTAGCGCCCCGCCCCCGGAGACGTGCCCGACTGGGCAGCCTGATCCGGCTCCTGGGCTTTCCGGGAGGTGAGCCATGCAGGTTCTATCGCAGGTCTCGAACGAGCACCATGCGCGACTGCGCGCCTACGTAGAGAGGTTGTATTCACTGGCCGATTGTCTGGGCGGCGACTGCCTGGACACCGGTGAGGTAACGGCCGAGCTGGCCGAACTCCGGGAGCTCGAGTGGGGCCTGAAGGAGCAGCTCATCCCTCATATGGACGCCGTCGAGGCTGCGGTCTACCCGACTCTCGAGCGGATCATGAAGGACCGGGAAACTAGTTCGCCGATGCGAGCGGAGCACGAAGAGATTCGCCGGCTGGTCGCATCCATCGGCGAAATCGTGGACACCGCGGAAACGAAACTGGATCGTGGCACCGTCTTGGCGCTACGGCGCCTGATGCTGCGCCTGCACGTTCTGCTCAAGACACACCTCGACGAGGAAGATCTCTATCTCCCGATCCTGGAGGACAAGCTCACGACCTCGGGGGCTGCGGCATTGGGCCGGGCCCTGGACCATCTGGCGGCGGCTCGACTGTAGCCTGCGTCCACGAAGCCGCGCAGCATTGTGCCCACCAAGACCAAAGAGTGGAGCCCGCAAACGTGAAGATCGCGATCGCCACAGATGACGGACGTACCGTCAGGGGTCACTTCGGAAGGTCGGGATACTACGCCGTCCTGACCGTCGAGAATGGCACCGTGGTCGCACGCGAGATGCGCCCAAAGTCCTCGCCTCACGGGTCCGGCAATGACGCCATTGAGGCGCCCGAGGCGGGCTCGCACGGAGTAGGCCCGGCCTCGGGCGATCGCCACGACCGGATGGCGGCAGTCATCGCTGACTGCTCGGTGGTCATCTGCGGCGGAATGGGCCAGGGCGCGTACGACCGCATGAGAGCGAACGGTATCAAGCCAATCCTCAGCGACCTTCGGGACGTCGATCAGGCGGCCATCGAGTGCGCGGCTGGGCGGATCGTCGATCACGTCGAGTGGCTTCACTAGATCCGCACAACATATCGACGTACCACCACGGCAGTCGTCGAGCCTTTGGCACGAAGCGCCTGGCGCCGCCACAATGCGGACGCTCATTGTTGCCTCTTGGCCTCCACAGAGCGTGGGCGCATTGCGGAGTACAGAGTAGGAGATCACGCGCCGATGACCTCGCCTGAATGACCCCCCAGGCCGATCTTGGGATATTCGCAATCAGCGTCGCGGCCGGCCTCATCGGTGCCCTGGCGGGCGTTGGGGGCGGCATCCTGGTCATTCCCGCCCTGACAATCGGCTTCGGCGTGGACATTCATCTCGCCGTAGGGGCGAGCATCGTGTCGGTCATCGCCACGAGTTCCGGGGCCGCCGCCGCTTATGTGCGCGATCGTATGACCGACATGCGGGTCGGGATGTTCCTCGAGCTCGCGACGACCACAGGTGCCGTCTGCGGCGCCCTCCTTGCGGCCGTTGTGGCACCGGCGTTCCTCTACGTATTGCTTGGCGTGGTTCTGCTCGGCTCCGCCGGCATGCAGGTATCGCGAATGGGGGAGGAGACGCCGCCGACGGTTTTGACGTCGGGCCTAGCCACGCGCCTGCGCCTGGCGTCCTCATACCCGGACCGCAAGCTCGGTCGCGAGGTTCCCTACTCGGCCCAGCGCATCCCGCTCGGCTTCGTGCTGATGTGGATCGCCGGACTCGTATCGGGACTGCTCGGGATCGGCTCCGGCGTGCTCAAAGTCATCGCGATGGACGGAGCCATGCGGCTACCGATGAAGGTCAGTTCGGCTACAAGCAACTTCATGATCGGCGTGACCGCCGCAGCTTCGGCCGGCATCTACCTGGGCCGTGGCGACGTCGATCCGCAGATTGCCGCCCCTGTCGCCCTCGGCGTGCTGACGGGGGCCCTGATCGGGGCCCGTCTCTTGCAACATATCTCGAACCGCTCTGTCCGGCTGATCTTCCTGCCGGTCCTGATTGCCGTTGGGATCGAGACGATCGCCCGCGGCCTGGGGTTCGGAATATGACTCCCGAACGGTTCCGGGAAATGGTGAGCGGTGTTCTCATCGTCGGCGTCGTTGTGAGCGCGGCGTTCATCGCTGTGGGATTTGTCGCTGCCTTGGCGGTCGGCTGGCAGGGCTCGCTGCTGGGAGCCGCGACGGCGACAACGGCCACGACGGACTTCTTGAACCTCCCCGGCCGCCTGGCATCGCTCGAGCCGGCCGCGATCGCGCAACTTGGCCTGATCACTCTGCTTGCGACGCCGGTCGCGCGTGTCGCCGCATCCGTAGTCGGCTTCGCCTTGGAGCGCGACCGCGTCTACGCGGCAATCACAACGGCTGTGCTCCTCATACTCCTGATCAGCATCCTTGTATTGCGTTGAGCCTCGGAGTCGACAACTGATGCGCCAGCCAATCGGCCTGACTCAATGACTCAGCTCCGCTCGATCCAGGGCGAGGGCAGCATCAGGCCGGGGACTTCTCGGCAACTGGTGATCGCCCTCGGGCTCTCATCGACGGTTCTCGCAATCGAGATAGGCGGTGGGCTCCTCGCCGGAAGCCTGGCACTCTTGAGCGACGCAGCCCACGTTCTGGTCGACGTCGTGGCTCTCTGCGTTGGGCTTGGCGCAGCCCAGATGGCTGCTCGCGAACCCGATGAACACCACACCTACGGCTTCCACCGATTGGAGGCGATGGGAGCTCTTGCGAATGCGGTCCTGCTGATCGCCGCGTCCGCGGTCGTCCTCGTCGAAAGCGTTGGCCGGCTCCTGGCGCCGTCGCCCGTCGACGCTCGGGTGGTCCTCGCTGTCGCGATCGTCGGCTTGATCGTGAACGGCGCATCGGCCGTCATCGTTCATGGGAGCGAACGACGCACGGGGGCGACGCGAGTGCTCGTCCTTCACCTCGGAGGTGACGCTCTCGGCTCCACCGCGGTGATTGCCTCGGCGCTTGTAGTCCTCGCGGGCGGGTCGCCCGTCGCCGATCCCGTGGCCAGCCTCGTCATCGCCCTCTTGCTCGCGATTCTCGGGCTCCGCCTTCTCGGCCAGATCGTCCACTTGCTCAGCGAAGGTGTGCCGTCCGACGTTCCATTGGGGACCGCGAGCGCCGTCCTACAGGCGATCCCGGGCGTGCTGGGGATCCACGACCTCCACGTCTGGTCTATCGCCGAAGATCTGCCAGTCGTGACAGCCCATCTCGAGACATCCCCGGACGCCGACCCTGGCGCCGTTCTGGTTGCCGCGAGTGAGGCTCTCCGTCGCATCGGCGTTGGTCACGCCACGCTTCAGCTCGAAAGCGACCCTTGTGGCCAGGGAATGGCTGCGACGGGGGGCAGGCACCGCGTGCCCGGCCCTGTGGCCACAGACAGTCGTATCTCGAACGGAACCTCGGGCCTGCCTCGAGACGGCAGCGGGTAAGCGACTCCGCGCACATTGGGAATGGCTGCACGGTCGGAACGATACCGTGAGCCGCTCAGCGTCAGGGGGACACAGACGGATCGGCCGTCGGACGAATACCAGACAGGCCGATTGGCCCTACCGGCGCGATAGCTGGCGGCCTATACATGTCTTAGACATATGAATGCCTCCCACGCTCCTCATGAGTGCCACGAGCACCAGCATCAACGCGGCTGGTCGCCCGGCGGGCCCCGGCGACGGTGGCTCGAGCCGTTCCTGCTGGTGCTGCTCGCCGGGGAGCCAACGCATGGCTATTCGCTCCTCGGAAAACTCAACGCGCTTGGGGTTTCACCGGACGAAGTAGACGTGGGCCAGTTGTACCGCACGCTTCGCGAACTCGAGCTTGCGGGGCTGGTTGTGTCGAGATGGGAGCCGCCAGACGCCGGGGCGACGCGACGGGATTACGAGATCACCGATGCGGGTCGTGCCGTTCTGCACGACTGGGCCTTTGTCATGCAGGAGCGAGCCCGCCTCGTCGGCGAGTTTCTCGCGCAATACGAGCAGTTGGGCCTGCCGACCGCGCAGGTCGGGCCGGCCCAGGAGGTCTGACATGAGATACCACCACGGCTATGGCTGCTACGGCCACGGAGGCTGGCACCAGGGCTACTGTGGGCCGGGACCCGATTACGGACCGCCATACGGCTACGGCAGGGACTGGGGCTACGGCCGGGACGCGCCAGTCGAGGAGCCACGTCCGCGCGGCCTGCGCGGACGCTTCGGCGGAGGCGCCCTCGCGCGACAGTCCACGGCCACGCAACTCGAGGGCTACCTCGAGTCGCTGAGAGACGAGATGCGGGCGATCGAGCAGGACCTGCGCGATCTCCGTGCCGTCGAAGGCGGGTCTACAGACAGGACCGAAGCCTGAAGCCCAGCTCACCATCATCCTCGGGCGCGGGCCTGAGGCGCAACACGAACGGCCGCCCCTGACTAAGTCGGCCTCGGGCGGCCGTCGGCGTCGCTTCCGCCAAAAGGAGACCCAATTCCGTGAAGATCGCGATCGCCACCGACGACGGACACACCGTCAGCATGCACTTTGGGCGGGCGTCCCACTACGCAGTCCTTACCGTCGAGGATGCCGTAGTCGTCGATCGGGAGCTTCGCGACAAGTTTTCCCCCCACGGAACCGTCGCCCAAGCCCGCCACGAGTCGGAGAGCGGGCCTCACGGGACCGGTCCGGATTCGGACGCGCGCCACGACCAGATGGCCGCGGCAATAGCGGACTGCTCGGCGCTGATCTGTGGGGGCATGGGCCAGGGTGCGTATAGCCGCATCGCCGCCAACGGCATCAGGCCGATCGTGACGGACCTGCGAGGCGTGGATGAGGCGGCCATCGAATGCGCCGCCGGGCGCATCGTCGACCACTCGGAGCTTCTCCACTAGGCTGACGGACCGTCGCCTCAGAAACGCGAAAAGTGACCTTGGCGCACGACACTGGTTCCGGACGGGAGTGGAGGATCAAACTTGAGTGCCGATGATCGAGTACAGGCCTTCCATGAGAGGAATCTGCTCTACCGGCGGCGCGGCCTCGACCGCACAGCCGCGGCTCGCTTCGTCGTGGCCATTGGTGGAGTGCTTCGTGGGCCCGCCCTCGACGTGGGCACGGGCAAGGGGCTTCTTGCCATCGAGCTGGCGCGGGCCGGGCTAGAGGTCGTGTCGGTCGATTTGGACGCCGTAGAGCAAGAGCTGGCCGCCCTGCTGAGCGCGGAGGCCGGGGTGGAGGAGCAGATCCGCCTCGTTCAAGGCGACGCCGCACACCTCTCCTATCCGGACGGGCACTTCGGCTGCGTCGCGATGATGGACGTTCTGCATCACCTCGATGAACCGGAGCCCGTGCTTCGCGAAATGGTGCGAGTCCTGGACCTCGATGGGATCGTCATCGTCGCGGATTTCGACGAAGGCGGCTTCGACCTCGTGTCCAGCATTCACCGTCAGGATGGGCGAGAGCACCCTAGGTCGGCGACGACTCTGGCTTGTGCTCGAGACGAGCTTACGAGGGCCGGCCTTCAGACCGTCCTGCGAACTTCCGGCCACTTCCACGATGTGGTCGTGCTACGCAAGGCACGCTGAAGCGGCACGTCGGACAGCCGCGACACGCAACCTATTGCCGACGCGCTGGCCGCCCTGGTTGGACGGCGCGTGGATGGCACCTAGGCGAGGCCGCCGAGCAACACGCTGCTATTTAGCCCTTCGAGCGACCACTTCGACCAGGTGAAAGTGGTGCGGCTCCCCAAGGGCCGTCTGAGTGTCCTCCTCGCTGTCGAGCCAGTGCTCGATCTCGAAAGACGACAGGCTCTCGCGGATCCTCTGCGGCGGTGGGCAGGTCATCGACGGGTCGGAGGCTGATCCATCGTGATCGCCGAAGAGCATCGCCGCGACTCGACCGCCGACTCGGACAGACGTCAGGACCCGCTCCCATCTCGGCCAGAAGAGATCCTTAGCAAGAAAAGGCAGGCTCAGGCTGGCGTTTACTAGATCGCAGGCCGGCACATCGACCGTGGCCAGGTCTGCGACGCGAGTTTCGAGAGACGGGCGCAGCTCGGGTGGCGTGGCCGCCTCGAGCACCTCGATCGCGCCGGGCTCTCGATCGACCGCGAGAACGCGCCAGCCTGCACGCAGGAGTTCGCGTGCGTCCCGGCCTGCGCCGCAGCCAAGGTCCACTGCGAAGCGCGGGCGTGAGGCGGCCGCCTCGTCAGAGGCGAACAGCCCAATGGCCACCTTGACCGTGTCCCAGGATGGGCGGTCGACGGTCACCGCGTAGTAACGGCCCCAGTATTCTGAATCCATCGTTCGAGCGTAGCAGGTCGCTCACCCGCTATGGACCATCTGGCCGCCCACCATGGGCGGTGAGTTGGAACCGGTGGTATGTATCCATTTCGCCGCGGGCCTCGTCCTTGGAGTGAAGGCAGTAGATCAGCCGCCTCGACCAAGGAGAACTACACCGTGAAGCTTCAAATCAACGAGAGCCCAATCGACCGCGGCATTCGCATCGTCCTCGGAGTCGCTCTGCTGGCCGCCGCAGCCGCCGGGTTGGTCGCTGCGCCGATCGTCTACGTGACCTCAGTCGTCGGCGCCGTCGCACTCGTCACAGGCATCGTCGGCTTCTGCCCGCTGTATGCCATCCTTCGACTCAGCACTGTTTCCGCTCGAAGGTAGGCCTGTGACCCAACAAACCGAGTCGGCAGCTCAGGCCGGCGAGACCGAGGCGGATGCGTTCGCCGGACTTCTTGCAGCCGAGCTGCCGCGCCTGGTTGGGCTGGCCACCCGCCTGCTGTC
>Ga0182027_10004641_pt1 | contig 21209 bp, 17 predicted proteins | sample 712E1DmetaG_FD_121300 | JGI IMG/M metagenome (GOLD analysis project Ga0182027, IMG submission 121300) | Permafrost microbial communities from Stordalen Mire, Sweden - 712E1D metaG (Illumina Assembly) | ecosystem: Environmental > Terrestrial > Soil > Wetlands > Permafrost | place: Sweden...
CGCGGCAAACTGCGCCGCCAGCACCGCCTGACCGCACTCGCCCAGAGCCGACGGGAATGTAGGATCCTTGTAGTGCGACGCATTGGTCGTGCTCGTTCCCGTACCGTTCAGCGTGCCCTCGGTGGCAACCAGGCTTATCGGACTGGTGTTGCACGCACCCCCGGTGGTGTAAGCGTTCGTTGCGCACGCAGTCAGGTCGCCGTCACCGAGAATGATCATCGCGTTCTGAGAGTTCGGGTTCTTCGCCTGCTCGTTAGCCAGTTCCGCCTGCGCCGCATAAATCGCCTGCGGATAGTAGGTCCACTCCATGCGCGTCCTGACGCCGGGGCAGTTGCCCTGCCCGGCATCCCCGCCCGCCGCATTCACGATATGCGAGCTCGTATTCAAGCTCGATGCAGTGTCGGTGGTCTTGTAATCATTCGTCTGCGTAACAATCTCGTACGTGTCGCCGGTCGGCAGAATGAAATTCGAAGTGGGCGCGGTCCCCGCCGTATACGGCGTCCTCACGTCGGGAAACGTGTAGGCCACGGCCGTCGGGCTGCTGGTGTTGCAGGTGTAGTCATTGGAAATTGTCCCCGTCGTCACTGCGGGAAACACAAACAGGCTCACTGTGTCGACCTGAGTGGGGGTGCCTGACGTGCAGGTCTGTCCCAGCGCGCAGGGATACAAGTCGTTCAGAAGCGACTGAATGCCCAGCTGCGCGCAGTGAAGCTGGGTCCCGCTGCATTGAACGCCGTTGTCCTGGTAGGCCATCGATGGCGTCGCGTCAAGGATTATGGCGATGTTCCACGGCGTGTTTTGCCCGCCGCGCATGGATGCCTTTGCTGTCGCCGACACGTTCATCTGCCGCATGCCGATCAGCCCGCCAAACCAGAGAGGAATCGTCGCTGTCTGCGTCACCGAAAGCGCGTTGTAACCGCCTGTGCCGCCATTGGCAGTCTCGCACGCCACTTTGAGCGTGCCGGAAACGGTGTTCAGGCAAAGATAGGTCGGCGTCGCCACCACGTTCGTCAGCATTCGCGTCGCGTTCAATTGACCCGTTTGCGCACTATATGTCGTTACGTTGGTCGACGCCTGGCTCGTATTGGGCATGGCCTGCGCGCCGGCCAGGGCGGCCGCATTTGTCGATGCCACCAGCTCCTGGTACGCGAAATACACGTGCCCCGTCTCAACCGAGGCCGCCGCAAGAGCCATCATCGTGGAACAGGTGAATACCACGACGATCGCTGTCTGGCCGTTTTGATTCTTCAGGAACCTGCGCATAAACGGAATTCCAAACCGTTTCATGGGTCAAATCCCTCCTTTCGCGCAGCTTTGGCGCCGCGTCCGCCTGCGTTCGGTTGTTCGATGGGCTGAATTGGAGAGATGCGTGCCTTGCGTGGACTGCCGAACGCAAGAAGACACGTAAAGACACGTCGAGCTACGCGCTGTGTGCGCGTGGAGGCCTGCGCGTTCGTTGCTGAGCGATACCATCGTACGGCCTCGCGGACACTCCCGCGACCTCTTGGGGAATAGAGGATCTGGCCCTATCTTCAATCACCTATAGGTAACCGACCATTGCACTTCTGTGCTATCAGTAGGTGACATTGGTAATGATTCGCGCTGGGTAACCCGAGGTAGGGGGCCAGTTTGTCGCCTTGCTAACCCGCATTTCTCAGGCAACGCCGCGAAGAGTCAAGCCCTAGACAGTCGCGATCTCTGCGGAAGCCACTGAAAACACGGCGCAAATTCTGGCAATAACATACTTGGCTGACTAAAGAGCGTTATGATGGTGCATGGGCATCGAAGCCGTTCTTGAGAAAGTCAAATGGACACGCCATCATTTCGATGCCCTCAATCAGGCTGTGATTAGGTATATCGATCCTGAAAACACTCAGTTCTTCGTCGAGAGATATAACGAAACGAAGACCCTGGCTTGGGGACACTTCGATTCCATCTCTGGCCCTCCCACCGAAATCTCCCATATCTTTGGCGATGTTGTCCAGTCCGCTAATTCTTGTTTGGACTACCTTGTTTGCGAACTCTACGGGCGATACAACAACGGCAAACCCGCTAAGCCTTGTCATAAGTTTCCGCTCGTCGCTAATCATGGTGCCTTCAATGACGAAATTGGTGCCGATGCCCTCTATGGGATTCCGTTTGAGGCAGTCGCAGTCATTGAGGGATTGCAGCCTTACGAAGGTCGGACTGACCCTGTGAATTCCCGGCTTCTTACTTTGCGCCGCCTCACAAATGATCACAAACACAGGAAAATCCATGTAGCCGCTTTGACAGCTTGTGCGGCTCCAAGCGATGTTGTCCCCTTCGAGCAAGAGGGGGAATTCTATATCCAGGCCGAAGACCTTCCGCAAGCGATGCATTTCAAGGCACCAATCGGCCCTGTTGCCGTCACGGATGATGGCAGAAAAGTGGAGGTGGAGGGAAAGTTTGCCGCAGTGGTAGTTCTCGAAGAGAGTGGGCTCCGAGACATGCACATCACTCTTCTCGCTGAGAGACTCCGTCAAGCTGTCACTATCGCATGTAAGAGATTCACGCCGTTCTTCGATCCGCACGTCCACCTTTCCGGCGGATCGTGATACACTTCCGCCTAGGCGGAGGTTTGAGCGGCATGAGCGGGAACTCTGGCGCGAAACCGAACGCGAGTTTCACAGATTTTGTACGGCGCATTACAAGTGTGCCGCACTCCGAAATCAAAGCAAAACTAGATGCAGAAAAAGAGGCGAAGCAAATCTCTAAATCCGCTTCCCCCGTTTCTGTCGTCTCATCCAAGAGGGCCACCTAGAATACTTGCGCCCCTCCCACCTTGCCGGTCAGTTCTGCATAGGTCAGTCTCTTCCCTGAAATCTGCGATACTGCCAGCGTAAAGCGATCCGCGTCTGTGAGCGGATTATCCTTCGTCGCACGGTTATTGTAGCGGAATACTTGCTCTGTTACGTAGCGGTCCAAGTGAAACGGCTCAACTGCAACGTAAGTCCCCTTCAATCCCCTCTTGAGCAAAGACCAGAAATTCTCGATCCCTTGAGTGTGAACCTGTCCGCGTACGTACTCTTCCAAATGGTTCACGGTGTCATGGATGAAATCGCGTCGCGCCAGATTGTAGTAGCCTTGCGCCGCGTCGGTGTAGACCGTGGACTTCTTTTCGACGTTCGCCAGAATCTCGTTTTGAAGAGTCTCTCGGTTTACATCGGGAATGACCTTTGCCCGAACTTGCCGAGTCTCACGGTCCCGAATCCCCATCACAATAGCCTTGGTCTGGTTGTGGGCCTGAGAGGCCATTCCCTTGAACCTTTTGCGAACTACGGCGCGGTGCATGTTTCCAACTTTGCCGCCGACAAAAGTCTCATCGACTTCGACCGGGCTACTCTCAGGTCCGCCGAACTTCACGAACGTCTGAGTCTCCATTGCAAGCCTGATCCGATGCAGCATGAACCAAGCGGTTTTCTGGGTCACGCCAAGGGCACGATGTAACTCATAGCTGGAGATGCCATTCTTCGCGTTACAGAGCAGCCAGAGGGCAGGGAGCCACTTGTCTAGGCCGATGGGCGAATCCTCGAATACGGTCCCGACCTTGAGCGAAAATTTCTGCTTCTTGTGGTCTCCGTAACAGCGGTATACGTTCGCCTTCGCCAGCCAAGTTAGCTTGGTTGCGCCGCAGTATGGGCATTTCGGCGTCCCATCGGGCCAGTGCACGAAAACCATGAACTTGCGGCAGTTCTCAGGGTCCGCAAAGTGTTGAATCGCCTGCTGTAAGGTCTTGATCGAGGCATCCATGAAGAGATATTAGAACAAACGGCGTAGTCTGTCAAGTATATTATTGCCCAAATTCTCTGCGCCAACTTTGCAGATCATTTCGACCCTTTCCTTCATAATCAACCTATAGGCACTCACCCAGGCAATCCACGCTCTTGGGGCGATTCTTGTGCAAAACATCGCCGCCGAACGGCTCGAAATTAGCGAAAAGTGCAGCTAACTCTAATGAATTCGTACCTTTACGAGATGCTGCCCTTTGGAATCAGACACTTACGGACAGGGCTCGAAGGAAAACGCTGGTAACTCTTGTAAATCGCTACCTTTACGGCTATGTCCTTTAGAATCAAATATGGACCGCCATACCCCCTCCCGTAAACCCTTTGTTATCAAATATGGAGGTATGGCATACCGGGGGAGGGGGGGTATACCAATCGGGTGGTACGGACCGGGCAGATACCTGACAGATTGAACCGGGGACATTCCTGACACTGCAACCGGGCCTGAGAAATGTGGGCTAGGCCGAATCGACGGCAGCAAAAAGGGGGGAAACCCCTCTCCTTACATTTGGTTCGCGGCTTGAAATCCCGTCAAGTTGCTGTTCGGGCTGAAATTCAGGACCGGGAGCCATTTGTATGTGTAAGTGACCGTGAGCGTGACGGGATATTCTGCCTCCATCGCCGGCGCCGTAGTGCAGGAAAACGAACTGCCGGTTCCATTGTAGGTGTCCGTGGTCAGAGTGGTGTCCGTGATGACCAATTTCAGTGCCAGCTTTGACGCATCCAGGTTCGGCAACGCTGCGGTAACAAACCCTCTGGCTGCTGCGCACGGGTCGTTATTGGGGAACAGGCCCGCCTCGCCTCCAACCGACATAACGGCCGACGACGTCGCATTCTGGATCTGTTGCAGAAAATACAAGGCCAGTGAGAACGAAGCCGTCCCGGTCAGAACCATCATCAGCAACGGCAAGGTGACGGCAAATTCCACCAGCGCTGTCCCTTCCTCGCCTCGCCGGCCTGAGGTGCGCTTCACGCGGCGGACAAGGGAACTGCTCATCCTGCGTAGATTAAGTCCAATCTTCATCGTTCCACCTCCCGGCGTGGCCGGCCTTGCCATCTTGACTTGGCCCCACTGCCTGTCAAAGGATCTCCTTCGCGCCCGCTAGCGCCCGTCACTTGCCCTTCTCCAGCTGTCCCAGGAAGAGATCGAATTCCCTCTTGCCGGCCGCGTCGAGGATGGGGGCCTTCCCGTTGCTCCCGTCCTTTTCGCCTGCCAAAACAAACTGCAGCCCTACGCCATCCGGACCCCAGCGAACGGCCCGCGTTTGCACGGAAAGCGAGCGCTCCGCACTTTCCTCGCCGCGGTCGTTCCTCTGCAATGTCATCAGGACTAGGGTCCCCGGATACCACCGCTCCTCGGTCACTACATAGAGGCCCGTTGAACTGATATCGCGAATCCCGTGCGCCATGGGACGGGCGCCGTTCCAGTAATACGCAGCCAGCCCTGGCTCCTTTACCCGCGGAGCCTTCCGCGGATCGGGTGACCACCACCGCTTAAACCAGTTGCGAGGTTGCCGGAAGTGCTTTCCGCCCGGATATGCCAGATCCATATTGTGGGTCGGCTGCGCAACTGGTTTCTTTTGCCCCTCGCGGTCTTCCAACTCCAGAAGTCCCGGGCCGCCGCTCCACAGCGGCTTGTCGCGCAGCAAAGCCGCGCCTGCAATCACCGGCGTTGTTTCCTCCTCGTCGGGCATGCTCGTCAACCTTTCCAATTGCTGCTCCATCTCCTCGGCCACGCACAGCACAAGCTGATCGCCGGACTGCGTCTGCGAAGAGTAAATCGAGTGCGCCGGCAACGCCAGCACGCTCTGTGGCCGCGGACTCGACGAACTCACCTGAAAAGTGGGAAAGGACTCGGCCATATCGATCACCCGGCACTCTTCGTCCAGATAGATCAGATCCAGCGGCGCGGGCATCGTCACTGGCGGAATCCCCCGAAACGGCTTCATCCACACGCCTTCGCCGGACTTCAGCGGTCGCTCCGTCATCCGCTCCGCGGTGTGTGCTGCGGAAAGGTCGTCCGCCTTTACCTGCAAACCAAGAAAGCACTCCCGCGTCTGGTTATAGGCGCAATATGTCTGCGATTCCATCAGCCCTTTCGCCCGCGGCAGCTCTGCCGCGGCTTCCTTTCTCATCGGCGTTCCGGCCATCAGTTCGAACCTTTCCACCAGTTCCATTCGAGGACCGGCCCTTTCTCCCCGCCTACGGTAAGGGCTCCAAACGGGGACACCCCACCCCTTCCCCCTGCCTGGGCGACCCACTCAGGCGTTTGCCGCCCGCGCGGCAAGTCGCCATGGCAACGGAACCTTCACAACCCTTCCGTGGCACCACCCGGTCTTTCTGCACGCCACGGTGTCTTGCGCCCCGCCTACTTCACCCGTGTCCGGCGGCGCTGAATCAAGATCACCAGAATGATGACCGCCAAAACTCCGGCAACAATTCTGATAATCATGGTGCTGTCCATGCAATTCTCCCCTTCTTCGCTCAATGTTTGGTCAGTGCGCTGAACGACTCAACCATCACGATAACGGCTGGTCCCAGTGTAACCAGAAACAGCGCAGGAAAAATGAACAGCACCAGAGGAAACACTAGCTTGACCGAAGTCTTCCCTGCCGCCTCTTCGATCATCTGCACCCGCTGAACTCGCAGCGTGTCGGAATGAACGCGGAGCATCTTGGCAATGCTCGTTCCAAATTGTTCCGTCTGCACCAGCATCGATACCAGATTGCGCAGACATTCGACGCCGGTGCGGTCGGCTAGGTTCTTCCACGCCTCTGACCGCGCGCGTCCGGCGCGTTGCTCCAGCACCACAATTCCCAGCTCGTCGCACAACTCCTTCTGTGAGTGCCTCATTTCCTGCGCGGTGCGTGCCGTCGCCTGGTCCAGGCTGAGCCCCGCCTCCATGCAAATCACCAAAAGGTCCAGCACTTCCGGCAAGCCCCGTGTAAGCCGCTTTTGCCGCGCCTTGATTCGTTTCCCCAGCCAGAAATCCGGAGCCAGGAATCCACCGCCCAGCGCCACCAGATACACGAAGAACGGAGCCAGGCTTGCCAGCCCGCTCAACCCGGCCACTGCGGCCAGCAGCAACGGAATCAATACCTTGCAGCCATAGAAGACCTTCATCGCGGACTCGTTGCGATAGCCCGCAAGCGTCAGACGCTTTACGACGACCGAGACCTCCTTCTGGCTCTTCGGCATCAGATTCTCAAAGGTCTTCACCAGGTTCCCGATCGAAGACCCGGCCTGCTGGATGGTCCCCATCACGCTTTTCCGCCTGGGGCGGGGTTCGATGATTTCGCTGATGCGTTGCAGCGCCGCCTCGCGATAGAACAGCAGGATCCCGATGCTCCCGATCAGCAGGAAGGCGGCCAAGAATGCTAGAACTGCAAATCCCATATGTCCCCTTCACACGTCGATGTCGACGATCCTATTAATCACAAATCCGCCAATCAGGATCAACCCCGCCGCGCCCCACAACAGCTTGATTCCGATGTCGCGATGCCACAGGATGCTGATCATTTGCGGATCCACAAAGTAGATGCCCAAACCGAGAACGATCGGCAATAGAGTCAGAATCCAACCCGTAAGCCGCCCCTGCGCCGTGTGCACCATAATCTGGCGCTTCAACCGGAAGCGCTCGCGGATCACATACGCCGCCTTGTCCAGCACTTCGGCCAGATTGCCTCCGCTCTCTTTTTGAATCATGATCGCGGTGGCCGTGATCTTCAGGTCCTGCAGCGGAACCCGGGCGAGCAGATTCTCCAGCGCTGCGTTCATCTCCAGCCCGTAGTTCTGCTCCTCAAAACAAACCTTGAATTCGCTGCCCACCGGCGCCGCGCACTCGCGCGCCACCAGCGCCATGGCCGCAAGCAAACTGTGCCCGGCGCGCAGCCCGCTCACCATCAGGTCCAGAGCCTCCGGCAACCCCTTCTCGAACTGGGCAAACCGCCGTTTGCGCTTGAACACCACCCAGCCAAACGGCAGGACGCCCGTCACTATCCCCGCCGCCAGCGAAAGCAAAAAGGAATTGGCGACCTGCGAAACCGCATAGGCCGGAAGCACAAAACAGGCCGCACTCACCACCAGCAGCCGCCCCGCGCTCCAATTCAGATCTGCCTGCGCCAGCATTCTGCGCAAATAGGGCGTCAGTTCGAACTTCAGCAGCTTCTGGTTCAGCCAGGGAATGCTGCTCAGGATCTCGTTCTTGCGTACGTTGAGTCTTTCCTTTCGCAGTTCCCGCCGATCGGCCTTGATCGCCGAGTCCAGCGTGGCCAGCGCCTGCTTGGAGTTGTTGGAGGGTCCGAGGACGGCCCATGGCAGTGCTATCAACGTGAATACGCCCACAAAGACTAAACCGCAAATCAATCCCATTTCCGTTCCCTCCTTTCCTCTCAGTTCACCGGCGTTTCCCGCTCGAACAGGCTGGGCGGCAGGACGACGCCCGACACGCGCAGGCGCTCCAGGAACCGGGGACGGATGCGCGTAGGTTTGAAGACGCCGATCACGCGGCCATCCTGTCCGATGCCTTTCTTTTCAAACGTGAAGATCTCCTGCATGCTGATGATGTTCTCTTCCATGCCCGTGATCTCGGCGACGCTCGTGATCTTGCGCGTTCCATCGCTCATGCGCGTCGCCTGCACCACAATCGTGATTGCCGATGCCATCTGCTGCCGCACCGATCTCTCGGGCAGGTTCATGTTCGTCATGGCCACCATCGACTCCAGCCTCGACAACGCGTCGCGCGGCGTGTTGGCGTGAATCGTGGTCATTGACCCCTCGTGGCCGGTATTCATGGCCTGCAGCATGTCGAAGGCCTCCTCGCCGCGCACCTCACCGATGATGATGCGGTCGGGACGCATACGCAGGGAGTTGATCAGAAGTTGCCGCTGGCGAATCGCGCCTTGTCCTTCGATGTTCGGAGGCCGCGTCTCCAGGCGCACGATGTTCTCCTGTGCCAGCCGGAGTTCGGCTGCGTCTTCAATGGTTATCAGCCGCTCGTTGTTCGGAATGTACTGCGAGAGAATATTTAGAAATGTCGTCTTGCCGGCGCCCGTGCCTCCTGAAACCAGGATGCTGATGCGTGCCCGCACCGCCGATGACAGCACTTCCATCATCTCCGCCGATATGCTCTTCAACTGCACCAGTTGGTTGGCGGCCAGTGGCCCCGTCCCGAATCGCCGGATCGACAGCGACGGTCCGTCCAGCGCCAGCGGCGGAATGATGGCGTTCACGCGCGAGCCGTCGGGTAAGCGCGCGTCCACCATAGGCGACGACTCATCCACCCGGCGGCCTACACGCGACACGATCCGGTCGATGATCTGCATCAGATGGCGGTCGTCGCGAAACGACGCATCCACCTTCTGCAGCAGCCCGCCCTTTTCCACAAACACGTGGTCTTTGTCGTTCACCAGGATGTCGGAGATTTTGGGATCGCGGAGCAGCGGCTCCAGTGGCCCCAGCCCAAACACCTCATCCAGCAACTCGGAGTGAATCTTCTCCTGCTCGTCGAAGTTCAGCGGCACCCGCTGGTCCGACATGATCTCCTTCACCAGACCCGACACCGCCTGCCGCGCCTGGCTCGAATTCACGCGGGACAGCTTCTCCAGATCCAGCTTCGACAGCAACGTCCGGTGAATTTCCGCTTTGTAAGTCTCTAGATTCAGCAGTTCCACGATTTACCTTCCACCCAATTGGGAATTCCGTTCTTCCCGCAATCACCCGAAAAAGTTGAAGCTGAAACCCTTCTTCTTCGCCGGGGTCGCGCTCTTCCCGGTCACCGCGCTCACCATCTGCTTGATCCGTCGCGATATCGCTGAGTCCGACAGCACCAGCGGCGTGGCGGTGGTCTGCATGTTCCGCACCGCTGCGTAATCGTTCGGAATCTTCCACTGCGCTGGGCGGGTCAGCGCTTTGGTAATGTGCTCCTCCGGTAAGCTCAGGGCGCGCGACTCATACCGGTTCAGCACGATCTCCAGCTTCGGCACCGCGCCGACGAAAAACTGCTGGACCAGCCGGTTCGAGTTGCGCAACTCCGGAATACTCGCCTGTGTCACCAGATAGATCGTGGTCGCTTCCTTGTAAGCTGTCGTTCCCATCAGCTCCAGCTTCGATCCCATATCCACTACCACGTTTTCGAACTCGTTCCGCGCCACGTTCAGCAGGCGGTTGACGGCCTCGCTGTTGGCCTTGTACTGAATGAACTTTCCCGGTGCTCCAAGCATCCAGAGACCGGAACTATGCTTGACCAGAAGCTCCGAGAGGAACCGCCCATCCAGCCTGTCCACCGCCTCCAGCGCATCCACAGCCGAAAACTCCGCCGCAATGCCCAGATTCATCGCCGCATCGCCCAGCGGCAAATCCAGATCGATCAGCAGCGTCTTCTCGCCCGACTCTTTGGCCAGCGCCACCGCGAAATTGCAGGCCAGCATGGTCGCCCCGGCGCCCCCCTTGGAACCCATGAACCCAAATAGCTTTCCTGCCTTCTTCTTCGCCGTGCGCACCACCGGCTGGCGGGCTGCGGCACGAACCAGCGCCTCTTCCACCACCCCTTGTTCCAGCGGAAGCGTCAAAAACTCGCGCGCTCCGGCGCGCATGCACCGCACTAGGAGCTCGGGATCCGTACTTTCCGAATACACCATCACCGTCGCCAGCCCATCGCTGCCAATGCTCTCCACCAGCTCCAGCGCGTACTCCGGATCGCTGTCCAGCTCGACGATCACCACGTCATACTTCTCGCTCAGCGTCACCGCAACATCGCCCAATCCCACCGGATAGCTCGGGAACTCGAAGACCTCACATCCCGTGCAGCCGGCCAGCGCCAAGGCCGCCTCCGAGCGGCGGTGTTCATCGGGGCTGATCAGGGCGACAGAAATAGCCTCGCCGCCGATCGAATCCGGGATCGGATTCAACGGAAATGAATTCACCGGGTCGGAGGAGTAGTTCGTGGCCACGTTGCGGTTACTCCTTGGTATGCGATAGTTCTGCTGCGCGCCCTCAGAGCGCGCGTGAGTTCCGTGCTTCTCATGCCCTAGGATGGGCATTGTCTTTACTCCGTCCTCAACGTGCAAAAAACGACATCAGCGTCCCGATCGCGATAGCCGGTGCATACGGCATCTTGTGCCGCCGCGGATTGCCCAGAGTTGCCTCCCCGCGCTCCTTCGCACCGAAAACCAGATCGCCGGTGTGCTGAAATAACTCCTTCAAGAATCCGCCCCAGGCTGCCACGGCGAGTGCCATCACTCCCCCCACCAGGCCGGTCATCACCAGCGCCAAAAACAGCTGGTATGGGCCGATCCAGGCTCCAATTGCAGCGCACAGTTTCACATCGCCGGCGCCCATCCCGCCCATCCAGAAAAGAAACCCGTAGATCAGGAGCCCGAGCCCTGCGCCGGCCAGGCTCTGTTCCACCCCGTGCCAGCCATGGAGCCACCCGGAAACCACAATCCCGCAGCCGAAAAAAGGAAACACGAGCCAGTTCGGAATGCGCCGGCTGCGAAGATCTGTGAAGGTCGCCACACCCAGGACAATCACGGTGGGCCACCAGGCATACGAATGCATCATCCCTGCTCCTTGTCCCTAGGGCCTTGCGTGCTGCTCTTCCTTACAGCAATTTCCCAGCCAAACTCCGATGGCCAGAAACCGGCGTGGATCCAAATAGATACAAGCGAATTGCCGTGCGAGGTGTATACGGCTGTTTACTCCCGAAACAATCCCCCGGAGTGGGCCGTTTACACCTTCGCTTGCCCCCTCGACCTCCCGTCCGTGACCCTTGTAACTCATTGTCAGATCAGAGGATTCCGGAGGGAGTTACGAAGGGAAGTTCAGCTTGTCGGAGGCAAACTTCCACCAGCCCCAGCGAAAGTTAGGCAAAGAGTCTCCATTTTCCCGTTCCGTCTGGGACCACAGACTCCCGGCCATTACCAAGGGCACGCTCTCATAGCACGAAAGAGGAATGTTCCCTCCGTCATCAATTGCCGATGATGAACGTACATCGCCAAGTCTCTAATAACGGCGTCATGCAATCGGCGACATGGTAGATCGCTCGATAATGACAAGAATTGGCTTGTATTCGGAAGACCGCACTTTGCACCCTCTTCTCTCTTCTGCCCTTGGTAAGGACTTCGAGGTCCTGCTCGAAACGGACGGAGATGGGATGAACAGCCTTGTCTCCGCCGGGGCCTGCGATGTCTTGATCCTCGATCTCTATTCTTCCCAGGACTCCCTGCTAACAAGGATCGAGTCAGCGCGGCGTCTGATCGCCTCCAATGTCCCATCTATCCTGATGGCCGACGATAGCCTGCGTTCCACTGCGTTCGAACTCGTCCGCTCCGGGGCTTTTGGCTACTGCCGCCGCCCGCCTTCGATTCGCGACCTGAAAACCATGCTCAGCCGGGCCTGCGAGACTTCCGCGCTGAAGCAGCAGCTCTATAGCGCGCAGCAGCGCATCGAGGAGCCGGGGCGTTGCGACCGCATCATCGGATTTAGCCCCATCATGCAGCGCGTCTATCAGTTGGTGCGAAGCGTCACCAACCTAAACGCCGCCGTTCTCATCACCGGCGATAGCGGCACCGGCAAGGAACTCATCGCCCGCGCCATCCATAGTCTCGGTACCCGAGCCAACAAGCCCTTCGTTGCCGTCTCCTGCGGCGCTATCCCTGAAACCTTGATCGAGGCCGAGCTCTTTGGGCATGAAAAAGGCGCCTTCACTGGAACCGTCGGCACCCGCGAAGGCTACTTCGAGCAGGCCGGCGACGGTACTCTCTTCCTCGACGAAATCGGCGACCTGAGCATCTTCACGCAAGTCAAGCTCCTCCGTGTCCTGCAGCAAATGGAGTTCAGCCGCCTGGGCTCGAGCAAGCTCATTCCCTTGCGCGCGCGCCTCATCTTCGCCACCCATCAGGACCTTGCCAAGCTCGTCGCCGAAGGCAAGTTCCGTCAGGATCTCTATTACCGCATCAACGTCATGCGCATCGAGTCGCCGCCGCTCCAGGAGCGGCCGGAAGACATTCCGCTCATCGCACGCCATTTCTTGCGCCATTACGCCGGCGTCTTCCAAAAGCCGATGGACTCCATCGAGCCCGCGGCGCTCGATATGCTCCAGACCTACGCCTGGCCCGGCAACGTGCGCGAGCTCGAAAACGTGATGCAGCGCGCCATCATTTTGGCTCCGGGCCGCATGGTTCGCGCCGAGGACTTGTGCCTCAGCGCCCTCGAGCCGGAAGAAGATGCCGCCGCCTTCGACGAAGTCGTCGACATCGCCGATTACCATCCTTCAAGCTCGTTCGAGCGTCAGCTCCGCGACTACAAGATCAAGCTCGCCGTCGCCGCCGTCCGCGAAAACAACGGCAATAAGACCCTTGCTGCTCGCAGCCTCTCCATCTCCCGCGCCTATCTGCACCGCCTGCTCCGTCTCGCCGAGCCCGATTCTCTTCACGAGTCCGAATCTCTCGCTGAGCCCGACTCTCTCTATGCGGAGCACAAACTGCGCGAAACCGTCACCGCCTGAGACGGCGATCTCCTATAAATCCTGCGCTGGCAGTGTTCTATAGCCAGTTCGCATGCCGTAATCTGAGTTGGCTTTGATTTAAGCGAAATAGTCGACTTGCCTTCCGGGGACTTCATCCGGCGCCTCAGCGCTGCGCTCCGTCTCGCCCTCCAGCATCAGATCATCCTCTTCGTTCTCCTCCGCGCCGGCGGCTTTTCTCCCGCTTCCCTGCTCTCTGCCGTCGCTCGGCTTTGCCGAAGGGTCAATATCGAACACCGCAGGTGGCCGCAGATCCGCCGTGGGCGCCTTCACTGCAGACAATGCGCGGATTCCCGGAATGGGACCAATCTCCATCTTCGCTTCTCGATTCCTGCCGCAGAGTATCGGCACGGAGAAGCGAATCTTTAATCCTTCCGGTCCTCTTTTGTCCGATTTCCGGACACGCGAAGAAGTTCAGGGTCAACCGCGTGGGTGCAGTGAAGCCCCGGCAACGCCCCTGTAAAATCCCGAAGAATTGCGTCAGAGATATCTGAAGAACAACGAGCGTCCCAGCGGATTCGCCACTATCCGCGCCGCCCATGAGCCCCAACGGCAACTTGTTACACTGAGGCCATGCAGGACGAGCAGGAGTTCCGGCGCGCCGCGGAAGCGGCGCTCGACGGCCTGAAGCGCCATCTGATCGCGCGTGAGGAAGACGATCAAGCCGCCTTCGAGGTCGAAGAACAGGGCGGCGTCCTGAATGTCCTCTTCGACGATCCCGGAGCCAGATTCGTCATTACTCCCAATGCGCCGGTGCGCCAGATCTGGATCTTCGCGCTCGCCACCAGCTTCAAGCTCGACTGGGACGCCACGAAGAACGAATTCGTCCTTCCCCGTACCGGAGAGTCCCTCATCGCCCTCGTCGATCGCCTCATCGGCGAACATCACGTGGCCTGATCCGGCCGGCGCTCCGCACGAACCAGACTCGCCTCCGTGCCCCATCCTTTTCGCGTTCTTTGCGAAAAGGGTGGGATCGCACGAGTCCTTATGATGTCGCTGTCTCGCTGCTTCGTCATCCGCCTCGCGTCACGGATGATACGATTTGATGCATCCCCATGGGAGGAACTTGAGCCATGATTGACACTTCCTCATCCTCGGCACTCACAACCGAACAGGTTTCCGCCATCACACGCCAGACCAATTACGGCACCTGGCGCTTCCAGAAGACCTGGAAGCCGCTTCACGTCGCCGATGCCGAGGGTTGCTGGTTCACTGACGGTGCAGGCAAACGCTACCTCGACTTCAGTTCGCAGCTCATGTGCGTCAACTTGGGCCACAAGAATCCCCACGTCATCGAGGCCATCGCCCAACAGGCACGCGAGCTGTGCTATGCCGCGCCCGGCTTCGCCACCACCTCGCGCGCCCGCCTCAGCGCCAAGCTTCTCGAAGTCCTCCCCGAGGGTCTCAATAAATTCTTCTTCGCCACCAGCGGCACCGAGGCCAATGAAGCGGCCTTCAAAATCGCCCGCATGTTCACCGGCAAATCCAAGATCATTTCGCGCTACCGCTCCTATCACGGCTCAACCATGGGTTCAATCGCCGCCACTGGCGATCCGCGCCGCTGGGCCATGGAGCCGGCCGGCAAGGGCGGCGGCTTCTTGTTCGCGCCTGAAACCAACTGCTACGACTGTCCCATCAAGCACACCTACCCGGCCTGCAACATCGCCTGCGCCGACTACATCGAGCACATGATCCGCAACGAGAGCGACGTCGCCGCCATCATCCTTGAGCCGGTCGTCGGCACCAACGGCGTCCTCGTCCCTCCGCCCGAGTACTTCCCGCGCCTGCGCCAGATCTGCGACCGCCACGGCGTCCTGCTCATCGCCGATGAAGTCATGTCCGGCTGGGGCCGCACCGGCAAGTGGTTCGCCGTCGACCATTGGAACGTCAAGCCCGATATTCTCGTTACCGCCAAGGGCATCACCTCTGCCTACGTGCCGCTGGGTCTCTGCGCCACCACCACCAGGATCGCCGAGTATTTCGAAGACCACTACTTCTCTCACGGGCACACCTATGAAGCGCACCCGCTCACCCTCGGCCCAGCCATTGCCACCATCGAAGAGATGCAGCGGCTCAAGCTCGTCGGGCGCGCCGCGGAGCTCGAGCCTTATGTCCGCCAAAAGCTCGAGACCCTCAAGGCGAAACACCCTTCCGTTGGTGACGTGCGCGGCCTCGGCCTGTTCTTCGCTGTCGAAATTGTGAAGAATCGCTCGACCAAGCAGCTATTCAACACCATGCGCGACAAGGTCGAAGGTAAGCCGCTCGTCGTCGATCAGGTTGCCGCCAAGATGATGGCTCAGGGCGTCTCCATTCAGGCCTGGGTTAGCCACTTCGTCATCGCGCCTCCGCTCATCGTCACCAAGGAAGAACTCGACCTCGGCATCGCGGCGCTCGACGAACACCTCGCAATCGCCGACGCCCTGGTCGAAGCCTGATTCACTGCACCGCGCCACGGACCGTGAACTTTAAATCAGAGCGGTTCTGCGGAAGGTGTACCCAGAACCCGCCAACCTGCCAACTTGCCACGTGCGCATCAGCGCACGCTAACTCGCTGTCTTTGTCAATAAACCGCGTCAAGAATCTGCGCCATGACCTGGGTACAGGAATTCTGGATTAGCTTTAGAACTGTTCACTGAAAGCTGATAGCTGACGGCTGAATGCTGCCTTTACGCCACTTCTTCTGCCCTTTCGGCCGTCGCCGCCGGCGCGGCCCCCTTCATCATCGCCACATAGGTCGCGCCCGCCGTGAAGAATCCCACGAACCATGCGTAATCGTAGAGGAAGTGCAACGGCTTCACGAAGACGCCGATGAGCGCGATCCCAGCCCCGAGAGCCAGCGCAACCAACGCCCGCGGATTCACTCCCCTGGTGTAGTGGTACGCACCCTCACTGTGATAAAGCGAGTTCACATCCAGCTCCGTCCCACGGATAAAGAAGTAATCGCACACCATGATTCCGGCCACCGGCCCCAGCAGCCCCGAGTAGCCCACCAGCCATCCGAAGATGTAAGCGTCCGGCGTGGCCAGCAGCTTCCACGGGCACATCGTCAGGCCCAGGAATCCGGTAATCAGCCCACCGGTGCGGAAGCTGATCAGCCGCGGATAAAGATTCGAAAAATCGTTCGACGGCGACACTACGTTGGCGCCGATATTTACGTTGAGCGTCGCAACCAGCACTGCAATCAACGCCACGAACGCGACTACCGGCTGATGGAACATCCCGATCAGCTGCACTGGATCCCAGATCGGCTTGCCGAACAGCACCACCGACGCCGACGTCACCGCGATGCCCAGAAACGTGTACAGCACCATGGCCACCGGCAGCCCAAACGCCTGTCCCCACGATTGTGCGCTCTGCGACTTCGAGTAGCGCGTGAAGTCGGGAATGTTCAGCGCCAGCGTCGCCCAGTAGCCCACCATCGCCGTCAGTGACGGGAAAAACACATGAAGAAACTCTCCTCTCGTATGGAACTGGCTCGGCGTCGACAGCATGGCGCCGAAGCTGCCCGCCTTCATTCGCACCCAAACCAGCAGCGCCGCCGCCATCACGAACATGAATGGCGCGCCGAACGCTTGCAGCCGCCGGATCGACTCTACGCCCCGCCACACCACCACCATGTTCAGTAGCCAGAAGCCCAGGAAGCACGCCCACAGTACGCCACCGTTCCCCGCCGCGCCCGGCCAGATCACGATCAGCATGGCGTCAATCGCGCTGCCGCCGATCCACGATTGAATGCCGAACCATCCGCAAGCCACCACCGCGCGCAGCAGCGCCGCCAGATTCGCCCCGCGCACACCAAACGACGCGCGCAGAAATACCGGAAACGGAATCCCGTACTTCGCTCCCGCATGCGCGTTCAGCAGCATCGGAATCAGCACAATGAGGTTGCCCAGTAGCACCGTCCCGATCGCCTGCTTCCAATCCATCCCCTTGGCGATCAGTCCGGAAGCAAGCCGGTACGTCGTGATCTCCATGCACATCGAAAACCACAGCGCCGTGTAGTTGTAAAAGCCCCACGTGCGCTGCGCCGGCGTGGTTGGCGTCAGGTCGCGATTCGATAGGGATGGGTCAACCGTACTCACGGGACCTCCTCCGTGAAATGGTTCTATTTCTCAAACTTAATCGCAGTCCGATAAAGGCATCGTAAGGGAAAGGGTTATCATGCCGAGCGGCCATGGCACCAGCCCGTGGCACTACGCCCCGCTGTCCCGCTTAACCAGCTCCCGAAGGGAGCGGTAGAAGTTAGCCCAGGATGGAGCGAAGCGAAATCCTGGGAAAGCAACTACAAGTGGATAAGCCCCGTAGGGGCGACAGAACCTCCTACTTCAATGCGGTCCCAGGTCCAGATGCCGGGACCTGGGATCACACGGTCCTCAACGACGCAAGGAAAAGCTGGCAGCTAGTAGCGAGCAGCTAGAAGCTGTCTTACTTCCACGCCCCGCCCCGCGCCTCTCTCCGCAAATACTTCCCTCGCCCCGGCTTTCCGATGAACTTCCCGCCGCTCACGATCACCTCGCCGCGCGAATACACGTCACGCGCATTCCCGCGCACCTTGAACCCCTCGAACATCGAGTAGTCCACGCGCATATGGTGTGTCGCCGCACTGATCGTGTAATCCGCAGCCGGATCCCACAGCACCAGGTCCGCGTCGCTGCCCGCGGCCAGCACGCCCTTCTTCGGATACATCCCGAAGATTCGCGCCGGCGCAGTCGCCACCAGCTCGACGAACCTGTTGATCGAAAAATTCCCCTGCCCTACGCCGTGGTGATGCAGCAATTGAAGCCGGTTCTCGATGCCCGGGCCGCCATTGGGAATCTTCGTGAAGTCATCTTTGCCCAACGCCTTCTGGTCGGCAAAGCAAAACGGGCAATGATCCGTCGACACCACCTGCAGGTGGTCCGTTCGCAGCCCTTCCCACAGTTTTGGCTGGTTCTTGCGCTCGCGCAGCGGTGGCGTAAACACATACTTCGCGCCCTCCCAGCCCTTGTCGGCCACGTCTTCGAGCGAGAGCAGCAGGTATTGCGGGCACGTCTCGGCAAACGCCGGCAATCCGCGGTCCCGCGCCTCGCGCACCTGGTTCAGCGCGTCCTCGCATGACAGATGCACGATGTAAATCGGTACGCCGGCAATCTCCGCCATTGCAATCGCGCGATGCACCGCCTCCGCCTCCGCCTTCGTAGGCCGCGTCAGCATGTGATGAATCGGCGCTGTCCTTCCCTCGGCCAGTGCCTGCTGCACGATCACGTCGATCACCGACCCGTTCTCCGCGTGCATGCAGATCAGCGCGCCATTCTTCGCCGTCTGCCGTAGCGCCTTGAAGATCGTGGCGTCGTCCACCATCAGTACGTTGGGATACGCCATGAACAGCTTGAAGCTGGCCACGCCCTCCCGCACCATATCGTCCATATCTTCCAGGCCCGCGTCTCCGAGGTCGGTGACGATCATGTGCAGTCCGTAGTCGATGCACGCCTTCCCCTCGGCCTTCTTCCACCACGTATCCAGTGCCGTGCGCATTTTTGTCCCCCGCGCCTGGATAGCGAAGTCCACAATCGTCGTCGTTCCCCCGATCGCCGCGGCCCGCGTGCCTGTTTCAAAATCGTCAGCCGAGTTCGTCCCGCCGAATGGCATATCGAGATGCGTATGCGCGTCAATGCCGCCCGGCAGCAGCAGCAATCCCGTCGCGTCCACCACTTTGTCCGCCGCGCTCGCCGGAATCCCCGCGCGAACTTCCTTGATCACCGCACCATCGATCAGCAAATCCGCCTTCACGCTGGCGTCGGCATTCACAATCGTTCCGTTTTGAATGAGTACAGTAGACATTGCTTTCACCCCATCCGATCTTCTTTCATTGGGCGTCGTGGCCTCCCACCCTCTCGCCGCGAACTGGCGAGACGAGCAGGTCGCAGTGCAGTTGATGTTACGATATTTGCGTTTGCGTGATGCCGGGTGCCCCAGGTCTCGATTTTGAGACTTGGGATACCATAGAATCCCTCAGTCCGTCGCTCCACACGCCGCGCCCCGCGTGCGTTCGTCCCACGTCTCCGGTTTGAGGCCCGTATCCCCTTGCACCATCGTGATGCAGCCTTCCACAGGGCAAACCAGCGAGCACAGGTTGCACCCCACGCACTCGGTCTCATCCACCCGCGGTATCCGCTCCAGCGGCGTCGCAAATGCCCCCGGCGCAAACGCCGCCGCGCGTTCCTTGCGCGTCACCGGAGTCTCCGCAATCGCCGCCTTGCTCGCCGCCTCCTTTGCCGCCGGCGTCCGGTGCAGCTCCACATGCCCGTCCACCGGCCCGGTCACACGGTCCAGATGAATGCACTGGTGCGCGCCGTCCCAACACGCAATGTGGCACAGATCGCACCCGATGCACTTCTGCTCGTCGATGCGCGCCACGATCTTGTAGTTCAGGTTCAGGTGTTTCCACTCGGTCACCCTATGAAGCGACAGCCCTCGGAAATCCTCGAGAGTCTGGAATCCTTTCTCCCGCATCCAGTTGTCAAGACCCTCCGCCATGTCCTCCACGATGCGGTAGCCGTAGTGCATCACCGCCGTGCACACCTGCACCGTCCCGCATCCCAGCAGCAGAAACTCCGCCGCGTCGCGCCACGACCCGATCCCGCCGATTCCCGAGAGCGGCAGCGCCGATTCGGCATCGCTCAGAATCTGCTGCACCATATTCAACGCGATCGGCTTCACCGCCGGCCCGCAGTAGCCGCCGTGCGAACTCTTCCCGTCCACGTTCGGCCGCGGCACAAACGTGTCCAGATCAATGCCCGTAATCGAGTTGATCGTATTGATCGCCGAAAGCCCGTCCGCCCCGCCGCGCTTGGCCGCACGTGCCACCGTGCGAATATCGCTGATGTTTGGCGTCAGCTTCACCAGCACCGGCGTCCGCGCCTTCTCCTTCACCCACGCGGTAATCATCTCCGCGTACTCCGGCACCTGCCCCACCGCTGAGCCCATTCCGCGCTCGCTCATGCCGTGCGGACAGCCGAAGTTCAGTTCCAACCCGTCCGCTCCCGTATCCTCTGTGCGCGCCACAATTTCGTGCCATGCTTCGCGCGTCGACGCCACCATCAGTGAGGCAATCACAGCGTTGTGCGGATAGCGCTTCTTCACCTCCATCATCTCGCTCAAATTCTGCTCCACGGTCCGGTCGCTGATCAGCTCGATATTGTTGAAGCCCATAATCCGCTGGCCGTTCCAGTCCGTCGCCGAGTAGCGCGAGCTAACGTTGGTGATCGGCTCGCCGATGGTTTTCCACACCGCGCCGCCCCAGCCCGCGTCAAATGCCCGCATGATCATCTCGCCCGTATTCGTCGGCGGCGCTGAAGCCAGCCAGAACGGATTTGGCGAGTTGATGCTTCCGGCAAAATTACGAACGCGAAGATCAGGCATGTGTTACCTCCGCAGTGTTCAACATGGCAATCGCGGCGCGTTTGCCTCCGGCCACCGCGTCCACCACCTCGCGTCCGCCGTTCACGCAATCGCCGCCGGCATAGTACCTCGGATTCCCTGTTTGCCCCGTCAAGCGATCGGCCACAATCCTCCCATCGCGCACCTCCACCCCGCGCAGCTCCTGCAAAAGCTGCGTCAGTGGCGACTGCCCGATTGCCGGCACCACTAGATCGCACACAATGCTCGACTGCGAATCGGGAACCACTTCGAGCTTTCCTCCCACCTGTCGCATCTGAACCGTCTCCAGCAGCAAGCGGCCGTGCGCGTCCCGCCCGATCGCCACCGGCTTCCGGCGCCACAAGAACTGCACGCCCTCCTGTTTGGCGTGTTCATACTCAAAGTCGAAGGCCGATATCTCGCTCTCGCTGCGCCGGTAGAGCATATATACCGTCTCCGCGCCCAGCCTGCACGCCGCGTTC
>Ga0182027_10004642_pt1 | contig 21207 bp, 19 predicted proteins | sample 712E1DmetaG_FD_121300 | JGI IMG/M metagenome (GOLD analysis project Ga0182027, IMG submission 121300) | Permafrost microbial communities from Stordalen Mire, Sweden - 712E1D metaG (Illumina Assembly) | ecosystem: Environmental > Terrestrial > Soil > Wetlands > Permafrost | place: Sweden...
AAGGGTCATATGCCCTCCAAGGCTCGCCACTCTTTCGAGGCATTTGGCAAGGTCAAGCGTCATGCCGATATCATAAGCGAAAAGAACGCGGCACGATCCCTTATGGACTTTCACTGATCTCATCACATCCGATTCTCCAGAAATGGCCATAATAATTACCCTGGAAAAGGTTTTGGCAGTCGTTGCGCCGGACCGTACTATCCCAACCCTGACAATTATCCACAGTTGGTTTGATCAAGAAAAGGGATACAGTGAATATGGCATGAAACCGTCGTCATTTGGTATTATGTTTGTCTCCTAACAATTTCCTAACAATCCTGCTCTATTTTGTTCCGGAACTGTATGCTGCCCCATTTTTCTACTTTGAGTCCGGGAGGTCCGTCATGAACCGAGTATTCCGGAATTTTGTCTGCCTCTTCTTCATTTCCCTCCTGTTCTTTGCGTCTGGTTGCGGTCAGCGAAGCCGGTTCACCATCATTTCGGGGTCGGAAAACGAAACGCTCGCGCCGATTCTTGAGCGGTTCGGCGGGAAAAACAACGTCTCAGTTGAAATGAAATACAAAGGTTCGGTGGACATCATGCTCGACCTTGGCGCGGACACAATCGACTATGACGCGGTGTGGCCGGCAAGTTCGATGTGGATAGGCATGGGCGACAAGAAATACCGGGTGAAGAATCAAAAGTCAATCCTGGTTTCACCCGTGGTCTTCGGCATAAAGAAAAGCGTGGCGGAAAAACTAGGTTTCGTGGGACGCGATGTCAAGGTCGCCGAAATCCTTTCCGCAATCAAACGCAAGGAATTGACCTTTGCCATGACCTCGGCCAGCCAGTCGAACTCCGGCGCCAGCGCCTACCTGGGTTTTCTGTATGCGCTTCTCGGCGGAAAACAGCCGACCAAGGCGGATCTAGACAATAAAGAACTTCAGGACCGCGTGACGAGCCTCCTTGCGGGCATCAACCGGTCATCAGGCTCATCGGGCTGGCTCAAGGAGCTGTTTCTCCGCGGCAACTTCGACGCCATGGTCAATTATGAATCCCTCATCATCGAAACCAACGAGGAGCTCGTGAAACAGGGCCGCGAGCCGCTGTACGTCGTGTATCCCGTTGACGGACTGGTGCTCGGCGATTCGCCCCTGGGCTACTGCAACCGCGGTGATGCGGAAAAGGAAAAATTGTTTCTGAAATTGCAGGACTATCTCCTCTCGGCGCCGGTGCAGCAGGAGATTGCCGGCCTGGGCCGCCGCGTGGGACTTGGCGGCATGGGCGCTTCCTATGACAAGAACGTGTTTAAACCCGAATGGGGAATTCAAACCGAGAAAATCCTTTCACCGATCACCCTTCCGTCCTCGGACCTCATCTATCAGGCGCTGGAGATGTACCAGACGCAGTTCCGCAAACCTTCGATTACCGTTTTCTGCCTCGATTTTTCCGGCAGCATGCAGGGTGACGGCGAGCGCCAGGTCAAGGATGCGATGGGCCTTCTCCTGACGCCTTCCCGGGCGCGCCAGTACCTGATGCAGCCGGGAAAAAACGACGTGACCATCGTCATCCCGTTTTCAAGCGCGCCCAGGGCCGAATGGATCGTGACGGGCGACAATCCCGACTCGCTCGCGGCATTGCTTGACAAAATCAAAGCCTGCATCCCGGACGGCGGCACCGACATCTACACGCCGGCGATCAAGGGAATGCAGGACCTGTCGGCCTTTGATCTCACCAAGTATATGCCGGCCGTGATCGTGATGACCGACGGGAAATCGAACACGGGCGCGAATCTGAACGACCTGACCGCGGCGCGCGCGAAGACAGGCCGCGATATTCCTGTTTTTTCCGTCATGTTCGGCGAAGCCTCGGCCGACCAGCTCAGGGAAATGACCGACGCCTCGCTGGGTACTTTGTTCGACGGCCGCAAGGACCTGGTGACAGCATTCCGTAAAGTCAAAGGATACAACTGATGACGGCGCAGATTGTGGCGGCCGCGATCGGCGGCGGACTATTCGTGCTCACGTACCTTGTTCTTGGACTTCCGCTTCTGGTGGGATGCGCGGCCGCACTCGGCGGGTACGGCGCAGGGCTCGCACTCCTGTACACGCCCAAGAAGGCCGGGATCGAGGTCCAGATAGCCGATGCCGATGCCGCAAACGTGCAGCAGGTCCTTGTGGAAGCCGCGGCCAAGGTCGATGCGATCGCGGCGCTGAGCGGGCGCATACGGAAAGAGGAAGTGAAATCCAAGATCGATACCCTGATCACGGTCGCCCGCGGCATTCTTGACGACATCCGCAAGGACCCCAAAGACGCGAAACGTGCGCGCCAGTTTCTCAACTATTATCTGGACGCGGTTACGCGCATCCTGACCCACTACACGGACCTGACGGAACGCGGCATCGGGTCGGCTGAGGCGCGCGCGTCTTTGGATAAAGTGGAATCGCTGTTACTTACGCTCGAAAGCGCGTTTGAAAAGCAGCGGGCGACGCTCGCGCAGGACGACGTTCTCGACCTCGACTCGGAAATCTCGGTGCTTGAGAAAACACTTGACATGGAGGGACTGAAACAATGAACAAGAACATGCTCGGCCTTGTCGCGCTGGCGCTGATCATCGCGGGCGTCGTCGGGTACCGGCTTGTGACGCAGGGGCCGGCGGTCAAGGTCACGGTCAAGGGGTATGTGGGCGGCGAAAAGGCGGGCCTCTTGCAAAACAAGAAAGTTATCGATATCTTTTCCCGAAAGTACGGGGTCAGACTCGACTGGTCCAAGGCCGGGTCCATGGAAATGGTCCGGGACAGCGCGCAGACGGCGGATTTCCTATGGCCGTCGAGCGAGGTCGCGCTCGCCGAGTACAAGATGCGTCACGGCAACCTTGCTAAAAGCGAGAATATCTTCAATTCGCCCATCGTGCTGTATTCATGGAACATCGTGGCGGACGCGCTTATCAAACGGAATATCGTGACGGTCAGGGACGGGATCTGCTACGTTTCCGATCTTCCCGGGCTGATCGGGCTGGCCATGAACGGGAAGAAATGGGCCGATATCGGGCTGCCGGAGCTGTACGGGAAAGTCTCCATCATTTCCACGGACCCCAACAAGTCCAACTCGGGGGCGATGTTTGCCGGCCTGCTCGCCGGCATTCTCTGCGGCGACCTTTCCGATTCCGCAAACCTCGCCTGCATGCTGCCGAAGATCAGGGCATATTTCCTGTCTCTGGGGTATATGGAACATTCGTCAAGCGATCTGTTCCAGCAATACCTCAGCACCGGCGTCGGGGCCAAGCCCATCGTCGTGGGGTACGAAAACCAGATCATCGAATTTTCCGTGCAGAACGCGGCCCAGTGGCCCCAGGTAAAAAACAAGGTGCGGATCCTGTATCCCGAACCAACGGTGTGGAGCGCGCACCCGTTGATACTTCAGTCGTCAAAGGCGGACGCGCTCAAACGGGCGCTGCTCGATCCAGAAATCCAGAAGATTTCCTGGGAGCAGCACGGTTTCCGCACCGGCATGATGGGCGCACAGAACGATCCGAAATTGCTCTCGGTCGTCGGCATACCCGCGCAGATCGTCAAGGTCATTCCCATGCCGACCCCCGTCATTATGGACCGGATACTCAATGCAATAGCTGGACAGTAGATAATACGTTCCAATAACCCTCATCGCAACGGAGGCGGATAATGGCCCTTGAAACGGTTGTCAAGGAAAAAACTGACCTGGTCACGATGGACGGCTTGCCCGAGGCGGAGAAAAACCGCGTCCTGGCGATCAAACAGGGAATCAACTTTTCCGATTCGCAGGCCGTTGTGCAGTACGGCGTCGGCGTTCAGGGAAAGATCGCGGACTTTGCCGACTCAATTCTTTCGGAAATCCGCAGCAAGGATGCCGGGACCGTGGGTTCGTCCCTCTCCGACCTACTGGTGACCATCAAGGACATTAACGTCGACAGCCTGGGCGCAAAAAGCCCGCTCGCATCGATCCCGATTTTCGGGAGATTGGTTGATGCGGCGCGGCGTTTTGCCCAGAGGTACGAAAAGCTCTCCGTCCAGATCGAGCGTATTACGAATGAGCTCGAAAAGGCCCGCGTTCAGATGCTCAAGGACATTGTCATGCTCGACAAGCTGTTCGAAAAGAACTGGGAATACCTTCACGAGCTCGATCTGTTCATCCTTGCCGGTAAATTGGCGCTGGAGGACCTGCGGACAACCGTCATTCCCGGGCTCCAGGAAAAGGCGAAATCGTCAGGCGATCCGCAGGACACCCAAAAGCTGCAGGACGCGACACAGTTTACCGACCGCTTCGACAAAAAACTGCACGACTTGTTGCTTTCGCGCATGGTGTCGATACAAACCGCGCCCCAAATCAGGCTCATCCAGAACAACGACCAGCTCCTCGTGGAAAAAATCCAAACGTCGATACTCAACACGATCCCGCTCTGGAAGAACCAGATAGTCATCGCCATTTCGCTGTTCCGCCAGAAGAAGGCCTTGACGCTGCAGAAGGAAGTGACCGACACCACCAACGAGCTGCTTTCCAAAAACAGCGACATGCTCAAGCAAAGCTCCATCGAAGTAGCGAAGCAATCGGAACGCGGCATCGTTGACGTCGAGACGCTCAGAAAAGTCAACGCCGACCTGATCTCGACCCTGGAGGAAACGATACACATCCAGGACGACGGACGCGTCAAGCGGCGGGCGGCCGAGGAAGAGCTGAAGAAGATGGAAGAAGACCTGAAACAGAAACTTGTGGCCGTCAAGAACACGTGACGGCTGGCTAGTTACCTCTCAGCAACGCGACCCCCACCGAGGGAGCGCCGCCCGACAGGCTGGTATAGCAAAAAATCGCTCTCCCGTTTCCCGCGTCCCGCAGCGGCGAGCCGCCCTGCGCGATATATCCCAAAAACTTTACAATGCCGATACTGTCGCCCGCAGCATTGGTCCTGATCACCGCGGCCGCGCTGTCGGACGAATACGACGGCATGTTCATTGCAACCATGAACCCGCTGTCCGGCATCTGTACCACCCCGTATGCCCCATCTCCGGCCGATCCGCCGTTGATTTTGTGCCACAGATAATTTCCCGACGAGTCAACCCGAAGGACGAACGCCTTTCTTCCGGAACCAAACGAGGTCGTGCTGCCGACCACGGCATACCCGTCGCCGAAGGTCCTAGTCAGGCCGTAGGCGACATCATCGCCCGACCTGCCGAATATCCTGTTCCATTGCACGGATCCCGACACGTCGAGTTTTGCGAGGAAAATGTCTGCACCGCCGTTCTCACCGAAGGCCTGCGTTCCTCCGGTCATAACGCATCCGCCGTTGCCGGCGGAAACCAGCGAAAAGCCGCAGTTGAAGCCGGTATCTCCGAATGTGTGCACGAAAACAAATGAGCCGTCCTTGTTGATTTTAGAGACTGCAATGGCCGTGTCCGCGCCAAAGGAGCCTGCGCTGTATCCCGCGAAACAATACCCTGAGTCAGCCGTTTGCACGACCGTGTAGGCCCTCCCGTGTAAACCCCCTGCAGGAAAGACATGAAAGATCTCATTACCTGCAGAATCATACTTCCCGACGCTCATGTCTTGGAACCCCGCTGAATCCGCGGAATTTCCCGTGACAATGTACCCGCGCTCAAACGTGGATTTGCAGTCTACCGCGGCAAATCCTGCCTGCCGGACCGTATCTTGACTGATGATGTCACCACAGGAGTCCGTTTTCAGGAACAGCGCCCTTGAAGTTCCGCTTGAATCGTGAACCGATCCTATTGCAAGGAAAGCGTTGCCTGAAATTTGACAAATTGAACTCGCTATGCATGGGCTGGAATAGGGATACGTCCGGCTCCATATTGGTGTGATGACCAGGGATGGGCTCGGCGGCTGAGGCAATACGGTGTCCGTATAGAAAGCCGCGAAAGCCTTGCCGACCGCTTTGCCGCCGTTATCGTTCGGGTGTCCGTCGCCGTATGCGGGATTGGCGAGATTGTCATTCGGAGGACTCTGGCCCAAAAGCGCGGCGATGTCGAAAACCGCGGCAACCCCTTGTAACGTCCTGGCCCGAATGGCCGTGTTGACCGCCCTCCATTGCGTTTCAGCCGTTCCGGTGAAATTGAGAGGAGGGATCGTGCACAGAATGATTCTCTTGGCGGGCGAAATCTGACGCAAGGAACTTATAACCGTAGAAATGTACCCGAGTACCTGACTTGACGTTGTGCCGTTGCGAATATCGTTGACGCCAAGGGAAATGACCGCGTCGTCGCAGCATTTTACTTTGCCAAGCCAGGCCCTGTTGGTCGCCGCGTCCCGAGCCTGTGCCCATCCGCTTCCCAGGTTCCACACACCGTAATTGGGGCCCAGGTTCATCGCGGCTTGCGCGACCCAAAATGCGTAGGAGTCCTTTGAAACGTTGAATCCCTGGGTAATGCTGTTGCCGAGGAAGCCTATGATTCTTGTCACCGGTTTTTTGTATGCTATGGCGTTCGGCGTCACGGCGTAATCTGCTGTGGCGGAAAATCCTGCGGCCGATTCCTGGAACGCGTACAGTCCTGATTTTGTAAAGCAGGAATATTGCGTCTGGTACGGGTGCGGAATGGCGTCATCCGAGGTCTGCTTTTCAACGGTCCACGTGTATGCCAGATAATGTCCGGGCGGTAAAGAAATGCGTACCGTGTCGCTCCACAGGGATTCGCCTCTGGTAACAATCCGGGAAAGGGAGCCGTTCCATGTCAGTTGGCGCGAAGATCCCGCAACAACCGATCCGTCCGGCGCGATCCCGCCGTCCGAAACCGTCGCAGCCACAATGCGGAACCCGCTGCATGAATCGTTGGCAGGCGCGGACAGCGGATGCTCGGATTGCGAGTCGATGATATTGCGAAACCATACACTCAAGAGAAGGTCTCCCTCTTCCCGGAGGCGGTAATAGGTCCGGTAGGTCGCGGTATAGGGAGATCCTTTCATGACAAGATTATTCGGGACGCCGGCGGTCGTCGCAGGAGACCTGTCACCCCAGAACCAGAGCGCCACCGGGTCGCGGCTTTGCGCAAAGATCAAGTGTGAAGCGATAAGACAAAGCGCCAATGATGTCATAGCAAGCCGAGCGTGCATGATGAATCCCCACGTGTTGGTAGTTGGATTCAATTGACAATTGCAAAGAACCCGAAAAATGCAAGGGGCCCGGCAAAGCGGGCCCCTCACGAAGAGTCAGAAACGAAAAGTAGCCGAATTGACTTACGGGCACACGGTCTTTGCCGCGTTGAATGCAGCCTGGCCGCCGGACGAGCCGTTCAGAATAGAATTGCCGTCCGGACTTAACGTCCCGGTGTACGTTATATCCATACTGTACGTGACATTATGCGTTGACACGGACACGGCGCTTCCGATTATGCTTCCACCGGTTACCGTGCCGCTTGATGGTACGTCCCAGGTAATTGTCCCGCCGCTAATGGTTCCATCGGGATTGATGACGATTTGAAGCAGGCCGGTCCACCACGTGTTGGAACCAGGGCTTTTTTCCTGCCGTGTGCTCCAGCACTGCGTCGTCGGCGCGGGCGGGGGGGGAGTGCAACTTGTTTTTGCAGCATTGAAAGCATCAGCGCCATTTGATTTTCCGTTGATGATGCTGCTGTCAGGCGTAAAGGTGCCGCTATAGGTGACGTTCATATTATAGGTTACATTGTGGGTATTGATTGACGCGGAACTGCCGGAGATTGTTCCGCCGGTCACTGTCCCATGCGACGGCACGTCCCAGTCGATGGTGCCGCCGATGACCGTGCCGTTGCTCAGCACTTTCACATTCATGGTTCCCGTCCACCATGTGCCCGAACCGGGGCTTTTCTCCTGCCTTGTTGAAAAACACAGCGACGCGGTATCTTGCGGCTGCGGACCATTACAGACGCGTTTAGTGGCGCGGAACAAGAGTTTCCCCGTGGAGAGGCCATTAATAACTGTCCCGTACGTGGTCAATCTGCCGGAATACGTCACTGTTACCGGCGACGGTGAAGTCCATGAACCGGTAACGGTAAAGGAGTCTCCGGTCACGCTGCCCAAAACAGACGTGCTGCCGTAGGGGCTATTCCAGAAAATCGTTCCGCTGACCGACGAACCTTGCTGGGTTAGCGACATAGTTCCCGTATAGGTTTGGTCCGGTCCATCCTGCTGCACGTCCCAGCACCCGGTGACATCCTGTTTAGGAGGAACGGCAAGATTCATGATTTCGGAACCGGAAAGCGCCCTGCTGTAAACCCGAATCTCGTCGATTTGTTCGCTGAAAAGGTTCGAGTACTGGCCGTCGACGGCGCTACCGCATACAACGGCGGGACCTTTTCCGGGCGTAAAGGAACCGGAATAAGAAGAGGAGCCGACAAGCGTTCCGTTGATAAAGGTCTGAACCGAAGCCCCATCGTACGTAACGGCAATATGACAGGTTCCCATAACCTTGACGGATGTGGGGACGACGTTCCATGTTCCGTGAACGCCGTCGCCAAAAACGACCTGAATGGTGTTGTCTGCGGCAATTAAGATATTATAGCCGGATTTGGTTCCTCCAACCGACGCCGAATTCTGAAACAGGGTCTGCGTTTTTCCCAAACCCGAAATATGGACGAAAGCCGCGAATGTGAAGCTGGATGAATTGAATTTGCCCATTGATTCCCCGACAATGGTTTGGCATCCGACGCTGTCGAACGTGAGGAAATTCCCATAAGGCCCGGGAGGTGTGTGAGCATTGGAAACACCCTGGGTCCCGATCATATTGAAATGATTGGATGACTCGTCATATGTCATCAATCCCGCTGCCGCTCGCTCAAACGGCCAATAGGCCATGAGTGAAGAATCGATTGTCGTGGGCTGGGCGAAAACCGAGGCAGATGCCAGTGCGACTGCCCAGGCAGTCCGGCGAATAACTCTGCTGATCACAAAGTCCTCCTTTGAATATGATGGTTAGAAACGTTTTTTGACCCGCACCTGTGTGACGTTTATCATGGCTCCCATTCCCCTGCGGGTGGGACGCTGGTCCTTAATGCGATGGATTATCGGAAGTTAGGCAGATCAATGGACCGGAATTCACAAGTACGTCTTATATGGCAAGGAAAAAATACAGGCAAATCATTAGGATTGTGCTATGGTACGGATAGAAATTGGTTTCGGGGATACTGAGCCTGTCAATACGCGTTTTTGTCGCCCTTGAACATGTTGAGCACAGTCAATACAATGATGTTCAGGTCAAGAAGGAAGGACCAGTTCTCGATGTACCAGATGTCGTGGGCGATGCGTTTACGCATGAGATTCTGGTCCTGTGTGTTTCCCCGTAAACCATGGATTTGCGCCCATCCGGTGATGCCGGGTTTTACAAGATGGCGGAGCAGGTATTTATCCACAATGCCCACTGACTTTTCGTTCAAGAGCGTGGGGTGAGGCCGGGGGCCGACCACGGACATCTCGCCGCGCAGCACATTAAGGAATTGAGGCAGCTCGTCGAGGTTCGTTGTGCGCAGTATCCGGCCGATTCTCGTGACGCGCGGGTCGTTCTTAGTGGCCTGAAGGTATGCGCCGTTCTCATCAACGTCCTTTCCCCCCGCGACCATGCTCCTGAATTTGTAGCAGATGATCCGCTTGTTCTTTCTTGCCTGTCGCTCTTGCTTGAAGAGAACCGGTCCTTTTGACGTCATTTTGATGATCAGAGCGAGAATGGGAAACAGCCAGGAGCCGATCAGGACAAGGAAACACACGGAAAAAACCACGTCGAACAGGCGCTTGGCCAGCCGCCATTGCATCTCGTCAAGCGGGTTGCTCCGGATCGTAACGATCGGGAAATCGCGGAACAGCGAGACCGTGAAACGGGAACTCAGATTGCCCAGAAAATCCGGTATCATGCGGACCATGACCGGGTGCTCTTCGCATGTTTCGATGACGCGCCGGATCTTTTTGCTTTCCGAACTCGGGAGGGATATCACAACTTCGTCGACCCCTTGCTCGAGAATGATCCGATCAAGGTCGTCCAATGCGCCCAGATACAAGGTGCCGAGGTCTGCGCTTCGGTCAACGTCGTCGACGCACCCCACGACCCGGTACCCGACCTGAGGACTTTCAAGGATCAATTCGAGGAATTGTTCACCGGTCCGGCCGTTACCGACGATGATGAAATTCCTGAGGTTTCTTCCATTGAGCCGCAGGAATTGAAACAGAAACTGCTGGATAACGTTCCAGAGCGGGAGCATGACCGCGAGGCAGAGGATATAGGTACTAATGAAGAAATACGGCGTGTATTCGAAACGCGTCATAAAAACAAAGAGTATATAGAAAACGATCTGGAAAAGGATTCCGCGCAGGATTGCCTTGATTTGAAAAACCCGCGACCGCGACCGAAACTCATCATAGAGGCCGCTTATGCGCCCGGTTATGTTCCAGCCTATGTTCAGGGAAACAAGCGCCAGCATGTCCTTTTCCGAAACAAAACCGGCCGGCTGGAGTCCGAGGCGGTTCTTCGTGAGGGCCAGTGCGATCAGGAAGCATACGGACAGGACCGCGTGGTCGGACAGGGCCTTTGATAGACGATAGAAGTTTCTAAATGCATTCATGCCCGGTGCCCAAGAAATAATGGAGATGTGCCGGTTACGCAGGCCGCGGCCTCGAACAAAGGCAATGGGTCGCTAAGGTACTGAAGAATATTTCTTAAGGGTGTGTCGATACCATAAGAAATCCATGAGGAATCGATAAGACTGAATGACCGACCGCTCCCGAATGAAAACCTATTGGTTTCCTAACCGTCCCTGAACTTTTCAATCGCATTTTTAACAAATTGCTAACTTCCCGGAGGATTCATGAAAAGGATTTGGAAAATTACCGCAGTGTTGTCGTGTCTGGCGTCCTTTTCTTTTGCGCATACCCAGAATCCCCCTTTGACAAACCCGGTTTTGCAACACGCCAAGAAAGTGTATGTCGATTCGGCGGACCGGAAGGTTTTCTGGCCTCAGGACAAGCCATTCTGGCTCAGGATCGCCGAATCCGCGGAATCGGGCGCTGCGTCGTACCTTCTGGTCCCGGAAACAAAGGGCGCCGGACCTTCATCCGGTATCATGCTTGATAAGTCGGGAATCCAGACCCTGCGGTGGTTCAACAAGGTGAAAGGCGATACGGTGCGGTTCCGTTTCGTGTGCGACGGCGAAGGGCCCTCATGCGTATTTCACAGCCCGTTCCGGCTTCCCTTCTCGCCGCGGCCTGTCCATTGGTTCGGCACAAATATGGAGGGTATGATCGATTCCTGGGACCGGCTTTCGGGCGTCGATACCGTCTTTCTTTCCTTTGACAACGGGCCGTACCGGCCGTTATCCGCATGGTCGCCCAAGGACCTTTCGGAACAGTGGCGGACATGCGACTTCTACGCAATCGACAGGGTCGGCAACGTTTCAACGGTTTCGCGTGAAAATATCCGTTTCGACCTGACGGCGCCCAAAACGCGCTTGCAGGCGACAGGCTCCGTCGATTCGATTTTCTCCGCAAGAAGCGAGGTCCGGCTTTATGCGATCGACACCCTGTCAGGGGTGAAGGAAATCCTGTGCCGCTTCGACACGACGGGACGATATTTTCAGGTCAAGGACGTAGTGCGATTCGACAAATTGTCGGATGGGGCGCATTCGATGGAATATTATGCAACGGACCTGGTCGGCAACAAGGAACAAAGCCATTCGTTTCGCTTTCTCCTCGACAATACCGCGCCGCTGGCTGCGCTGGCTTGTTCGACCGGTTGCTGTAGGAAAGGCGACACCTGGTATGTTTCCGACACATCAATCATTCGTATCGAAGCCAAAGATTCAGTTTCCGGCGTTGACAAACTGCGGTACACAGTCGACAACGGGCGGCCCCTGGCATACGCCGGTCCGATCCAGGCAAAACGGTTCACCGCAGGGAAGCACACCCTTCGCGTCCAGGTTTCCGACAAAGTGGGAAATACGGCCGTCCACGCTTTCGGCCTTTGCATGGACAAACGAAGCCCGGAAACGACGATATCCGTGAAGGGCCCCTTCGTCCGTCAGAACGGCGTGGCATATCTATCCCCGCACTCGACCGTCCAGTGCAGCGCACAAGACGACATGAGCGGCGTGAAGAAGATCGAATGGCGGCTTGGCGAGCGCGACACATTGCTCTATGACAAGCCGATATCCCTGACCAAGGAAGGCGTGTGCACGCTATATTGCCGGGCGGTTGACAACGTAGGAAACGCCGAACGGTTCCACGAGGTGGTCCTCGCCTTGGACGCCTCAGCTCCCCAGATCATGCAGATGTTCAGCCGAAACGGCGTTCCGTCCGGCGTTGAAGACAGCGTCACGGTGTATACGGCCCCGCTGGTCCTGTATCTCGGCGCCACGGACAGTCTTTCTGGATTGGAATCGCTTTTGTATTCAATCAACAACAGCGCGCCCAGGCGATACAGTCAGGAATTGCATTTCGACGCGCCTGAAAAGTACGTCATAGGCATAACGGCAACGGACCGGCTCGGCAACAGTACGCGGAAATCAACCGTCATTCGTTTGAAACCTGCGGAGAAGGCTGTAGAAATCATGAACACGCGGGGCAGTCAGGCCGCCGGGGGACTGTAAATTTCCTGCTGTGCATGCCCAGCGTGTCGATAATGAAAAGCGTGTTGTACAGGGGTGCGCCGATACCCACCAGAAGCTTCAGGCACTCAATTGCCTGAATGCTGCCGATGATTCCCGGAACCGGACCGAGCGGTCCCCGGCGTTTTGGAACCACGAACGTGTCGGGCTTGCGGTAGGCGCATTCGTAGCACGAGCTTGCCTTTGGCGAAATAGTGAGTACCTCGCCGCCGAAGCCGTCGATGCCGCCGTGCACCAGCGGTTTGCCATGGCGGGCGCAGACGCGGTTGAGCATGAATTTTGCCTGCAGGGAATCGGTGGCGTCGACCACCACGTCGTAGCCGGAAAGGATAGCTACAAGATTGTTATCGTCCGCAAAGAAATTGTGTACTTGTACGACGATTTCCGGAAAAATTGCGGACAGCTTGGATTGCGCCGATTCGGTTTTCAAGCGGCCGATGTCAAAGGTATAATGCATGATCTGGCGTTGCAGGTTCGATAGGTCCACGGAGTCGCCATCCACGATGCCGATTCGGCCCACGCCGGCCGCAGCCAGGTACAGGCACACGGGCGATCCGAGTCCGCCGGCTCCCACGACAAGGACGCTGCCGTCGAGCAGTTTACGCTGGCCTGCTTCGCCGATTGCGGGGAGAGAAATCTGACGCGCGAACCGCTGCGATTGCAGATCGGACAGAAGCGCTGGGGTGGTTTGTGTCATGGAGTCGATTTCCCTATAGTTGACTTTTGCGCCCCGTGCAGTCCCCCGCAGACCGGGCAGTGCGGGTTTCTGGAGATCGAAATTTTCTTAAATTTCATGGACATCATGTCGGCCAAAAGCATCACTCCCGAGGTTACCACGCCGACGCCCGACAGGAGCTTGATTGCCTCGAACGCTCCCATGCAGCCGACGGTCCCGGACACGGCGCCGAAAACGGGAAATTGCCGTTTCCAGGCGGGCGGAGTCTCGGGATACAAACACCGCAGGCACGGCGTTTTTCCGGGAATAATCACGGTCAGCTGCACTTCCGTGGCGTACATTGCGCATTCGACCAGAGGGACTCCTAGCTTGACACAGGCGTCATTCATGGCGAATCGCTCCTCAAAGAGCGGTGCGCAGTCCACGACCAGGTCGACGGCGCTGATCAGCGACGCCGCATTGTTCGTGGAAATATTCTTGCCGATCCCGACATACCGGATGTCCGGGTTGAGCTCGCGCAACCGCCACACGACCGAATCGATGCGCGGCTTGCCGACGTGGTCGGTTGTCATGAGCAACTGACGGTTAAGATCGGATATCTTGAGGTCGCCGGCGTGGCAGAGAACGAGTTTTCCCACGCCTGCAGCCGCCAGTTCATAGGCAACGGCGCCTCCCACCCCGCCGCATCGCGATATGAGAACGGTTGACTCACGCAAACGCCGCTGACCCGCTTCGCCGAAGCCCGGAATGGATAATTGCCATTCGTACCGGATACGCTCGGCGTCCGAGAGTTCCTTGCCGGCCCTTACACCGGATGAGCGTGAGATCGTTGCGGCTCTTGCGGTCACCTAGCCTCCGGACATGGGAGTAAGAATCGTGAGCGTATCGCCGGCCTGGAGAACTGCGGATGTGTCATACACAGCCGTGTCGTTGGCGCAGACCACGATAGACCTTGAGAGACTGTTGTTTGGGAAAACGAGCGCCCGGAACGCATCGCCCAGCCGTTCTGCCGACAGGCACAGCACATCATGGACCGTGCTGTGATCCGAGACGTCAAGTGTTTCTGAGTCCTTTTCGGCAGCCACGCGGACCTGCGCGAAATACTCCATTGTGATTTTCATGGATTCCTCCTATTACTTGAAAAACATGAATATGCCGACGGCAACTATGAAAACTGAAAAGGCTTTCTTGACAAAATCTATTGGCAGGGAAAAAGCCAGCGAGCTCCCCAGGTTTGCGCCGACAATCGCACAAACGGACATGACAACAATCATCGGGTAATCGAGACTGATTCCCTGTTTCGTTGAATAGCGGATCGCGCTCATAAGGGACATCGGCACCATGATCCACAGCGATGTTCCCTGGGCGGAAAGCTGCGAAAGTCCAAGGATAAGCGTCATGCAGGGAATGAGAACTATCGCGGCCCCCACGCCGAGCGCGCCGTTCAGGACGCCGCCCAGAAAGCCTATTCCGGCCGCCAAAAGCCAATGAATGTTTGCCTGTGTTCGCATTTTTCAATCCATGAGATCAGGGAACATTTCCATCCGTACCCTTATTGGTCAAGATATAATTCTCTGCGAGGCGAGAACCCGTACTTGGTCCACACCGCCTGCGCCTCATCCGATGCGCAAAACTCCGCGAACGCGGTTGCGGCCTTTGCGCTTTTCGACCACCGCAGAACATTTACGGTCACTTTGATGGTAGACAGGTCCACGGTGCCATAGGTGGCGCACGTAATGGCGTCGGTATTGCTTTGCAGGTGAAGCCTTCTTTCGATGGGAACCACGTCAACGATATCGGTACGAAGCGCGGCCACGGCGTTCCATACGATCGATGCGTCCGCCGTGCCAAGGGAAAGCTCATTGGCCGACTCGCCGCCGCCCCAGGAAAAGGAAGCGCAGTTCGAGTCAAGCTGCTTGCGAATACCGGCCCTTTCGGCCATACGGGGAACGAGGTTCATTTCGTTGTACATCTCATGGGTAAAGATGACTCGTACCCCCGGATTGGCCATGTCCTTGAACCCCCGAATACTTTTCGGATTTCCCTTTGCCACAACGATGACCGGGTCCAATGTCGCAACCGGTAAGGACATCGTGACCAAGCCCTTTTTTTTCGCCGCGCCCCCAAAAGGATCGTGACAGACGAACAAATCGCCCTTGTGCGTCTGATCGATACGAACGTACAGTTCGCCGCTTTCCGCATAGTCAATGTCCACCTTGAATTGATGCGTCTGTTGATATATTCTGACGAGCTCCTCCATCGCTGGCCGCATGGTCCCGCCGACAAAGCATAAGAGAGGCCTGTCGCCCGTCTGGCGTGAGCAGGAGAAAAAAGAGATGGCAAGCAAGGCTGCCAAAAGAATCAAGCGTGCTTTAACGGACAATTGTGTCATGACTGTTCCTTTTTGTCAAATTCATGATTTCAGATTGTTTTCATGCTTAAACTTTACACAACCCCAAAGGGGAACTCTTACAGACGGTGAATATTCTCACGATCTATTCCTTCCAAGTCCCCCTGCGGGGGATTAGGGGGCGAGATTCCGCCCTCTTTCAGCATATGGATCGCCTGTCCGGGAAAAGCCACGGAAAGCTCCTTGCCTTTGGCAACCCCCATGTCCTCGATCTCATCCGGCCTGGCGAACAACGTAAGTACGAGTGGCCCTTCAACAACAATGCCGGTCACCGGTCCCCTCCGGTGCATTTCCCGAACCGTGCCGCGCATGACGTTCGATCCCATACGCACAGGTGCGTTACTTTTTGTGACGCGGACGAGGTGGGGATTGATGATGAACTGCCGGGAACCGTTCACGGGTTTTTCCGAGAGCTCGAAGCCGTTGACCGATAAGTTCCCACGAGCGGACAGGTCGCCGGAAAGGATGTTGTCGATCCGCATCATTCGCGCAACGTATTCATCCCGGGGAAAGCGGAACAGGGTGTCAAGGGTTCCGGTTTGAACGATCGAGCCTGCTCGCATGATTGCCACCCGGTCGGCGAGCATGGTTGCCTCGTCGAGACTGTGGCACACGTGCACGACCGGGATTTTCATCTCCCGCTGAATCTTGAGGAGTTCTTTGCACACGGCGTCCCTCGTGGTTTCATCAAGCGCGCTGACCGGCTCGTCCAGGAGCAACATTGACGGCTTGCGAATCAGCGCCCGGGCAAGGGCCACCCGCTGGCGTTCGCCGCCGGACAATCCCTTCACCGCGCGGTTGAGAAGGTGCGCGATTCCCAAAAGATCGGCGATTTGAATGACCTGCGTGCCGATATCCTTTTTGCTGACATGCGCAACTCTGAGAGCGAAAGCGATGTTCTCATGGACGTTCAAGTGGGAGAAAAGCGCTCCTTCCTGCGGAACATAGCCGATGGAGCGTTCGCGCGGTTCCGCGAGCGTAATGTCGCGACCGTTGATTTTGATTGAAGTGCCCTCATCGCACCGGCGCAGACCGCTCAAACATTCCAGCAGGAGCGTTTTGCCGCACCCGGTCTTTCCGAGAAGCACAAAATATTCATCACCGGCAATTGTCAAGTCTACCGTGAGCCGGAATTCGCCCGCCCGGTGCCGAAGATTCACTATTTCTATCATACCTGGACATTGCCTCCGAAAAGCGTTCTTCCTGATCCGATCCTCAAGGCCAAAAGAATCAAGCTCGCGATCGCCACCATCAGGAGCGAAAGGGCGATCCCTCTCTCAAGCTGGCCGATTGAAATTTCCAGAAATATCGACGTTGAAAGTACTTCGGTTTTTTGTCTGACCGCGCCTGCGACGATGGAGATAGGCCCGAACAGACCGAATGCCCGTGCCCAGGCAAGCACGGCGCCAGCAAAGATCCCCTGGCGCGCCAGCGGGAGGCTGACCCTGAAAAAGGCCTGCATCCGGCTGCAGCCTAACGTTTGCGCCACATGCTCGGTCCGGGGACTCATGTCGTCGAATGTGCTCTTGATGACGCGCACCGCGAATGGTACGGAACAGAAGAACTGGGCAAGCACGATGCCGGCCCGTTGATAAATAAAAACATCCGCAAGCCATTGGATCACTTTTCCCGCAAGGGCAGCCGGAAGAAACGGGCTTGACTCCAAAAGAAAGCCCATGCGGAAAAACACCAGGATGCTGACGCCCACGACCAGGACCGGGACCACGATAAGCAGGTCGATGAGCGTATCCAGAACGATTGCACCGGGAAATTTGAAACGGCTCAACGCATAGGCGCTCGGAATGGCGATGATAACCGATATGAGGGTTGTAATTGCCGAGGTTTCCAGCGTCAGGATCATGGACGTGATGATGTCCCTGGAAAGCAGGGTCGACACGATATCGCTCTTGTGCACATAGGAAATATCCGCCACGATGATGAGCGCGATCGCCCCTGTCAGAATCGCAAGGGGAATGGAAAAGAGAATTGGAAAAGCCTTTTTGCTCATGTCCTATTTGTCCTTCGTAGCGTCATACCCGGCGTCCGTGAATATTTTCCTGCCGGATTGACTCTTGAGAAAATCAAGGAATTCCGACGCTGCGGTTTTGTCCGCGCTTGTCGTCAGGACCACGGCCTCGACTGTGGCGGTGACGTTCTGCGCAATCGGGACGATTTCCGCGACATCTTTGTACCCCAGGGCAATGCTGTTCCACACGATGACCGCGTCGACCGTTCCCAGTTTCACCGCATTGCCGAGCTCTGTGACCGTCGGTGTGATCAGCACGACATTCTTTTTCCACATGCCGGCATCGACAGTATTCAAGGAAAGTAATTTCGGAATGATTTTGCCGACAGCCGCGGATTTTTCATCGCCCTGGCCAATTTTGAGCCCTGGTTTTGTAAGGTCGGTCATGGACAGGATTTTGTGCGGGTTGCCCTTTTTGACCAGGATGACGGGCGTGAACAGGCAGATCGTAGCCATTTTGTCAACGAGCCCCTTTGCCTTGGCGCTGTCCGCATATTCCGCGTCCCCGCAGACGTAGACATCCCCTTTGTGAGTCAGAAGGATCTGGCCGAGCAGACGGTTCGAGCCATCGTAGGAAAGTTCCACTCGTATGCCGAGCGAATCCTCGAACTTTTTTGCGCAAAATTCTATCGGCTTTCGCATTCCCGCCGCGCAATGGACAAGGATCTCACTTTGCGGTTTTTTCTCTTCAGCCGATACGCCAAGGGACAACGAAAGAGCGATGGATCCGGCAACAATCGCTGTGAAACAAAAACGGAGATCTCTTCGCATGGTTTGCTTCCTTTTTCTACCACTATTCGATGGGATTTGCTCCCGGTATCGGAACGAGTCTCTAAAATTATCCCTATATTATTATGAAACCGTTAGATGACCGCTTGGATTTGATCAGCGATACGGATAGATCGCGACACGGATTTTTCATGACATAAGGGATTAGAAATGCCGCACAAGAATGCGGCACGTTGGGAAAGCGAGGGGACGAAAAAAGCAGGAATACACAGAATCACCATTTCCGGCGATCATCCCGTGAGAAGGGTGCGTATCCTGCTCATATAACGAACGAAGAAGAAGTTTGGGGACATCTTTCTTTGAGTATTTGCGGCTTAGAACTTGGCGTCTCTTCAAAGCGGGATCAGCCTATTTCTAGTTTCTTCACGTCCGGATTGAATGACTTTGCGGATATGCCGACCCGGTCTCCGGGAGAAAGGTTTTGTGCCTCATCCCGAAGCACCGCGATACTCGACACTTCTGCGCCGACCGCAACGGTCAGAATGCACAGCACGCCCTGGTCGCTCTTCGAAAGCACGGTTCCGGTAAATCTAAGCCGGTCGTCCGATCCGCCGAACACCTCGCGCGGCGGGCCTGACTTGACAATGGCGCCTGACTGCAAACAAAACACCCTGTTCGAAAGCCTGAATATCTCGGCCATATCGTGACTGACAAGAATCGTCGGCACAGGCATCTGCCGATGCGTGCGGTCGAGCTCTTCCTGCAGCGAGGCACGCATCAAAGGGTCGAGCGCGGACAGCGGCTCGTCCAGAAGCAAAATTCGCGGGTTGGGCGCCAGCGCCCGCGCCAGCGCTGTGCGTTGCCGCTGCCCGCCCGACAGCGTATGGGGAAGGCGGTGGCGGAACTCCTGCAAGCCGAACGATTCCAGGAGAAAATCCTTCCGCCGCGAGGTCTGCGCCTTGCGAAGCCCGTACGCGATATTCTTTTCAACGCTCATCGCGGGAAACAGCGCATAGTCCTGGAACACGAAGCCGACTCCGCGGTTCTGGGACGGCACATTGATGCCCGTTTCGGAATCAAACCACACTTCGTTGTTGAATGCGATTCTGCCGCTGTCCGGCGTCGAAAGTCCCGCGATCATGCGCAGTAGCGTGGTCTTTCCGGCTCCCGAGGGCCCGAACAGGGCAACGCGCTCGTTTGCGCCCACTTCCATGGTAATATCAAGGACGCGCTCGCCGTCGGCGGTCTGCAGTCGCTTTCGGACGGACAGAGAGAAAGAGGGCATCACCAGGTCCTTGCAAACCGTTTATTGACAAGAAGCAATATAAGCAGCACGGCGAATGAGGCCGCCACCAGCGCCGCGCAGTAAAGGTGGGCTGCGCCGAAATTGAGCGATTCAACCTCGTCGTACACGGCGATGGAGGCGACACGCGTGACGCCGGGGATCTTGCCGCCGATCATCAGGACCATGCCGAATTCGCCGATCGTGTGCGCAAAAGTCAACACACAGCCGGTCAGGAGCGCGGGCCTGATCGAAGGGATCAGCACGCGCCGAAACGTCGTCCAGCGACCCTTGCCCAAAACCAGACTCGCTTCGCACAGCGAAGCGGGCAGCGCCTCCAGCGCCGAGAGAATCGGATTGACCATGAACGGCACGTTGAGCAGAAGCGAGCCCACGACAAGCCCCTCGAACGAAAAGACCAGCCGAAGGTGGAATGCATACTGCAGGAAATGACCCAATGGATGAGCGGGGCTGAAAAACAGCAGCAGGTAAAAGCCGAAAACCACGGGCGGCAGCACGAGCGGCAAATTGACAAGCGCACGCACCGTGTATCCAAGCGGGGAGCGTGTGAAATACAGCCAGAAAATCAGGGGGAGCGCCAGGAAGAAAAGGATCAGCGCGGAGAAACAGGCGAGCTTGAAGGTCAGGTACAACGGGATGACATCAACGCTCATGCGCTCCCCGTTTCCACCAATACCTCGGTTGACTTGACAAGGGCGTTGATCGCCATGCCCACAGCGGCGCGAAGGTCGTGCGCAGCGTCCGAGGTGATCAGCGATCGCAAAGGGCGCCCGTCAAAATCGAGGTCAACGCGGGCCAATATTCCGTCGTCCTCTACAGCCGTGATCCGGCAGGCAAGCCGGTTCCTGATGCTGAGCGCGTGTGCCGCAACGTCAAGGCACAGCGCGGTTTCCGATTCTTTGAACAGTGCGGTCACGGCCGCCCCCGCCTGTGGCAACCCGCCTGCGTCAAAGGAGCCGATCAAAACCGCTGACAGGTCGATAGCCCCAACCCGAATCACCACCAGCGCCGCATGGCCGTTTTTTTCGCACCGGACGACTGTCCCGGAAAGCCTGTTCATGGAAGGCTGTATCCGTATTTTCCCAAGACGTCGCGGGATTGCTTTGCAAAGAGAAACTCATAGAATTTCTTCGACGCTTCGGCGTGCGTGTCCGCGCCATAGCGGCAGATCACCGCGCCTTGGGCTATGACGCTATACAGCGAACTGTCGACGTCCGCCCATTTTCCCTTGTTCTTCATCTGGTCCGACAGGACGATTGCTTTAGCGACAAAGCCGATATCGGCAGAGCCGGTCAGAACATATTGCGCGGCCTGGGAAACGTTTTCACCGAAAACGAGGCGCGAAGCGGCCGCGTCATACACGCCCGCTTTTTTCATGGCAGCAATCGCCTCGCGTCCATAGGGCGCGGTCTTCGGATCGGCAACGGCGATTGATTTAATGGTTGAGGCCAAAAGAACGGCCAAGCCCTTGTCCGCAAGGCC
>Ga0182027_10004643_pt1 | contig 21205 bp, 23 predicted proteins | sample 712E1DmetaG_FD_121300 | JGI IMG/M metagenome (GOLD analysis project Ga0182027, IMG submission 121300) | Permafrost microbial communities from Stordalen Mire, Sweden - 712E1D metaG (Illumina Assembly) | ecosystem: Environmental > Terrestrial > Soil > Wetlands > Permafrost | place: Sweden...
GGGCCGCGTCCTTGCCGGCGGTCTTGCCAAGATCCTCGGAGGATTCCTCGACGTCCAGAAGATCGTCCACAATCTGAAACGCCAAGCCGACGTGTTCGCCGTAGCGGGAGAGCGCGGCGTATTGCTCCTCGCCGGCGTCCGAATGGATTGCGCCAAGGCGCAGGCTGGCCCGCAGCAAGGCGCCGGTCTTGGCGCGGTGGATGGTCTCGAGCAGGTGCGCGTCGGGCGGCTTGCCTTCGCCTTCGAGATCCGCTACTTGGCCGCCGATCATCCCGCCGACGGTTCCGGACGCGGTGGCCAGCTCGGCCATGAGCCGCGCTTTGCGATCGGGCGGCGCGGGCAACTCGGCGAGCGTCTGAAAGGCCAGGGTCAACAGGGCATCGCCCGCCAGAATCGCCATGGCTTCGCCGAAGACCTTGTGATTGGTGAGCTTGCCGCGGCGGTAATCGTCGTTATCCAAGGCGGGAAGATCGTCGTGGATCAGCGAGTAGGTGTGCACGAGTTCGACCGAGCAGGCGGCGGAAACCGCGCTCTCGCCCGCATCCGAGACGGCGTGCGCGGCCTCCATGCACAGGATGGGACGGATGCGCTTACCGCCCGCGAACAGGCTGTACCGCATGGCGCGGTGAATGGTCTCGGGGGGGGTGGCCTCGGAAGGGACCAAGCGATCGAGTTCCGCATCCACCAGCCGCTGTTGGCCGCCGAGGTATTCGCGCAGGTTCATTTCTCGGGCTTTTCCGGGCGGAACGGTTCGGCGACCATCTTACCTTCCTTGCGGACCAGCGTCTCGACGCGGGTTTCAGCCTCCTCGAGGCGCTTGCGGCAGTCCTCGCTGAGGCTCATGCCGCGTTCGAAAAGCTCGAGAGATCGCTCCAAGGGAAGGTCGCCGGCTTCGAGTTCCGCGACCGTCTTTTCGAGATCGGTGAGGCACGCCTCGAAGGATTCGGCCGGCTGTTGGGCGCTATCGCTTTCCGCCATAAACGACATTCTAACAGGCAGGCAATGGCGCGCCCACCTGGCACTACAATGGGAACATCCATGCCGACAACCGAGATCCGCGGGCCGCTGCCCCCAGCCCAGGCGCGCTTTGCCGGGTATGCCTGGATGGCGCTGGCCTACAACGCGACGGTGGTGCTGTGGGGGGCGTACGTACGCGCCACGGGATCGGGCGCGGGGTGCGGCAACCGCTGGCCGCTATGCAACGGCGTGATGACGCCGCATTCGCCGGCCGTGGCCACGATCATCGAATTCACGCACCGCGCGATGAGCGCTGTGGACCTGGCGGTGGTGGCGTGGCTGGTGATTTGGGCCTTCCGCGCTTTTCCGCCGCGCAGCCGGGTCCGCCGGGGGGCCGTCCTCTCGGCCGTATTCCTGATCACCGAGGCGATTCTGGGCGCGGCGCTGGTGCTGTTGCAGCACGTCGGCAAGAACGCCTCCATCAACCGCGCGTATTCGCTTTCGACGCACCTGATCAACACCATGACCCTGCTGGCGTGCCTGGCGCTCACGGCTTGGTGGGCGGGCGGACGGGCGGCGCCGCGGCCGCGGGGCAGGGAAGTCTGGCTGGCGGCGGCGAGCCTGGCGGCGTTCCTGCTGCTGGGCGTCAGCGGGGCCATCGCCGCATTGGGCGACACGCTCTTCCCGGTGCGCACGCTGGCGGAGGGGTTCGCCCAGGACGCCAACCCCGCGGCCAGCGTCTTCCTGCGGCTGCGTCTGTGGCATCCCGTGCTGGCGGCAGTGGTGGGCTTGTGGCTGGGGCTGTACGGCGTCTCTTGCGTGGCGCGGCGGCGCGATGTGCAATTGGGCGCCGGCGTCGTGATGTCGCTGGTGGGTTTCCAACTGGCGGCCGGCATGCTGAACCTGGTCCTGCTGGCGCCGATGTGGATGCAGTTGGTCCACCTGCTGCTCGCCGACCTGTTGTGGATTGCGCTGGTGCTGCTTTGCGCCGCGATGCTGACGCCACCGGCGAAGAAGGCTAGTATTCGATAACAATCCTATTCAGTTATGCTTATCGAATAATTCCTGAAGTTACACATTACCAGCTAAAGCCCAATGCCACATAGTTTTCCCAAAGCCGGACATTCTGCATAAATTGTGGGGCGGACCCCCCGGTCCGCGGCCGGCCCCCTGGCCGGCCAAGCCCCCGCGTGAGCTTTGATTCCAATGGAAGAGCGGGTCCAGGGGGACCCGCGCGGACCGGGGGGTCCGCCCCACTGGACTTCCGCAGCAATCATGAAGTTCAAAAACTATGTGGCATTGAGCTAAAGCCCGCGGCGAACAAGGGGCGGGCTTTACGGCGTCTTCTTATAGGCCGCGGCGACTTGCTTCTTCAGGAACTCGAGATCGTGCTCGATGGCGGCCACATCGTCGGCCGGGTGGTAATCGACATGCAACGAAATGGGGCCTTGGAAATTGGCGCGCGCCAGCACGGCGCAAAACCTGGGCCAGTCCACCATGCCTTCGCCCAACGGGCAGGGCGTCAGCTTCCACGCGCCGCCATCCGCCTTGGCCCAATAGAAGTCGGCGGCGGTGACCATCTTCAGACGCGGCAACGCCAGCCTCAGGGCCACGGACCAAGCTTCCTCGGCGCCTTCGGCTTTGGCGGCGCCGATGTCGAAGTCGTAACCCACGGCCTGCGGGTCCAGGCCGCCGAGGATCGCGTTGGCATCCCAAACCGACGCGCCCACGCTGTCCTCAGCCTGGTTGTGGAACGCCATGGTCACTCCGGCCGAGCGGCCCAAGCTTGCCAGCAGCACCACGTCGCGCCGCACTTCGGTGAGACGCGCCATCACATCCCCGTCGCCGTACCGCCAATGACCGGGCCGGAACAGGGGGATCTTGATCATGCCGGCGACGCCCAGGATTTCGCGCGCGTTGGGGTCGAGCGCAGTGGTTAAGGCGGTGGTGACGACAGGTACGTCGATGCCGGCGCCGCGCAAGGATTCCACCGCGCGCACCAAGTCGAGAGAGGCCATATCCGGCCTGACATGCCCTCCGGCCTGCACCGAGAGATCGCAGCCGTCGAAGCCCATGCCCTTGAGGACCGGCGCCAGATCGGCGTACTCCACCTTGACGACAGCCTGCGAATACAGGCACAGGGGCGGAGTGGCATGGGGGGCAGGCGCTGTCTGAATGGGCGAACGGGACTGCGCCGCCGCCGCTGCCGCCAAGAACTCCCGCCTGTTGAGCGCCATCGGAATCACCGGCCCGGCGAACCGAGCCAAATCAATGGGACCGCCGCGCCCACTACGGCGCCGGCGATGAGCGCCAGGTTGCCGGCGCCCAGGAAGGAGGCCAGCAGGCCGGCCAGCGAGCCGATGCCCGCGCCGACCACCGCAATCATGATGCGCTTCGCCATAGTGGGAACACTTCCAAAATAGCAGCGCTGGCGGCCGTCGCGCCATGCCTGCGTGGCCCTCTAGCGTTCACCGCCGCGGCTGGGGTAAGCTTTGAACATACCAGGAGTGGTATGGAGATGCCCGCGAGGGCGCCTCCCAGTCGCTTGAAGTTTATGATGAAGTTTGGATAGCCAACGCGAAGAAACTAATCGTGAATCGGATTCTTCACAGATTTGAGGGTGCTATGCGCGCAATCGTTCTCTCGGTGGTCTTGACGGCCATCTGCCTGCCTGTTTGGGCGGCGGACGCCCCGTCCGACAAAGTCAACGCGGAGGAGATCATCCGGAAATTCGCCGCCAAGGAGGCGCAATTCGCCGACGCGCGCAACAGCTACACGTACCGCCAGACGCTCAAGTTCCAGGTGTTGGACTTTGGCGGCAATCCCACCCGCGAAGAATGGGATCTTGTGGAAGACATCATCTTCACCCCCGACGGCAAACGGTTCGAGAAAGTGATTAACGCGCCGGTCTCGACCTTGGAGAGCATCCTGGTGACGCCCGAAGACGAGAAGGACCTGCGCAACGTGCAGCCCTTCGTTCTGACCACCGCCGAAGTTCCCAATTACCAACTGGACTACCTGGGGCGCGAGAAGGTGGATGAGATCGGCTGCTACACCTTTTCGGTAAAGCCTCTGCCCAAGAAAATGGTGGTGGGCAAGCGCTACTTCGAAGGCGAAATCTGGGTGGACGACCGCGACCTGCAGATCGTCAAGAGCTACGGCAAGGCGACCGGCCTCAAGAGCGGCGATCAGCGCTTCCCGAAGTTCGAAACCTACCGCGAGCAGGTCGACGGCAAGTACTGGTTCCCCACCTACACCCACGCCGACGACACGTTGCACTTCAAGGATGGTCAGGATGTGCGCATCAAAATGACCGTGCGGTATCAGGACTATAAGCGTTACGAAGGCAAGTCGAGCATCAAGTACGGCGATGAGGTGAGCACGCCGGGCCAGCCGCCCGCGCCTAAGAAGTAGGGCTCACTCGATGGGTTTGCAGCCGTTGCGGCGGAGGACCTCGCGGGCCGCCTCCTGGTTTTCGGCGAGGACGTAAAAGAACGCGCCCACCTGCACGCGGCTAAAGATCACCCCGCCGCGGTACTCGTCCGGCTCCACGCCATAATCCACTCCGGCGGCGTCGAGGACGGCCTCGAGGCGCAGGGCCTCCCTGAGCTTCTTGGCGATGTGGATCAGGACGGGTTCCCGGTTGTCGAAATAGGACGCCTCGCGTTTCATGGGTTTGTCCGTCTACAACCGCTTGGCGATCACCAGGGTGATGTCGTCGGCTTGGGGCGCTCCGGCGGTGAATGCGGCCAAGGCCGTGCGGACGGCTTGGACGATGGTCTCGGCAGGCTCGGCGCGGTGTTGGCGGAGCGCTTCGATCAGGCGCTCTTCGCCAAACTCTTCATCGGCGGTATTGTTGGCTTCGGTCACGCCATCGCTATACAGCGCCAGCAGGTCGCCGGGATCGAGACGCACGCGCATCTGGCGGTACGGCGCCATGGGCAGAAGGCCGAGCACCGGGCCGCCGCCCTCCACCATCTCGGCTTGACCGGAGGCGCGCATCAGCACGGGGGGGTTGTGGCCCGCGTTGGCGTAGGCCAGCTCACCGCTGGCCGCGTCCAGGACGCAGAAGAAGAAGGTGATGAAACGGTTGCTGGGGCAGTTGACGCAAGTGGCCTTGTTGAGGCGCGTCATGAAGGCCGCCAGGTCGCTCGGGTCCTCCGCCAGCACCTGCACGCGGGCGTGCAGGGCCATCATCATGAGCGAAGCCGGCATGCCTTTTCCCGATACGTCGCCCAAGGCCAGGCCGGCGCGTCCGCCGGGGTACGCGAAGTAGTCGTAGTAGTCGCCGCCGACGGTGCGGCACGGCGCGTTGAAGCCGGCCACGTCCGCGCCGGCCACGCGCGGCGGCCCCGCCGGCAGCACGCCGCGCTGGATCTCGGCCGCCTGGGATAGATCCCGTTGCGTGCGCCGGTCGCTCTCTTCGATCTCCGCGAGGCGCGCGTTCTCGATGCGGATGGCGGCCGTGTTGGCCATGACCGTGAGCAGACTCAGGTCGTCCTTGGTGAATTCCCGCATCACGAACGGCGAATCCACGTAGAGCAGGCCCATGATGCGTTCTTCGGTTTGCAGCGGCGCCGCCATCATGGTGTGAACCTTCTGCTCGACGATGCTCATCTGATCCTTGAAGTTCGCGTCGAGCTGCGCGTCGCGCACCAGGATGGACGCCTTCTCCTTGATCACCTTGTCGCGCACGTGGCTGCTGATGCGGAACCCTTCGCCCTTGTGCGCGCGCAGCGTAAGGGTATCGCCCTCAAGGCTCATCAGCGCGCCGCGTTGCGCGCCCACCGCTTGAATGGCGAGATCGAGAATCAGCGGGAACAAGTCGGCGAGGGGGCGGTTCTCGAGCAGGACGCGTCCCGCCTGGATGAGGGCTTGCATGGCGGAAGCCTTCTCGCCGCCGCGGTTCGTGACGACGGTCTGGCGAATGGCCTGGGCGCTCGCCGTCAGGCTGGTGACCACCGTCGCGGTGCTGGGCGCACTGGACGGATCGCCTTCGAATACCACCACCCGTTGCGGCGCATCGAGGTCCGCTCCGGCGGAATAGACAATCTCGATGTGACCGGCCGCGATGCGGTCGCCGGCGGTCAGCGTCAGCCGCCCCTGCAGGGCGATGCCGTTCACGTAGGTGCCGTTCTTGCTGCCGAGGTCCTGCACGGTCCAGCCCGCGCCTTCCGGCTCAAAGGCGAAATGCAGGCGCGAGAGTCCGGTGTCTTCGGGAAAACACAGGTCGGCCGCGCTCGAGCGGCCCACCGCCAGGCGCGCGTCCGTGAGCGGCACGCTCCTGGTCTCCCGTCCGGGGCAATGAATGACGAGTTCGAGGGGCATTGCGCCTATTGTAAGCCGTTCGCGCCCGCTACGGCCGGTCCGTTACCTGGCGAGCGTTTCCCTATTCCGGAGGCGCGCTTCGGCCGATAAGAAGAGCGAGGCCGAAAATGATCCTAGCTCTCATTGTGTTGACGCTGGCCACCGTGTATTACATTTCCTACCTGGCCAACCTGATCGTCGAGCCCCAACGCCACGCTCCCAAGCGGGGGACCACAGGCCCAAAGGCGGTTCCCGCCGCAGGCGCCGTAATGACCCCGGGATTGGTGGCGCTGGGACGCGCTCTGGACCAGTACGGACGGGGCCAGGAACCGTTGCCCTTGGTTAGCGGAGCGGGTGAAGAAGTGCGCAAAACTCAAGTAGATAGGTTATGATACGGGCATGTCCGATTCTGGGAGGAATAGCGCCGATCGCCTGGCTTCCGCCGCTTCCGCCGATTCGTCCGCTGGGAGCGGCACGGTGGGCGAGGCGCAGACCGTAGTCAGGTTTCGCCTGCTGCCGAACGGGGAGTATTTGGAAGCGCGCGAACTCGGCTGGAAAGGGCGAGTTCTGAAAATCGTTTTGCCAGGCCAGGATGTCGCCTTCGGCGCGCCCCTCGAGGTCGAATCCGAATCCCTGTTGTACTTAGGCGAGTTGTTTGAACGGGATGGGCCTGTCGGTTCCGTGCTGGTGGAACATTCGCTCGATCGCGCCAAGTTGGCAACGGATCGCGATCATTGGGGTTGAGCCTCGCGGGCTTCCCGGAACCGGACGAATTTGCTATGGGCGAACTGCTCTGGATGGCCGCCAAGGCTTTTTTCATCGCTCTGATCCTAACCCCGATCATTCGCGACGTGTCGCGGTCTTTCAACATGGTGGACCGGCCTGGACTGCGTAAAGTCCACGCCCATCCCGTCCCGCGCGTGGGCGGCGTTGCGATTGCCGTGTCTTACGGCCTATCGCTCATCGCCATCAGCGGCGTCGACCGGCCGTGGTCCACCGGACTGGCCCCATGGAAGGTGATTCCCGGCGCCGCTATTGCTTTCCTGGTGGGCCTCCTCGACGATCTCATTTCGCTTCGCCCGGTGGTAAAGCTTGCGGGATTGGTGGTCGCCGCGTCGGTGGCTTTTGCCAGCGGATTACACGTGGGCGACGTCTTCTACCACGAACTGCCCATCTGGGTCGACTATCCGCTGACAGTGTTCTGGCTGGTCCTCGCCAGCAATGCTCTGAACCTGATCGATGGGCTGGACGGATTGTGCGCGGGAATGGGCCTGCTCGCCACCTTGACCCTGTTCACGGCGGCCATGTTGCACCATAATGCGCCGCTGGCCTACGCCACCTTTCCCCTAGCGGGCGCGCTGCTTGGGTTTCTGTGCTATAACTTCAACCCGGCCACGGTTTTCCTGGGCGATTCCGGCGCCCTGCTGATCGGCTTCCTGCTCGGCAGCTACGGCATGTTCTGGACGCAGAAGACCTTCACGCTGTTGAGCATGATTGTTCCGCTGCTGGCGCTGTCGATCCCTCTACTCGACGTGTCGCTTTCGGTTTTGCGCCGCCTGATCGCGCGCCGGCCGATTTTCGAGGGTGACCGCGGCCACATCCATCACCGTCTGCTCGATCGAGGATTGTCTCCCCGCCAGGCTGTTTGGGTGCTCTACCTGGTGGGCGCGTTGGCCGCCGCCTTCGCGTTGCTCGCCAGTACGAAGATCGGCGGCAGGTATCAGGGCGCCGTCATTCTGCTGTTCTGCGCCACCGCTTGGTTCGGCATTCGCAAGCTGCGCTATTCCGAATTCGATTTGGGCGGGCGCCTGCTGCTCGACCCCGGCGTCAAGCGCGCGGCGGACACCAAGGCCCGGCTCGAAGGGGTGGTGGCGGCGCTCGAAGCCGCCGGCCTCGAAGAAGAGTGGTGGGATGGTTTGGTGCGGGAAGGGAAGGACTTGGGCTTCACCACCCTGCGCTGGGTTAGCCCCGACGGGGTCCGCGAGGAAGCCCTGCGGCCGGGCGCTCCACTCGGCTGGAGCCTGAAGATCCCGCTCTCCGATAGCGAGTCGATTCAAGTCGAGGGCGTGTTCGGCGCCGCCATGGGGTCCGACGATTTGATCGGTCTGGCGGAGATTCTGAAGCGCACCTTCCCGGGACGGGAGGGGCGTCCGGGCGCGACCCATGGCGCCTCCGCGGGCGCCGCATGAACACCGGCATCCGACAGCGCATCCGCTGGGTCCCGGCGGTATTCGACCTGCTGGCTTGCCTGGCCGCGTTTTACGCCGTCTCGCTGGCCTTCGCGGCGGGGCCTACCGCCTGGGCCGTAGTCATTCCGGCATCCGCGCTTACGTCATGGCTTGCCGCCATCGCCTTGCAGGGCCGGGAATTCGGCCTCAGTTTGTGGATCGACCAGCTATTTTACGCCGCCGGCCTGACCATGCTGTTGCAGTATGGCCTAGCCTATTTCGTGGGTTTCTGGCCCGCCCCGTTGACCGCCATTGCGGCCGGCGCGGTCCTCTCCGTCTTCCTCATGGCGCTCATGCGGAAGTGGGTGCACGGCGGGCTGGCGGGGGCACGGTCCGGCGTGGTTCTGGTGGGCTTCGATTCGGTGGCGGCCGCCTTGGCGCCGGCCCTTCGGCGACAGATCCTCGGCGTGGTCGAAACCGACGCGGCGCGCGTCCCCAGGGATCTGGCTTACCTGGGCGCTCCCTCCGCCCTGGCGGAAATCGTGGCGGCCAAGCGCCCCGCCCGCATCGTGGTGACCGGCGTCCAGGCGCCTCCCCGCCTGCTGTTCCAATTGCAGTGCTCCGGTACGCCGGTGATCGACGGCGCGGCCTTGCATGAGAACCTGCTGGGACGGCTGCGCTGGGATGCGCTGCGCCCCGTGGACCTGCTATTTTCCCACTCCACCAATGCCGACCGCATGGGCATGGCCGTGCAAGCGATCTACACCAATGTGTTCGGCTTGGCGGCGCTCCTGCTCGTGTCGCCGCTGCTGATTCTGCCGGCGGCCGCTATTGCGGTGTTGGGAAGGGGCGGCCCGATTTTCGAGCGTACCGAGTGTCTGGGTTTCCAGATGATACCCTTTAATTTGCTGCGATTCGGAACGCGCGGGAGGGATGGGCGCCGGCATGTGGTCGGCCGTGTGCTCGGCGCGTTGCATCTGGTGTTCCTTCCGCGCCTCATCAACGTGGTGCGCGGCGAGATGGCTTTCTTCGGTCCGCCGCCGGTACGATTGGAATTCGCCCGGCGGCTGGCGGCTCTACTGCCCGTCTACGCCCATCGGTTTACCGTCAAGCCCGGCATCCTCGGTTGGTCGCAAATGCATTTGGGCGATTCCGCGCCGGCGCCGGACGAGGCGCTCCGCCTGGAATACGATTTGTATTACGTAAAGCAGAATAGCGTTTCGCTGGATCTCGAAATCCTTCTGAGAACCGTGTTTCCGCCACGCTCCGCGGGCCTGCGCCAAGTCCGCCGCGAGCCCGGGGTGAATCTCTGATGTGGGCGGTGGCCGGGCTGGCCGCGGGGGTCGCCGTTGTCCTGTACACGATCGCCGGTTATCCCCTGTTACTGGCCATTTGGCGGCGCCGTGCGGCTCCCGCGGTGCGCAAGGACATGGGTTTCCGGCCCACGGTTTCGATTCTGCTGGCGGTTCTCGACGGCGAGGCGTTCCTGCGCGCCAAGCTCGAATCGCTGCTGGCATTGCGCTATCCGGCGGAGATGCTGGATATTCTCGTCGTATCGGACGGATCGACGGATGGTACGGACGCCATCGCCCGGTCGTTCGCAGGCCGCGGCGTCCGCCTGCTACGCGTTCCCCGCGGAGGCAAGGCCGCCGCGCTCAACGCCGGATTGGAGCGCGCCGCCGGCGAAATTCTGTTCCTTACCGACGTCCGTCAACCGCTTGATGCGGATGCCCTGGCCCACTTGGCGGCCAACTTCGCGGACCCGTCGGTGGGAGTGGTGACCGGGGAGTTGCGCTACCTCGGCCCGGAATCCGCCGGGGAGCAGGCCGACATGGAACTGTACTGGCGCTACGAGCTGTGGGCCCGCCGCCGCCATTCCGAGATCGATTCGATGTTCGGCGCCACCGGGTGCATCTGCGCGATACGCCGGGCTCTGGTGGATCCCCTGCCTCCCGACGCTCTAACCGACGACGCCGTGCTGCCGCTACGCGCCTTCTTCCGCGGTTATCGCGTGGTCTTCGACCCGGCCGCTATCGCCTACGATTACCCCGCGGCCGAGGGCACGGAGTTCCGCCGCAGGCTGCGCACGCTGGCGGGTCTCTGGCAGGTCTGCCTTCATATGCCCGAACTGTTCACGGGCGCCAACCGGATGCGGCTGCATTTTCTGTCGCACAAGTTCTCCCGTCTGGCGCTGCCTTGGGCCATTCTGCTGGTTTGCGCGGCGACGCTGGCGTTGGACGATTCGCCGTTCAGGACTTTTCTCTTAATCGCAGAAGCTACCGGCGTGCTCCTTGCGCTGGTGGATGCGCTGGTCCCGAAGAAGTTTCCGTTGAAGCGCCTGACGTCGCCGGCCCGGACCTTCATGTCGATGAACGCCGCGGCGCTGCTCTCTATCACGGTGTTTTTCGTGCGGCCGGCGACGTTGTGGCGAACCACCCGCGTAAAGGTCCGGCCCTGAGCGCGGCGGCCCATACCGCCCGCCGCCGCACGGCCGCCGTGGTGCTCGCGGGGTTCTGCGCGTTTCTGGCGCTGTATGCCCCGCAGCCGCTGCTGCCCCTGCTGGCGGCCGCGTTTGGCAAGTCGGCCGCGGCCATCAGCTTCGTGGTGACCGTCTCCACCATCGCCGTGGCCGTCTCCGCCCCCTTGGCGGGCGCCGTGTCCGACCGTCTCGGCCGCCGCGACGCGATTGTGTGGTCCGCGTTCCTGGTGGCCGCGCCCACCCTGCTGGCAGCCACCGCCAACAGCTTCGGCCAGCTATTGTTCTGGCGCGCTTTGCAGGGCCTTTTTACGCCGGGGATCTTCGCCATCACGGTGGCCTATATCAACGAAGAGTGGGACGAGGGCGGGGGATCCGCCATGGCGGCCTACGTCACCGGAACGGTCCTGGGCGGGTTCTGCGGAAGGACCATCTCGGCGCTGGTGGCGGCGCACTCTTCCTGGCGTTGGTCCTTCGTTTCCGTGGGCACGCTGAGCGCCCTGGGAGCGGTGGCCATATGGGCCTGGCTCCCGCCCGGCAGGCGTTTGCCGGCGGCGGACCACGAGGTATCCGCGACGCGCGCCATGGCGGAGCACCTGCGCAATCCGCGTCTGCTGGCCACTTATGCAGTGGGATTCTGCGTCTTCTTCACGCTACTCACGACATTCACTTACGTCAATTTCTATCTGGCCGCGCCGCCGTTCCGTCTCAACACGGCAGCGCTCGGCTGGCTGTTTGTGGTTTATCTGGTGGGCGCCGCGGTTACGCCCTTCGCCGGCCCGGTGATCGACCGCCTGGGCCACCGCTTCGCTCTGACGGCGGCGTTCCTGGGCGGCGCGGCCGGCATCTGCCTGACGCTGGTCCGCAGCCTGCCGGTGGTGATGCTGGGCCTGGCGCTGTGCTGCACCGGCGTCTTCGTGGCGCAGTCGGCCGCTTCGAGCTATATCGGCGCCGCCGCCAGCCAGGCGCGCGCGGCCGCCGTGGGCCTCTACGTGATGTTCTATTACATCGGCGGCAGCCTTGGCGCGACTTTGGCCGGCCCGTTGTGGAGCCGCGGCGGTTGGCCCGCCTGCGTCGCGCTGATCGCTTGCGCCCAAGCGCTGACCATCGCCCTGGCGCTGTGCTTCTGGCCGCCAGGCACGACCCGAGACGGGGCAGGCGAACCGCCCATCGCCGTTTGAAGCCTATTTCCCTATTTTCTTCAAGATGGCGTCCACGTAATCGCGCGTCTCCGGGATGGCCGGAATGCCCCGGGCCTGATCGGCCGCCCCTGGCCCGGCGTTGTACGCGCCCAGGGCCAGCGCCAGGTCTCCCTTGTACTTGTCGACCAGGTCCTTGAGGTACTTGGCCCCGGCTTCGATGTTCTGTCCGGCGTCGAAGGGGTCGCTTACGCCGAGTTGCTCCGCCGTCTCGGGCATCAACTGCATCAGGCCCTCCGCGCCCATCGACGATACGGCGCAGGGACGGAAGCCGGATTCCCTCTCGATCACGGCGCGGATCAGGTTGGGCTGGAGGTCATGGGCTTTGGCGGCGCTTTCGATGATGGGCGTCACGGTTGGATCGGCGATGGCATCGCACGGCGGTTCGGCCATCCCGGCTGAAGCGCCCCAGGGTGGCAGCCAAACGCTCGCCGTCAAGGCTTGCTTCTGCACCGCCTCGCGTTGGATGGCGATGGCCGCCCGCTGCTTGTCCGCCGACGCCTTCATGAGGTCGCGCATGGTGGGGACCGCTGGCGGAACCTGCGCCGGCTGCGCCGCGGCGTCTTGCGCAATGGCCCCGTTCCCAAGCACGATCCCGGCCAACAGCAACCCGATGCAGCAGGTAACTGGGGTCGGTGGGGTCCGACCCCTTGGGAGGATCATTGCACATCATATCGGCGGAATGGCGCCGCGGCTATAGGCGATAGGGGAAGAGATTTCTTGCGGCCCTGGGTGGCAGCTTCGGGCGACCGCGCCTGCGCGCCATGCTAGCATGGAATTTCCAAACACCTTGATTAGAGCCGTCAAAGGAACCAGGGACTTACTACCACCATCGACCGCCGTGTGGAACCGCGTCGAAGCGTCCGCGCGCGCGGTCTTCCATGGCTATAACTACCACGAGATCCGCACTCCGATCCTCGAAGAGACGCAATTGTTCGCCCGCGGCGTGGGCGCCGAAACGGACATCGTCACCAAGGAAATGTATAGCTTCGCGGACCGCGACGGCAGTTCCTTGACCCTGCGTCCCGAGAACACGGCCTCGGTCATCCGGGCCTACATCGAACACCGCCTGGACCAGCGCCCCGGCGTCCAAAAGCTCTACTATCTGGGTCCCATGTTCCGGCGCGAGCGCCCGCAGAAGGGGCGCTACCGCCAGTTCTATCAGATCGGCGCGGAAGCGATCGGCTCGGAATCGCCGGTGGTGGATGCCGAGGTGATTGAGATGGTGGTCGAACTGCTCGGCCGCGCCGGGCTGACGGGCTTCAAACTCCTCGTCAATTCGGTGGGCGACCACCGCTGCCGCCCGGCATACATCGAACTGCTCCGCCAGCGCTTGTCGGGGGTGGCCGGCCAGATGTGCGGCGATTGCCAGCGGCGCGCCGAAACCAACCCGTTGCGCGTGCTCGATTGCAAGGTGGCGCCCGACCAGCCCATCATCGAAGAGCTGCCGGCCATCGTCGATCACCTTTGCGAGGAGTGCCGCGCGCATTTCGACGCCGTCAAGGGGCACCTGGACGCTCGCGGCATCGAGTACGAAGTGCGCCCGCGGCTGGTGCGCGGCCTGGATTACTACATGCGTACCACTTTCGAGGTGGTGCATGGCGGATTGGGCGCCCAGAATTCCGTGCTGGGCGGCGGACGGTACGACGGCCTCGCCGAGTCGCTCGGATCGAAGGTGGCAGCGCCGGGCATCGGCTTCTCCATCGGCGAAGACCGCCTGGTGTCCATCGTCGAAGCCGGCCAGCCTGCTTCGGGGCCGGACGTGCTGATTGCGCCTTTGGGGGCGCCGGCCATTCGCCATGCCGCCCTGATGGCGCGCGAGTATCGCCGCGCGGGTCTGGCGGTGGAACTTGCCGAGGGCAGGCTCAAACGCGTCATGGAACTGGCTAACAAGACGGCGGCGCGCTTCGTTCTGATCGTGGGCGAGGACGAAATGGCGGCCGGCCGTTACTCCCTCAAGAACATGACGACGGGCGAACAAGAGAGCCTCGCGGCGGATGAGATCCCCGCCCGGCTGGCCTCAACCGCTCCCCGAAACTAAGAAGATACCGATATGGAAACATCCGTTGCTCTGGACTTTTTGGGTGAACTCAGACGAACTCATCACTGCGGCGAATTGCGCGCCGCGGACGCCGGCAAGACCGTCGTGTTGATGGGCTGGGTGCACCGCCGCCGCGACCATGGCGGGGTTATTTTCGTCGACCTTCGCGACCGCTTCGGGATGTCGCAAACGGTCTTTCACGCCGGCGTGGACCCGGCCGTGCATCAACGCGCCGAGGAGGTCCGCCCGGAGTACGTGATCGCCGTCGAAGGCTCCGTCGCGCTGCGCGGCGAGAGCGCCGTCAATCCCAATCTGGCCACCGGCGAGATCGAAGTGGTGGCGTCCAGGATTTGGATTCTGAACGAATCGCGCACGCCGCCGTTCCCCATGGAAGACGACGCGGAAGTGTCCGAAGACGCCCGCTTGAAGTACCGCTACGTGGACCTGCGCCGCCCGCGCATGCAGCGCAACATCGTGCTGCGTTCGGAGATGTCCTTCGCCACCCGCCAGTTCCTGCATGGCCTGGGGTTCCTGGAAATCGAGACGCCGTTCATGACGCGCTCGACGCCCGAAGGCGCGCGCGATTACCTGGTGCCCAGCCGCGTGCAGCCCGGCAGCTTCTATGCGCTGCCGCAATCGCCGCAGATCTTCAAGCAACTCCTCATGATCGGCGGTTACGAAAAGTATTTTCAGATTGTGCGCTGCTTTCGCGACGAGGACCTGCGCGCCGACCGGCAGCCCGAGTTCACGCAGATCGACCTCGAAATGTCCTTCCCGCAGCAGGAGCGGATCTTCGAAGTGGTCGAGCCGCTCATCGAGCGTCTGTGCCAGGTGGCCGGCTACCGCGTGGAGACGCCGTTTCCCCGCCTGACCTACGCCGAAGCCATGCGCGGCTACGGCAGCGATAAGCCCGACCTGCGCGTCCCGCGCATGCATCCCGTCGAGGACCTGCTGCCCGATCTGGCCGTCGCCAACCTGCCGCTGGTGGCCATCCACATCCCCGGAACGGGCGCGCCCAGCCGCCGCGAGCGCGACGAATTCAAGGCCTTCGGACAAGAGCGCGGCCTGCGCGTCTACGACGACATTCGCCGCCTGGAACGCGATTTCCCGGAGCGGATGGCGCAGGTGCGCGCGCGCTGCGGCGCCGGCGAAAACGACCTGCTGGCGCTAGCCGCGTGGGCCGGCGAGCCGCGGAGCCATCGCCCCGAGGAGGCCGTCTACCAGGCCTGCGGCCAGTTGCGTTTGAATCTGGCGCAGAAATTCAACGACCGTCACAAGCTGCTCGACCCCAAACAATTCCGTTTCCTCTGGGTGCTGGACTTCCCCATGTTCGAGTGGGACGAGGAGGAGAAGCGTTGGAACGCCGCGCACCATCCGTTCACCTCGGTTCACGACGACGACCTGGAGCTGCTTACGGCCGACCCCGCCCGCTGCCGCGCCAAGTCCTTCGACATGGTGCTGAACGGCGTCGAGCTCGGTTCCGGCTCCATCCGTATTCACCGCCGCGACTTGCAATCCAAGGTCTTCGCGGCGCTGGGCATGAGCGAAGAGGAGGCGCACCGCCGCTTCTTCTTCCTGCTCGACGCCCTCGAATACGGCGCTCCGCCGCACGGCGGCATGGCGCTCGGTCTGGACCGGCTGGTGATGATCCTGGCCGGCGAATCCTCCATCCGCGACGTGATTCCGTTCCCCAAGACCGCTCGCGGCACGGATCTCATGTGCGACGCCCCGTCGCCGGTCCCCGAGCGCCAACTGCGCGAACTGGGAATCTCCATCGGCAAACGGAGCAAGTGACGACGTAGGGACGATGCAGGGACCGGCCGCGTGCGGCGGGCGGCGCTAGAACGCGCTCACCGAGTGGATGCCTTCCGATTGCAGCGCGGCGGCCATTTTGCGCAGCGCGGTTTTGTGAATCTGCGAGATGCGGCTTTCGTTCACGCCCAGCACGTCGCCGATTTCCCGCATGGTCAGGTCGTTGGTGTAGTAGAGGAAGACGACCTTCTGGTAGCGTTCCGGCAGCACCGCGATGGCGCGGTCCAGGGTGGTCCGCAACTGCCGCCGTTCGCACATCCGGTCCGGCCGGAATTCGGGCGTGGCGGGGAACTCCGCGATGTAGTCGCGCTCCCGCTCGGCGTCGCGCGGACCGCTTGATTGCACCAGCCCGATGTTGCTCAGTTCCATCGAAATACGCCGCCAGCGGTCCATGCTGAGCCCCATTTCCCGCGCCACTTCGTTTTCCACGGGCGCTCGGCCTAGCTTGGTCGAAAGGTCCCGCGTCACTTCGTCGGCCTGCTTCTGCCGCTTGCGCAGGTCGCGCGAGGCCCAGTCGAGTTGGCGCAGGCTGTCGAGCATGGCCCCTTTGATGCGGTGTTTGGCGTAGGACTGGAAGGAGACGTTCTTCGAAGCGTCGTATCTCTCGACAGCGTCGAACAGGCCCATCACGCCGGCGTGGATCAGGTCGTCCAGGTCCACATGCACCGGCAGATTCTCATGCACCCGGATGGCGATCACCTTGACCAGGGGCAGATTCTCGATCACTACCCGGTCGCGGGCGTCCTGCAAACTCTCGGCTGACTGCGGTATGGCGTTGGTCTGGGTGGGCATGTTCTTGGTCCTCTCGGCGTCAAGAAATGCATGCGTACACCCATTAGGTTTTGAGGCATAAATACCTTATTTTCAGTATGCGATGGCCTCGATTGGCGTTCCGGAATGGAACGTGTTCCAAATCGAAACGCAGCCGTGTTTCAGATTGGAACGCGGGCCCTTACCAGCCGGCCTTGTAGGCAATCAAGGTCTTAGCGGCCAGCCCGCCGAGGAGGATCCAGACGCCGTAGCGCAACAAGCCATCGAGCGTCAATAGCGCCAGCAGCGCCAGCACGGCGTAAGCGCCCATGGCCCAGTAGAGACGTGTCAGCACGAATCCCTATTCTGACACGCCGGCGGGGCCGCCTTGTAGGACAATTGTGACTAAGCGCCGGAAGGGCGGACCCACCAGCGAAGTGGGCGCGCCGGTCCGGCCGCGGAGGACCCATGGCTCACGATCGTCGAGGCTTTCTCAATGGCTTGCTTGCCGCCGCCGGGCTGGCCGCCGCGCCCGCCAACGCGCCCGCGCAGACCGGAGGATCCTCCGGCGCGCCGGTGCTCCCCGCCTATGCGCGCGCGCAGAACTGCAAATCGCTGAAGCAATCGAGTTTCGACAGAACCGGAGGCAACCGCGATTCCTGGAGCATCCCCGCCGGCGGGACCCTGGAGGTGTTCCAGGCCGAAGGCCCCGGCGTGGTCACGCACATCTGGTTCACCATCTCCGCGCAGAGCGGCGATCACCTCAAGGAACTCGTCCTGCGAGCGTATTGGGACGGGAACGCCAAGCCCAGCGTGGAGGCGCCGATGGGCGATTTCTTCGGCTTGAACCTGAACTCGTACTGCATCTATCAATCCGCCTACCTGGCATGCTCGCCGGGGAAATCGCTCAACTGCTACTTCGCCATGCCATACCGCCGCTCGGCGCGCATCGCCGTCACCAACGAGGGCGGCCGGCCGGTGGGCTCCTTCTATTCGAATATCGATTACGCCAGCGTGGCCAAGCTGCCCGACGACGCCATGTATTTCCACGCGCAGTACCGCCAGTCCGCGCCCTGCACGCCCGTCACGGGCGACGGCGCCAAGCTGAATTCCGACGGGCGGCTGAACTACGTCTACATGGAAGCGCGCGGCCGGGGCCACCTGATGGGGGTCACGCTGGGCGTATTGCAGAACGCTCCCGGCTGGTGGGGCGAAGGCGACGAAATGATTTTCGTCGACGACGAAACCAAGCCGGCCATCAACGGAACCGGGTCGGAGGACTACTTTCTGGGGAGTTGGGATTTCGGGGGACGCGACGGCGCCGAGCCGTTCGCGCACTCGATGTACGGCGCGCCGCTGATCGTGGCGCCGGAGCGCACCGGGGGACGCTACTGCTGCTACCGCTGGCACGGGGATAATCCGGTGACCTTCGAGCGCTATCTCAAGCACAGCATGGAGCACGGTCACGCCAACGACCGCGGCGACAACTTCTATTCCACCGCCTACTGGTACCAGTCGGCGCCATTCACCGATTTCCCGCCGCTGCCCCCGGCGGACGCCCGCATCCCGCAGGTGAAGAGCGCATAGGTCAGCAGGCGGCGGATTGCGCGTAGGCGCGCGGGGCGGAGCGGTGGCGGTCGATGGCCGCGCGGGCCTGGTCCAGGCGGGCTTCCATTTCGCAGCGCTGCGGATCGGGCGCGCGGGCGATTCCCAGCAGGACCTTGGCGCGGAGGCAGGCGGCTTCCGCGTCCGCGATGGCGCCCCGGCCGGCCTGCTTCAAGGACCGCTCGATTTCCCTACCCGCTAAAATCACCAATTCCCGGTCCGTCTTCCTTCGCAATTCACGCAGAGACGGCCGCGATCGCTCCGTATTCATGAAACCTCCAAGGGGGATATTCAGGAATTGCTCTCAATTACTAGACGTTAGAAACCGGCGATTCGCACAAAGATTCCGTGGTCCATGAATTGCGATTTGGACGATCCGATACGCTGCTAGGCGCCGTAGCGGTCGCGGCATTCCTTGGAGCAGAAATGCACCAGGCGGCCGTTTACGTTGCGCGTGACGCTAGCCGCCACCGATACATAGGTTCCGCAGACGGGGTCCTTCTTGAGCTCGCCGCCGGCCTGGATGGGGGCCTGCCGGGGCGCGGTGGGCGCGGACCGCCGCCGGTTGGAAAAAAAATTACGCAGAATCGATCTCAAGAAGAGAAAGAGCAGCAGGTAGGGAAGAAAATCGAGGATAACCCGATACATGGGATCGGGGCGGACGCCCTCGGCTTCCGCCCCGGATTCGGACTACTTCTTCTTCTTCGTCGGCGCCGCGGCCGGCTTGTTGGGATCGGAGTACTTCGTGTCGATCGATGCGGTCAGCGCCGCGATCGAGTCCGTCGCCTGCTGGGAGAAGGTGCACTTGGCCCCAAAGCTGAGGCACTTTTGGAACGCATCAATGGTGCCCGGCGCCGGCGTAACCTTGCCATCCGCGCCAATCTGGGCCTTGGCCATCAAGCACACGCCACGCTGATAATACGCATCGGCGTAAGTGGCGTCCGCATCGATGGCTTTCTGGAACGCGTCGAAGGCGGCGTCGGTCTGGTTGATGTTCACCAGAATCGCGCCCAGGTTGTAATAGTACTTGCCGGCGCCCGGCGGGTCGAGCTGCGCGGCCTTACTCATTTCGGCCATCGCTTCGGGATATTTCTTCAGGCCCGCCAGCGCGCGTCCGTAGTTGTTGTGGATGGCGGCGTCGTCCGGCTTCAGATCGATGGCTTTCGCATAAGCGTCCATCCCCTTCTGCACCTCGGCGTCGCGATCCGCGCCGGTCTTGCCGGCGGAATCCGCCAAATACGCATCGGCCAGGTTCGACCAGATGGCGGGTTCCTTGGGCTCGAGTTGGGTGGCCTTATCGAGCGATTCGACGGCTTGCGGCCATTGCTTCTGATCCATCGCGGTGAGGCCGGCGTTGTAGTCGGCGTTCAGCTCGGCGCGCTTCTTGATCTTGTCGGCATCGTCCCTGAGCTTTTTTTCGAGAGCCTCTTTTTCATCGCTCGTCAAGCCGCGCTCCATCTCCGGGGTGATGGCGCCGCCGTTCTTGATGGCTTGGTTCAGGGCCTCATTCTGCCGATCCTTGGCCGTTTTGGACTTGGCCAGATCGAACGTCATGGGTTGCGGATCCACCAGCGTGGCCTTGCCCTGTTGGGTGTCCAAGAGCTTGCCGTCCACCTCGATGCTGATGGAGAACAGCCCACCGGGCTGCAAACCCATGTAGATGAAGTGGCCCTTCTTATCCGTCTTCGTCTGATAATCCATGATTACGTCGGTGCGGTGGAGCTTAACCACGGCCCCCAGCAGCGGCTTGCCATCGAAGCCGAGCACGTCCCCCTCGATCCTCGCGGTCTGAGCGAGCGAAGCAGCGGCAAGGAGTAGCATCCCCGCGACGGCGGCGGCCAAATTGCGGTACTTCATGAAACCTCCAAAAATGACAGTTCTGAAGCCACAGTATATCGTATTTCAGGCCGTCTCTTCCTGGATCGACCACGCGGGCATCGGCCGCCGGCGGCGAGACTTCTATTCGTCGAACAGGCCGATCTGCTCCTTCGGGACAGGCTTGGTCCGCCGCCGCCGGAGAGGGCTCCCCACCACGCCCAGGATTTCGGCGGAACGCAGCGCGGCCCGCGGCGCGAAAATCCTCTGATTGTTGCTGGAGGAATCCGGCGGAACCAGCATGAATCCGAAGGGTTCCCATTGGAGCAGATCGTTGGGCAGGATGCCCTCGAGCGCCTCGCCGTCCCGAAATTCCAGGCTCACCCAGAGGCCTTCGATTTTCGGGCGCGTGTTGAAAACCTGGCGTCCGGCCTCTTTCGCGGCCTCGAAATCGCGCACAAAGGAGACGGTTTTGATTTCAGCGTAAGGAACGGTGGTCACACGGCCCTCGGCCGAGAGTACCTCAACCCCCGTAGGTTGCAGAAACGAAACGGGATTGACGTATCCCGCCAGGGGTTCCTTCTCGAAGCGGCGCACAATCGCCTTCTTGGTGGTGGACGCGGACAAATATGGCCTCTTTGTGACGCCTATGTTTCAAACATTTAGGCGCTTATTGTATCATTGGCACGATGCCTCTAGCCCGCACGGCGAGTTTGCGCAACCGGATGACCGCGTTTCTCAACTTCTGCCGGCTGGAAAAAGGACTTGCGGCGAACTCGCTGGCGGCTTATTCCGCCGACCTATCGAACTTCGCCGCATTCATCGGCGACGCCGGGGAGTTTCCGGGCGGCGGGGATCTGGACCGCTACGTGGAGCAGTTGCACGGCTCGGGGTTGAGCGGCCGCTCCATCGCCCGGCGCCTGTCCACCCTGCGCAACTTCTACGGCTTCCTGCTTCGGGAAGGCTTGATCGATACCGATCCAGCCGAGCGCCTGCGCGCGCCCAAGCAGTGGCGCACAATTCCTAAGTTTTTGAATTTAGAGGAGATCGATAAGGTCATTGAGGCTCCGGACAC